>WNGD01003319.1_pt1 | contig 16422 bp, 17 predicted proteins | sample 5400671 | NCBI WGS metagenome assembly WNGD01 (sample SAMN13153369, study PRJNA577476) | soil metagenome | isolation source: 40 cm soil or saprolite under grassland replicate 2 | place: USA:California | collected 2016-06-15 | reverse complement strand
ACCTCCGGCGCTATCGCCTGTCGTCTGCCTCGTCCCGCCGATCAGGGGTCGGCCTCTTGCCGCCGCCCGGACAACTCTGCAGGAAGCGCACTGCTCCGCCGGCGCGATCACGAGGCGCTTTTCGAGGGTCGCGAGGGGTCGTGTGATCTCTCAGGCCATGGCTCCGGGCAAGCAACTCGCGAACGGGGCCTCGGTCAATCTCGTCGTCAGCAAGGGGCGGGCGCCGTTCAGGCTGACGCTCTGCTACCGCCACCGCACGGTTCACGTGACGAGAGCGGTCGCGATCAAGCTCCGCAGGTTGGGCGCGAAGCTCGGCGCCTGCGGCCGGCGCTGACCTCCCTTCGGCGCGCCCGCGCCGCGTTTGATAGAAACTGCGCCGCGCCGGGGCATCCCGGCGCTGACTTTGTGAGGGAGGCGGATTGAGCGGGTTTTTCCACCACCACACCGTGCTGTTTGCGCTCGTCTGCGCGGGCGTGGCGATCGGATTCGGAATCGGGTTGACCGTCTGGGTGCTCGGCCGGCCCGCCGGCAACGAGCGGATGCGGGAGATCAGCCAGGCGGTGCAGGAAGGTGCGGCTGCCTACCTCCGGCGCCAGTACATGACGATCGGGTTGGTCGCGATCGCGCCCTTCCTCCTGCTCGGCTTCTACCACAAGCTCGGCTGGGGAACCGCCGTCGGCTTCCTGATCGGCGCCGGGCTGTCGGCCGCGGCCGGCTTCATCGGGATGAACGTCGCGGTGCGCGCGAACGTCCGCACCGCCGAGGCGGCCCGCCACGGCCTCAAGCCCGCCCTGAACGTCGCCTTCCGTGCCGGCTCGGTGACGGGACTGTTCGTCGTCGGGCTCGGCCTGTTCGGGGTCGCCGGCTACTACGGAATCCTGACGAGCTGGTTCAACAAGTCCCAGGACGCGGCGATCCGCGACCTGATCGGCCTCGCCTTCGGGGGCTCGCTTATCTCTGTCTTCGCCCGCCTCGGCGGCGGCATCTACACGAAGGCCGCTGACGTCGGCGCCGATCTCGTCGGCAAGATCGAGGCCGGGATTCCCGAGGACGATCCCCGCAACCCCGCCGTGATCGCCGACAACGTGGGCGACAATGTCGGCGACTGCGCCGGGATGGCGGCCGACCTGTTCGAGACTTACGCCGTGACGGCGGTGGCCGTGATGCTGATCGCGACCCTCCGCTTCCCGGCAACGAGCCTCGTGCTCTTCCCGCTCGCGATCGGAGGCATCTCGATCCTCGCCTCCGTGGTCGGAACGTTCTTCGCGCGCGTCGGGCGGGGTGGCTCGATCATGAACGCTCTCTACAAGGCCGTTCTTGTCGCCACTGTGCTGTCGGCGATCGGGTTCATTCCCGTCACGGCCGCGTTCGACGGTGGCCGCTTCAGCTTCACCGACCTCTACGCCTCGGCGATCGTCGGCCTCGTCGTCACCTTCTTGCTCGTGGCGATCACCGAGTTCTACACCGGCACCCGCTGGCGCCCGGTGAAGTCGATCTCGCGCGCATCCGAGACCGGGCACGCGACCAACATCATCGAAGGGCTCGCCGTCGGGATGCAGGCGACGGCGTTGCCCGTGATCGTGATCGCGGCCGGGATTCTCGTCGCGCACCACTTCGCCGGCCTGTACGGGATCGGCGTCGCCGTGATGGCGCAGCTCTCGATGACCGGCCTGATCGTCGCGCTCGACGCCTACGGGCCCGTGACGGACAATGCGGGCGGCATCGCCGAGATGGCGGATCTCGACGAATCGGTGCGTGCGATCACCGATCCGCTCGACGCCGTCGGCAACACGACGAAGGCGGTCACGAAGGGCTACGCGATCGGCTCGGCGGCGCTGGCTGCGCTCGTGCTCTTCGACAGCTATACCAGCGGGCTCTCCGACAACGGCCTGGCCTCGACTTTCGATCTAAGCGACGCCTGGGTCGTCGCGGGGCTCTTCATCGGTGGCTTGATGCCGTTCCTCTTTGCGTCGCTTGCGATGCAGGCGGTGGGCCGCGTCGGCGGCGAGGTCGTCACGGAGGTGAGGCGGCAGTTCCGCGAGATGCCCGGAATCATGGAGGGGACGACGCGACCGGACTACAGCCGCGCGATCGACATCGTCACGGGCTCGGCGATCAAGAACATGATGCTGCCCGCGCTGATTCCGATCGCCTTCCCGATCATCGTCGGGGTCATCAACGCGCGCATGCTCGGTGGGCTGCTGATCGGGACGATCGTGACGGGCCTCTTCCTTGCGATCGCGATGACCTCAGGCGGCGGCGCCTGGGACAACGCGAAGAAGCTGATCGAGGACGGCGCGCACGGCGGGAAGGGCTCGGAAGCCCACGCAGCCGCGGTGACCGGCGACACCGTCGGCGATCCCTACAAAGATACCGCGGGCCCGGCGATCAACCCGATGATCAAGATCACCAACATCGTCGCAATCCTGATCATTCCGCTGATCGTTTCCATCCACGGCTAGAGGCGCCGAGCGCTCGCCGCGAGCCGCGGCGGCCCTTCGGCGAGGGTCTGACCCTCGCGACCCGCCGCTTCAGACCTGGCCTTTGCGCCAAATGCGTGACGATTCGTCCACGGTGAGGTCCGAGATGGACACTTCTGAGCCAGGCCAAGCCGCGGCGCGGACTAGAGTCGTCTAATGCCGCGGCGGCGCAGGCAGCAAGGGCTCGAGCGGGTTCTCGGCGCGCCGGCGCTCTTTGCGACCGCTTACGGGAACGTCGGCTCCTCGATCTACTACGCGCTCGGGGTCACGGCGGCGATCGCGCTCGGCCTCACACCGATCGTCTTCATCATCAGCGGGATCATCTTCGCGGCGACCGCTGCGACCTACGCCGAGGGCACGGTGCGGTATCCAGAGGCGGGCGGGTCGGCGTCGTTCGCGCGCCACGCGTTCAACGAGCTCGCCTCATTCGGGGCGGCCTGGGCCCAGATGCTCAACTACATCATCACGATCGCCATCTCGGCGTTCTTCGTGCCGCACTACCTCTCGATCTTCTGGACGCCGCTGCGGACGACGCCGTGGGACATCGTCGGCGGCGCGATCGTGATCGTCCTGCTCGTGGCGCTGAACATCGTCGGGATCAGGGAGGCGGCGAGCCTGAACATCCTGCTCGCGGTGGTGGACTTCGCCACGCAGCTCCTGCTCGTCGGGCTGGGCTTCGTCCTGATCTTCAGCCCGCACGCGCTCTGGCACAACATCCATTGGGGAGTGGCGCCCGGGTGGGGGAGCTTCCTGCTCGCGATTCCGGTCGCGATGATCGCCTACACCGGGATCGAGACCGTCTCGAACCTGGCCGAGGAGGCGCGCGATCCCACGCGCAGCATTCCGCGGGCGATCAGCTGGGTTGCGACGGCGGTTTTCGCGATCTACTTCACGCTGCCGTGGATCGCGCTGTCGGCGCTCCCGGTCGCGCGCGACTCGCACGGCCACTTCGTCACGAGGCTGGGACAACCGCCCAGCCAGGGCGGTTACGAGAACGACCCCGTGCTCGGGCTCGTGAAGAACCTGCATCTGCACGGCACGGTGCTGCGGACAGCCGAGGTCTACGTCGGCATTCTCGCGGCGACGATCCTCTTCATCGCCACGAACGCGGGTGTGATCGGGGCCTCGCGGATCACGTACTCGATGGCGACCTACCGCCAGCTGCCCGGGATCTTCCGGCGACTGCACCCGAAGCTGAAGACTCCGTGGCTGTCGCTGATCCTCTTCGGCGGCGGCATCCCGATCCTGTTCGTGCTCTCGGGGAAGGTCGACTTCCTCGGGCGCATGTACGCGTTCGGGGCGATGCTCTCGTTCACGATCGCCCATGTCGCGGTCACGGCGCTGCGCGTGCGTCGGAGTGATGAGGAGCTCACCTGGCGCGCTTGGCCGAACCTGCGCGTTCGCGGGATAGACTGGCCCCTGTTCGCGATCTTCGGAGCATTCGGAACGGGCCTTGCCTGGCTCTCCGTGGTGGTGCAGGACGCGCCGACGCGATACGCGGGGCTCGGTTGGCTCGCGCTCGGCTTCGTCCTGTACCCGATCTACCGGAAGCGGGTCGTGCACGAGTCGCTGGTGCTCACCGTGCGCGCTCCGATTCCGATCGGGCCGGCGGTCGCGCTCGAGTACCGGAACGTGCTCGTGCCGATCCTGAGCCGCAAGGAATCGGAGGAGGCTCTGGATTTCGCGTGCGCGCTCGCTTCCGAGCGGAATGCTCAGATCGCCGCGGTGACGGTGATCGAGGTTCCCTTGCATCTCCCGCTCGACGGCTCCGAGATGGAGAGAGAAGAGGAGCGGGCGCACGATCTGCTGGACGAAGCCCGGGCAATCGGCGACTCGTACGGCGTCGACGTCGTCGGCAGGATCCTTCGTGCGCGGCGCGCGGGGCGGGCGATCGTCGACGAGGCGGAGCGCCGCCAGTCGGAGATCATCGTCGTCGGCACCCCGCGTAATCCCGAGCTGCGAGGGCGGAAGATCCTGGACGACACCGTGGACTTCGTGTTGAAGCAAGCACCCTGTCGCGTGATGCTCGCGGCCGGGCGCCGCGCGGCGTGAAACTCTACCGCGCGGGAATCGTCGTGTTCGCAATCGCCTTCATCGGGCTCGGCGTGGCATTGATCGCGGTGACGGTGGCGCGAGGCGGCGGCGTCGGCTACGTGGTGGGCCCGCTCTTCGTGGCGCTCGGCGTTGGCCGCCTGTACCTCGTCCGGCGGCGCTAGGCTCCGTCCGTGGCGCGCAAGGTTCCGGGTTTGCAGCGCGTGCTGGATGCGCCGGCGCTGGCCTCGGTCGCCTACGGCGAGATCGCTTCGTCGATCTACCTCGCGCTCGGAATCATCGCCCTGCATGCGCTCGGGCTCACGCCCGCCGTGCTGCTCGCCGTCGGGCTTCTCTTCCTCGTCGTCTCGCTCTCCTACGCCGAGGGGACTGCCGCGATTCCGGAGACCGGCGGCGCCGCGACGTTCGTCCGCCGGGCCTTCAACGACCTGGCCGGCTTCCTGACCGGCTGGGCCCTCTTCCTCGACTACCTGATCGTGATCGCTCTGTCGGCGCTCTTCCTCCCGCACTACCTCGCCGCCGCCTTCCACAGCAACGCGCTCGGACGAAAGCCCTGGGATGTCGTCGTCGGCGCCTGCGCGATCGCCGGGGTCGCGCTCTTCCGCCTCGTGCGCAGGTCACGGCTCTACCGCTTCGCGATCGTCGCTGCGGTGCTCGATCTCTGCACGCAGCTTCTCCTCGTCGCCCTCGGATTCGGTCTTCTCTTCTCTGGACACGCTCTGACGAAGGGCCTGTCCGTTGGGTCGTCACCCTCCTGGCACGCGATCGCCTTCGCGCTCCCGCTGGCGATGCTGGCGTACACGGGCCTCGAGACGGTGGCGAACTTCGCTGCGGAGTCGCGCAAGCCCGGCGTCGACCTCCCGCGGAGCGTCTTCTCCGCGATCGGGCTCGTCGTCGCGATCTACGTCGCGATCGCACTCGTCGGGCTCTCGGCCTTTCCGGTTCACCATGGGACGACCGAGCTCGGGACGAAGTGGCTGCGCGCGCCCCTGATGGGGATCGTCTCCGCGCTACAGGGACACGTGCCCGGCTGGTTCGACAGCGGCTTGCGCGCCTACATGGGGCTCGGTGCCACGCTGATCCTGCTGATGGCGATCACGACCTCGATCTCGGGGTTCACGCGGCTCGCCTTCTCGCTCGGCGAGCACGGTCAGCTGCCGCGGGTCTTCGGTCGCCTGCACAGGCGAACGCTCGTCTCGCCGGAGGCGATCGTCGCCGCCGCCGCGATCGCGATCGCGCTGCTCGTGGCGACCTCGTTCGTCGGTGACGGGATCAACTTTCTCGCCAGCCTCTTCAGCTTCGGCGTCCTCGCCGCGTTCACTGCGGCACAGCTCGCCGTGATCCGGCTCCGGTTCAGCGAGCCGAACCTGCCTCGGCCGTACCGCGCTCCGCTCGGAATCCCCCTGCGCGGGGTCGACGTGCCGCTGCCGGCGCTCATAGGGGCGCTGGCCACCTTCGCGATCTGGATCGACGCGATCGCGACACACCGTGGGGCGCGATACGCCGGGCCCGCCTGGCTCGCCGCCGGCCTCGTCGTCTACGGAATCGTCCGGCGCGGGCGCGGCGAGGGCCTGTTGGAGCACGTCGACGTTCCGGACGACGAGACACTGCCTCACGTCGAGTACTCGAGCATCCTCGTGCCGATGAAGCTCGGCCTGATCGGCGAAGAGATGGTCGCAACCGCGGTCAAGCTCGCGCAGGACAGGGGGGCGACCGTGCAGGCTTTGTACGTGATCCGTGTCCCGCTCGACCGTCCGCTCGAGTCCGAAGGGGCCGACGAGGAGGAGCGCGCCGTTGCGTCGATTGCGGAGGCGAAGCTTCTGGGCGCCGATCACGGTGTCGAGGTGCGGGGGGAGACCGTCCGCGCCCGTTCGATCGGCGAGGCGATCGTCACCGAGGCGAAGAACCGTGACGTCGACCTGATCGTGCTCGGCTCGGCTCCGCGCTGGCGGCGCCAGTCGCGGTTCTTCTCCCCGACCGTCGAGTACGTGCTCCGAAAAGCGCCCTGCGAGGTGCTCGTCGTCGCCTTCCCGCAGGATGTCCTGGAGGAGGATGGCGCGGGCTCGTAACCGCGGAACGGTCAGCTAAGGTGAGACCGTGAAGGCACTAATCATCGGCTGCGGCCGCGTCGGCTCTGCGATTGCCCTCCAGCTTCAAACCGAAGGCTGGGACGTCGCTGCGATCGACGAGCGGGAGGAAGCGCTCGGCCGGCTGGGCGACCACTGGGAGGGCGGCTTCTACGTGGGGCACGGAATGGACACGTCGCTTCTCCGCGAGGCAGGGATCGAGGACGCCGACGCCGTGGTCGTCGCGACAGACGGCGACAACACGAATCTCGTCATCGGTCAGGTGGCGCAGCAGCGTTTTGGGATCGAGTGTGTCGTCGTGCGCGTGCTCGACCCCGCGCGGGCCGACTTCTACGCCTCGCGCGGCCTCCGCACGGTTTGTCCCACCTCGAACGCGATCTACACGCTGACCGAGGCCGTGCGTTCGTGCGAGGTCCGGCCCCGCGAGGCGGTCGGCAACTAGTGCCCCTTCAGCGAACGTCCACCGGCCTCTGGCCCGCGATCACGCGACGCGCTGCGGCGTCCTCAGTCGCCCCCATAGCTTCGGCTATGGCGGTTCCCTGCGTCCTTGCGGCGCTCGGTGCTCGCGACCCAGAAGCTCGGCAACATTCACTGAAGGAGCACTGATGTACGCCCTCATCGCCGGCGGCGGCAAAGTCGGCGAGAATCTCACGCGGAGCCTGCTTCGTCTCGGGCACGAGATCACGCTCGTCGAGCAGCGCGGCGACCGCTTCGAGCGGCTCGAGCGCGAGTTCGAGCACCAGGTTCTGCGCGGCGACGCGACTGAGATCTTCGTGCTCGAGCGCGCGGGGATCGCGCGACCGCCCGACGTCGTCGTGGCCGTCACCGGCGACGACGAGGACAACATCGTCATCTGCCAGATCGCCCGAGAGAAGTACGGCGTCGAGAAAGTGATCGCGCGAGTGAACGACCCGCGGAACCAGGCGCATTTCGACCTGCTCGGGATCTCGCCGACGATCTCGGCGACCTCGTATGTGATGGCGCTGATCGAGCACGAGGTGCCCGAGCACGAGCTGATCCACCTGCTCGAGCTGCGCAAAGAGAACCTCGAGATCGTCGAGGTACTGATCGACAAGGAGGCGCCTGCGGCCGGAAAGACGGTGGAGCGCCTGAAGCTTCCCGAGGGGTCGCGCCTGATCTCGATTACGCGTGACGGCAAGTCGGAGATCGCGGTCGGGTCGACCGAGCTCCAGCCAGGCGACCAGGTGCTCGCGATCCTCCAGCCGGGGAAGGAAGACGAGCTGCGCAGGGTGCTTCTAAAGAGTTGATGAAGGCACTCGGGGTCATTGCGGCGATCTGTGCGATCGCCGCCGTTCCGCTTGCGAGCGGCGGGTCGCAGCGCGCGTCCTACCGCCTGGTGCAGGTCGCGTCCGGGTTCAGCGAGCCGGTGTACGTGACCGCGCCGAAGAGCGAGCCACAGAATCTCTACGTGGTCGAGCGAGCCGGGCGGATCCGCGTGCTCGTGAACGGAAAGCTCCGTGCCCAGCCGTTCCTCGACATCCGTTCGCTGGTCGGAAGCGGCTACGTCGAGCAGGGCCTGCTCTCGGTCGCGTTCCACCCGAACTACGCGAAGAACCACCGGCTGTTCGTCTACTACACCGACCGGAACGGCGACATCCGCATCGTCGAGTACCGCTCGAACGGCGTGCACGTGCTGCCGTCCAGCGCTCGCGTGCGGCTGATCGTCCGCCACCGCGAGAACCAGAACCACGACGGGGGCCAGCTCGAGTTCGGCCCCGACGGGCTCCTCTACGCCGGAACCGGCGACGGCGGCGGCGGCGGCGACCAGCACAATCACTCGCAGAACCTCGCCGTTCTCCTCGGCAAGCTGCTGCGGCTGAACGTGAACCGCTCGGGCGCCAGGTGGCAGATCGCGGCGTACGGACTTCGGAATCCCTGGCGCTTCTCGTTCGACCTGGCGACCGGCGACCTGTACATCGGGGACGTCGGCCAGAACGCTTGGGAGGAGATCGACTTTCGTTCCCGCGCCGGCGTCCGCAAGCTGACGGACTACGGCTGGTCGGTCTACGAGGGCCGGGTGAAGTTCAAGAGCGCACGGCTGACTCCGGGAGGGAGGCTCGTCTTTCCGGTGACGGTTTACGGTCACAACGGTGGCAGCTGCTCGGTAACGGGCGGATACGTCTACCGCGGTTCGGCGGTTCCGGCCGCCAAGGGCCGCTACTTCTACGGCGACTACTGCAGCGGGAGGATCTGGAGCCTGCGGGTCGCGGGTGGCCGGGCGACCTCCGTGCGCAGGGAGGCGCTGAACGTTTCAGGCCTCTCCTCGTTCGGCCAGGACACCCACGGTGAGCTGTACGCGGTCTCGCTCGAAGGCCGGATCTACCGGCTCGCTCGCTAGCCGGTGCGGCGCCGCCGCACCTGCGGGCCCTGGTGGCCGAGCGCGGCGTAGGCGAGCGCCTGCAGAGACTCGTTCAGCGAGCGAAGCTCGTGCGTGAGCTTCGTGAACCCCTCGGCGGTATCCAGGCGCCGGTTCAGCTGGTGCACCTCGGCGACGAGCTTGTCGAGCCGCTCCAGCACGGCATCGAGCTGGCGATCGCCTAGTTCCTTGCGTTCCATGGTCTGATTCTAGGCGGAAGGCTTGGCTTCGAAGACGATCGTGGAGCTGAAGGTCGTTCCGTCGATCTGGTACGCGTAGCAACCGGGAGTGCGCACGCGTGCGTCCGACGGGCGATCTCGGCTTGCACCGCTCCAGGTTCTGATCGCGAGCGGCGGGACGCGTCCGTCATCGAAGCGCAACTCGTTTCCTCCGTCCACCTGCACCCCGCGAATGAGGATCGGCCCCGCGTAGACCGGGTCGAAGATCCAAAGAACCTTGTTTCCAAACCACTGGCTCCCGTAGAAGCCACTGCTCGGGGAGATCGGATCCTCGTACAAGAGAGTGGGTCTGCCAAGTCCACGATCGAGGCCGCCCGGATAGACGGGCCCTTCGCCCCAGGCCGTGCCCGTGTATGACGGGCTTATACGGGACAGATCGCCTTTGGAACCGCGGCCGGTTGTTGGGCAAGGGTCTCCATACGGCACGGTCGGCGTGTGGAATGGTCGTTCGAGCCGGTCCCAGATGCTCGGCTGTCCGCGTGGCCGAAGGCGCACGTCCAGCGGCGCGTTGAAAAGCCCGCTGTACAAGCTCCACCAGCCGGCTGACCCGAAGCGAAGTTTCGCGCTCCAGACGTACGGGTTGCGCACGTTTCGGTGGAGACGGAGGGGGATGCTCTGCGCGGTCCGGGTCGAGAAGGCACTGACGTTCCACTTGTGGTCGGCATCCACGAGCCGAGGCCGGAGGTCGGTTCCTCCGAGGTACAGGTAGGGGCGGAGTTGAACCGTCGTCAGGCGTCCGGCTCGGGGGTGTGCCGGGAAGAGCGCGAGCCGTGCCGTCTCCTTCGCAAAAGCCGGAGCTGCAGCGGCGAACGCGATCAGCGCTCCCGCCACGGCCAGCGCCCATTTCATGTGTTTCATGATACGACCTCGGCAGCGGCGATGAGCTCTTCCTTTGTCAGCACCCTCCTTGTGCCTGCACCGAGTTGATCGAGGAGGCGGTTAAGCGCATTCGCGCCGGTCTCGAGTATCTCGATTCGCCGTTCGGCACCGCAGTGTGCCACCGCGATCCGGGCGAGCGCCTCCGGAGCGTCGGTGAAGACGCCGATTCGCACACCGTCCGCTTGCAGGCGGCGAAGTGCCGCGCTCACCCGCGCATCGGGGCGGAAGTGGACCGGCGCTCGGTCCTCGGCGAAGCGCTCCAGCAGCGGCTGCCAGTTACCCATCGTTTCATCCAAAACTTGCGCAGCCTCAGCACGATCCCCGGGCAGGTCGAGGTCGACCCGGGTTCGCCGCGAAACGTCGGTGACCCAGTCGAGCCAGAGCGGCCTTGTGTCGCCGAGCACGCCGTCGAGGTCCAGAGCGAGCGCGTTCAACGGCTTGTACGGTGAAACACAAGGATTCCAAGCGCGACGCCCAGCGCGTCGATGGCGACATCCACAGACGAACCGTGGCGGCCGCGGACGAAGTGCTGGTGGAGCTCGTCCGTCGCCGCGTAGGCCAGGCCGACGAGAAACGAGGGCAGCTCGCGCCCGAGCGCGCGCAGGAGCAGGAAGCCGAGGATCGCGTATTCGGTCGCGTGGGCGCCCTTGCGCAAGATCGTGTCCCAGAGCCCGAGCCCGGTGGAGAGGCTCGGGATCGACGAGATCGCAAAGATGAGCGCCGCCCACGCGACCACGGGCACCCACGCCGAGAGCTGCCGCGAGGTCGGCACGAGCCGATGATAGGCTCGGCCTGCAACTCGGCGAGCGGTTAGGGAACCCGGTGCAAATCCGGGACGGTCCCGCCGCTGTGAGGGGAGACGCTTCCGCGCCGGACGCCACTGGCCCGCGGGCCGGGAAGGCGGCGTGGGAGGGAGCCCCGAGTCAGAAGACCTGTCGCCCGCCGCGAACCCGAACCCCTCGTGGAAGGAGGATTCGTGTCCCGACGATTCTTTGCCGTTCTGGCCCTCGCCCTCGTGCTCGCGCCGGGCGCGCTCGCGGCTCGTGTGCACGTTCGCGTGGAGGGCAAGACGACGACGATCTTCGGCGCAACCGAGCCGGTGCTCGGCGCACCGAACGCCCTCGACTCGTTGAACGCAGCCAGCCTGGTGGGCGAGTTCTACGTCCATGTCGCGGCCACGGCGTACGGCCCGTACGTCGACCAGATCGGGCTCTACCATGCCGCCGGCTCTAGTGGCTGGACGTTCAAGGTGAACGGTGTCTCGGCTCCGGTCGGAGCCGACAAGGTGACACTGAAAAACGGCGATCGCGTCGTCTGGTACTGGGCCACGTTCGGCCCGAGCGGAGGACCGCCGACGCTCGTGCTGAGCCGGGGGAAGCGTGTCGGCTGCTACCGGGTCGTCCAGCAGGACGACGCCGGCAAGACCACCGCGACGAGTGGTGCCGTCCTCCACGTGGACGACCGGAGCGTTCGCGGGGCCTGCTTGGGCCGTCACCGAGGCCTCGTGCGGGCGACGAAGACCGGTGCGGTGCGCTCGAACGCCGTTCGGTGAGAATCCGTCTCGCCGTCCTTGGTCTCGCGGCCGGACTCGCCTCCGGCTGCGCGGCCTCGGGCGGCGGTGGCCGGGCCACCCTCTGGGTGACGCGCGACCGCGGCGCCCACGTCCTGCTCGTGGCAAGAGTGCCGGCCGGGCTGACCGCCGTGCAGGCGCTCGAGCGGAAGACGCATGTGAAGACCCGTTACGGAGGCCGGTTCGTCCAGGCGATCAACGGGATCGAAGGGAGCGCCGGCGCCCAGCGCGACTGGTTCTACTTCGTCAACGGCTACGAGGCTGATCGCGGCGGTGCCGAGTACCGGCTTCGTCCCGGCGATGTGGAGTGGTGGGATTACCGCTCCTGGAAGGAGGCCAGCCGGGCCCCGGTCGTCGTCGGAGCCTTCCCGGAGCCCTTCCTGCACGGCTACGAAGGAAAGAAAAGGCCCACGGTGATCGTCTCGCCGGTCAATCGAGCGCTCGCCCGACGGTTCGCCCGTCTCCTGCACGGGCGGGTGTTGCAAGCCGGTCGAACCGTTCCCTTCGGCGCGAATGCGCTCATCGTGATCGCGGGGCCCCGGCGCTCGACGCTGTTCACGGCAACTCTTCCTTCGGACGATTCCTCCGCCGGTGCGCCGGTGCGGATGGTCTTTCGGGGCGACCCGAACGAGCTCAGCTCGCACGCCTTTCGGTATCGGTACGAGGTTGGCCGGTGAGGCCGGCACCGGGTGCAGCGCTCCTCGCCGCGCTTGGTGCGTCGGCGCTCTTGGCCAGCCACGCCGCCTCGGTCGCGGCGATCGCGGTTCTGCTTCTGGCCGTCTGCCTCCGTGCCCCCGCTCGCCGACGGTGGCCGTACCTCGTCGGCATCCTCGGCTCGGCGGGGGCGGTCTTGACGATCACCCCCTTCGTCGAGACGATCGGGTCGCATCCGCTCTGGGTCGGGCCGACCGTGCCGGTGCTCGGCTCGCTCGACATCACGAGCGAGGAGCTCGCGGCGGGTGCGACCCAGGCCCTGCGGCTCGCGGCCGTCGGGTTCGCCTTCGCCGCGTATGCGCTCCTGCTCGACCACGACCGACTCGTCCAGGCGGCGGGGTTCGCCCGGCGCTCAGTGCTGGCAGTTGCGCTTGCAACTCGGCTCGTCCCAACGCTGGAGCGAGACGCCGCTGGGCTCGTGGAGGCCTTGCGAGGACGCGGGCTCGAAGTCAGCGGCTTGCGGGCCCGCGCGCGCATCCTCTCGCCGCTCATCGCGGGCTCGCTCGAGCGCGCGCTCAATGTGGCGGAGGCGATGGAGGCCCGCGGGTTCGGCAGACCGGGGCGGACCCGGGCCCCACGCCCCGCGTGGAGGGCTCAGGATCGAGTCGGTCTCGCCGCGGCGGTCGCTCTCGTTGCACTGGGGGTCATGTGGCTCTAGCTCTGGCGCACGCGGAGCGCGTCACGTTCACGTATCCGGGAGCGGCCTCACCGGCCCTGGACGACGTCTCGCTCGCGATCGACCCAGGGGAGGTCGTGCTGCTGCTGGGCGCGTCCGGCTCGGGCAAGTCGGCGCTCCTGCGCGCGTTTGCGGGACTCGTCCCACATTTCCACGGCGGGCGATTCGCAGGCCGCGTCGAGGTCGCCGGGCTCGACACCCGTCGTCACCGTCCGGCTGACTTGGCCGGAACCGTCGGAACGCTGTTCCAGGATCCGGAGGACCAGGTCGTTTTCGCGCGGGTTGAGAACGAGGTCGCCTTCGGTCTCGAGAACACGGGTACGCCGCCTGCGGAGATCCGCGACCGGGCCGTCGCCGCGCTCGCCGCCGTCGGCGCCGAGCACCTCGTCGGGCGGCTCGTGGCGGAGCTCTCAGGTGGTGAGCTCCAGCGAGTGTGCCTCGCCGCGACGCTGGCGCTCGAGCCGAAGCTCCTCCTGCTCGACGAGCCGACCTCGCAGCTCGAGACCGAGGGAGCTGAGGGTTTGCTCGAGCTCGCATGCCGGCTCGCGGCAGAGCGGGGGACGGCAGTCATCATCGCCGAGCAGCGTCCTGTCCGCCCGCTCGAGCTGTGTGACCGCGTGGTGTTCCTCGACTGTGGGCGGGTCGTACTCGATGCGCCGCGCGAGGAGGCGTTCACGTGGCTTGAGACACAAGCACCCGAGTTCACCGCGCGAGCTCGGCCCTGCACGCAGAGCGTCGCCGTGAGCGCTGAGATCGTCTGCGACCTGGAGGACGTCTCGTTCGCGTACTCCGATCAGTTCCTTGTGTTCCACGCCACAAGCCTCGAGCTCCACCGCGGAGAAGTCGTCGCGCTCGTCGGCCCCAACGGCTCCGGTAAGACAACGCTCGCGAAGCTCGCCGCCGGCTTGCTGGAACCGAGCGAGGGGACGGTCGTGCGCTCGGGCCGGGCCTGCTACCTGTCGCAGGACCCCGGGCGGTACCTGATGCGCGAGCGGGTCGACGATGAGGTGGCGCTCGCCGTCGGCGGCGATCGGGCCCGGGCGCGCGAGGCCCTCGCGGCCGTCGGTCTCGGGGACTTCGAGCTTCGCCATCCGCGCGACCTGTCGAGCGGCGAGCGCGAGCGACTCGCCCTCGCTGCCGTGCTCGTAGCCGAGCCGGACCTGCTCGTGCTCGACGAGCCAACCCGCGGCGTCGACCCACGCCGGAAGGAGGAGCTCGCGGCGCTCCTCCGGGCTCAGGCCGGCCGGCGCGCCACCCTCGTCGTAACGCACGACAGCATCTTTGCGGCGGCGGTCGCCGACCGTGAGGTCACGCTCGGGCGCCAGCGGGAGCTCGCCCTTGCGTAGGACCGCAGTCTTCGCCGCCGCCGCAACCGCGCTCGCGGCCGGGGCCTGGACCGCGCTCTCACCGCATGACTCGGCGCTGTCGCTCCTGCTCGTCGCAGGCGCGCTTGTCGCCGGCGGGGCAGCCTGGCTCGAGCTGGGGCCAGGCTCCAGCAAAGAACTGGCGATGATCGCGGCGCTTGGGGGGGTCGCCGCCGCGGGCCGTGTCCTCTTCGCCGCGATCCCAGGAGTGCAGCCGGTGACGGTGATCACGGTCGCGGCCGGGACCGCGCTCGGCGCCCGCGCCGGGATCGCCGTCGGAGCCGTCGCCGCGCTCACGTCCAACTTCTTCCTTGGACAGGGGCCCTGGACGCCGTGGCAGATGCTCGCGTGGGGCGGTTGCGGAGCGGTCGGAGCGCTCCTGGCGCCGGTCCTGCGCCGGCGGCTTCCCTTCGCGCTCGTGTGCTTCGTGCTCGGCTTCGCCTTCAGCGGACTGATGGATCTGTGGGAGTGGTACAGCTTCTTCCCGCACACCTGGGCCGCGCTGACCGTTCAGCTCGGCCGGGGCATCTGGTTCGACGCGGCGCACGCCGTCGGCAACCTCGCTCTCGCACTCGTCGCCGGGCCCGAGCTTCGCAGGCTTCTCGAGCGCTACGGTCGGCGTCTCCGCACGGAGATCGTGTGGGCCTGAAGCTCCTCGCAGCCGGCTTCGCAGCGCTCGCCGTCGCGGCAACCCCCGCGGAGAACGGCGCCCGCTTCCTCCGCGCGCACCAGCTCGGAAACGGGGGCTTCGCCGAGTCAGGTGGGCCGGCGTACCCGGCTCTGACCGCCTGGGCGGCGCTCGGGCTTCGAGCCGGCGGCGGCTCTGCGGGAGCCGCGGGCCGCTATCTCGCGGCGCGCGAGCGTGAGCTGAAAGAGTCCACTGACCTCGAGCTCGCGCTCGTCGCCGAAGCTTCGCTCGGTCTGGAGACTGCGCCGCTCGCTCAACGCGTTCGTGCACTGCACCGGCGCAGCGGGTCGATCGGGCCCTCGGTGAACTCGACGATCTGGGGCGTGCTCGGCCTGCGCTCGGCAGGGGTGTCGGTTCCCGTGGGAACAAAGCGTTACCTGCTCCGCCACCAGGCCCGCTCGGGCGGTTGGTCCTGGTGGCCCGGCGGGGCGCCCGACTCGAACGACACCGCGGCGGCCGTCCAGGCGCTCCGTTCGCTCGGTGTCACCGGCAGGCCGATTCGGCGCGGGCTCACGTACCTCCGCCGCCTGCAGAATCGTGACGGCGGCTTCGAGCTGCGATCCGGCCGAGGATCAGACGCACAATCCACGGCGTGGGCGATCCAGGCGTTCCTCGCGGCAGGCTCGAAGCCCGGTGGCTCCGCGTTTCGCTATCTCGACGGCCTCCAACGACCGGACGGCAGCTTCCGTTACTCGCGTCGCTACGTGACGACTCCAGTCTGGGTCACCGCGCAAGTTCTGCCCGCGCTCGCCAGAAGGCCGTTCCCCTTCCGCTAGAGCCTCCGGAAGTACTGGCGCTTTCTGTGGACGACTGCGTAGCCGAGTCGTTTGTTGAGAGCAAGCATGCCCGGGTTGTCGTCGTCGTTCTCTGTCAGGACGCGCTCCACGCCGTTCTCCACAGCCCAGCCGCTCACGGCTAGCTTCGTTAGAAGGGCTAGCCCGCGGCGCCGAAACTCGGGCAGCGTCGCCGTCATCTCGTTGTAGCCGAGACTCCGAGCAGGATCGATCTCGAAAAACGCCAGCGCAACAGGCCGCTCGCAGTGCAGGACGAGGAAGCTGCCCTCGTGTGAGAGGTCGGGATGCTGAAACGTTTCGGCCGCCCAGGGCTCGAACTCGAGCTCAGTCTCGTGCTCGTCGCCCGGCATGTCCGCCTCGCCGGCCGCGTAGACGGCATGAACGGCTCGCGCGTCCTCGACGGCGGCCAGCCGGGCGAGCCGAAGACCTTCAGCGGCTTTGCGCGCTTCGAGCGATGCTAGGCGCGAGAGGTCGACCTCTCGCGGGTCGACGGCGCTGATGA
>WNGD01003316.1_pt1 | contig 16432 bp, 15 predicted proteins | sample 5400671 | NCBI WGS metagenome assembly WNGD01 (sample SAMN13153369, study PRJNA577476) | soil metagenome | isolation source: 40 cm soil or saprolite under grassland replicate 2 | place: USA:California | collected 2016-06-15 | reverse complement strand
TCGCTCCGGAAATGCTGTGGGCGGTGCGCTACTCGACCGGGATCTCCTGGTGGATCGCCTTCAGGTCGATCCCCTGGCTGCGGCGCACCAGTTTGGCGACCACGTAGATCACCAGCGCGAGCAGGTACATCCCGCCCATGAACCACAGCGAGGTCTTGTTGTTGACCGCGTAGAGGCTCTTCGCGAACCACTCCCACAGGTTGAAGACCAGGAACGCCGCGGTGATCACGCCCGCGACCGTGATCAGCGGCACCCCGAAGACCTTGTAGCGGGCGATCGCCGAGTTCTCGAACAGCTGCTTGCGGCGCCAGGGCAAAAGGATCGCCGCGACCGCCGTGCCGAGGAAGGTGATCGCGATCACCAGCACCGCGTCCAGGATGTAGGTCTTGAAACTGGAGGTGTAGGAGTACAGCGCGCTGACCCCGATGGACGGCACCAGCATCAGCACCAGCGCCCACACCGGCACGTGGCGGCGCTCCGAGACGTCGGCGACCCGCTCCGGCAGGATCCGGTCGAACGCCGCCGCGAAGATCACCCGGGTGGAGGACAGGAACAGCGTCCCGGCCCAGCCGACGAACCAGGCGGCGAACGCCAGGATGATGACGGTGGAGATGAAGGCGTTGTGGAAGTAGAACGCGGCCAGCAGCGGCGCGTACGGCCAGATCGGGATCGCGGCCTTGCCGGTGCCGTAGACGGTGTTCCAGTAGGCGAGGTTGGCGGCGTTGAAGAACTGCCAGCCGAAGAACTTCGCCGCCAGCAGGATGAAGACCGCCGCGATGGCGATGGTGACCCACAGGCCCCACATCATCCCGTTGAGCACCCTGCGGAAGTCGCTGGCGCCGCGGACCTCGCCGTAGAGGGTCGCACCCCAGTTCGGGTACATGATCCAGAAGGCCAGGAACGGGATCAGCAGCAGCGATCCGCCGAAGAAGGGCGAGAAGCCGAGGCTCGGGACCACCTTGCCGCCAGCGTCGGTGAGCGTCTGCTGGTAGGCGTTGCTGGCGCCGAACAGGTTGGACGCCTCGCGGTTGAAGGCCGACTGGAAGCCGCTCCGCGACCCGAACAGCATGATCAGCATGACCACGGCGAGCGCCGCGATGCCGAGGTAGAAGCTGTACTTCTGGATCTTGGCGTAGCCCTCCATCCCCAGCGACACCAGGAGCCCCGCGAGCACCACGGTGATCAGGCAGACCGTGAACAGCCCGTTGTGGGTGGCCAGGAAGTTCGACAGGCCAGTCAGCTTGAGCACCGCGGAGAGCGGCTGGAACACCTCGACGTTGAGGATGTTGGCGTAGACCGGCGCCCAGTACCACAGGATGAACCACCAGCCGGTCACCGCCAGGACGAAGGAGACCCCGCCGCCGAGCACGCGGCTCTGCCAGACGTAGTCGCCGCCCGCACGGGGCATCGCCGAGATCAGCCCGGCGTAGGTGATCACCAGGAAGGTCATGAACACCCCGGTGATCAGCAGGGCGGGCAGGATCTGCCCGTTGGGCACGAAGCCGAGCACCGACAGGCTGAAGAACAGGCCGAGCGTCACGAAGTTGACCGACATGAAGGAGTAGAGGAAGGCGTCGAACTTCGACCACCCCTTGACCAGGCCGGTCGCCTTGCGCAGGAACAGCGTTGGAGCAGCAGCATCACCGATTGCCGCCATCGGCACCCCTTCCGGGTTGGAACGGCTGGGGCTCAGCCGTTCACGAGCTGGTAGTTCTTGACCTTGCGCTTCCTGGTGTCGAGGTTCACCACGGCCGCCTGCAGGACCCCTTCCTCGTAGGAGCTGCCGGGGTTGAGGGCGAGCGTCCTGCCGATCCGCGCCGCGCCCTTGCTCTCGTGGATGTGGCCGTGCAGGCTCAGCAGCGGCTGGAAACGCTGGAGCGCCTCCCGCACCGAGGTCGACCCGACCGGGCGCAGCGCCTGCCCGCCGGAGACGTAGCTCAGGTCCTCGTTGAGCGCGGGCGCGAGGTCGAGCTTGGAGCCGTAGGGCGGCGCGTGGAAGTTGAGGACCGTCTGGGAGGGGTCGCCGGCATGGCTGAGGGCCACCTCGATGCGGCGGGCCAGCTCGGGCTCCTCGGCCTCCCGGAAGGTGTGCCAGGGGGTCGGGTTGGTCCAGCCCATCGAGACCATGGTGAAGCCGTCGCCGAGGTCGATCGGGTGGTCCTCGTCGCCGGTCTCGACCACCCGGGCGCCGGTGAGCAGGTCGTCGATCTCGAACATGTCGTCGTTGGCCGGGCAGGCGACCACGCGGATGCCGCTGCCGCCGAGCTTCTCCTCGGCCATCGCGATCCAGCGCTCGGTCCCGTCGAGCATGACCTCCTTGAAGCGCTTGTCGACCAGGTCGGCGTCGGCCTGCATCGCGCGGTACTCCTCCTCGGAGACCTCGATCGGGTAGTAGCCGCGGTTCTGCACGCGCTTGGTGAACCGCTCCACCTCGCTCTCGGTTTCGAGCACGTCGGTGTGGTCCTGGAGGGAGGCGATCCAGGTCGCGTTGGCGCGCTGGACGATCGGCACCATCGCCTTGCCGGTGACGTCGCCGCCGAGGATCACCATGTCGGCCTTGTAGAAGGCGCCGGCGTTGAGAAACTTCTTCCAGCAGATCTCGGAACCGTGGAGGTCGGTGACGAAATAGAGCTTCATCGAGCGCTCCCAGCGCTGGAGCCGTGTCGTCCCTTGGGGTCATCTTCGACCGGCTGAGCAGCGCCGCAAGGCCAGCGTTGCGGTGCGGGCAACAGGCAGGGCGGGAGCTAGTGCGCCACTTCCTCGGGCAGCTCGTACCACTGCACCCGTTCGCCGACGCGGGCGCGGAGCTTCCATTTCAGCGACTTCGGTACCGCGTCGGCGTGCTGGCGCAGTGCCGCCGCCTGCGCCACCGGGTCTTGGGGGGCGCCGGGCGGGACCAGCCGGGCGAGGTCGCCACCGACCAGGTCGACGACCCGGTCGAGGTTGCGGGTGACCGTCCGCCACCAGCCCCAGTCGCCCGCCACGACCGCGCCGAAGCGGGCGAGCCCGACGGTGCCCGGCTCGTCGCCGTCGCGGACCGCGAGGCCAGCCAGCAGGTAGACGATGTCGTGGACGTCCTTCTCGTTCTGCTCGACCACCTGGAGCTTGGACAGCAGCAGGTCGGTGACGTCCAGGGTGCCCGGCATGCGGTTGATGCGGTCCTTGAACGGCAGCACGTGGCACATCTGCAGCTTGTCCATCACCACGTCCACGGCGGTCCCGTTCACTGGGGACTGGAAATACATCTGCCGGTCCCCGTGGATAGTGTTGAACCGCCGGTCGCCTTGGAACCCGAGCGACCCGAGCAGTTCCATGACCTGCTTCTTGGCGCTGGAGACCGAGGCGAAGTCCATGTCCTGGCCGCTGCGGACCCTGGGCGGGAACGCCGGCGTCAGGTAGCGGACCGCCTGGCCGCCGAGCAGCTTGAGGGGGATGCCCTCGCGGTTGGCGGCTTCGACGGCCACCACCGCCGCCTCGTAGGTGTCGGCTGGCAGCGTCATACTTCCCACCTTCGCCGTGTTGGGCGACGTTGCGGCTACGACAACATCGGTGCGTCGCTGGCAGGCTGGAGCGGGCAGACTTCAGGCGCCAGCGCGCAGTTGCAGCATGACATGGAGGGCAAGGGGACGGCGACCCGTGGCCAGGTCATCGCAGTACGACTATGTGATCGTCGGGGGTGGCTCGGCCGGAAGCGCCCTGGCCAACCGCTTGAGCGCCGATCCGTCCAACCAGGTGCTGGTGCTGGAGGCGGGCCGCCGGGACTGGTGGTTCGACCCGTTCATCCACATGCCGGCGGCGCTGTCGTTCCCGATCGGGAGCCGCTTCTACGACTGGCGCTACCAGTCCGAACCCGAGCCGCACCTGAACGACCGGCGCATCGTCCACGCACGCGGCAAGGTCCTGGGCGGCTCCAGCAGCATCAACGGGATGATCTTCCAGCGCGGCAACCCGCTCGACTACGAACGCTGGGGCGCCGACCCGGGGATGGAAGCCTGGGACTACGCGCACTGCCTGCCGTACTTCAAGCGGTTGGAGTCCTGCCTGGCCGCCCGCGGCGACGACCGCTACCGCGGCCACCACGGCCCGCAGGTCCTGGAGCGCGGCCCGGCGCGAAGCCCCCTGTTCCGCGCCTTCTTCGAGGCGGTCCAGCAGGCCGGCTACCAGCTGACCGACGACGTCAACGGCTACTGCCAGGAAGGCTTCGCGGCCTTCGACCGGACGATCTCGCGGGGCCGGCGCCAGTCCGCCGCCCGCGCCTACCTGCACCCGGTGCGCAGCCGCCCGAACCTGCGGGTCGAGACCGGCGCGTTCGTGACCCAGCTCGTCTTCAACGCCAGCGGACGGCGTGCCGTGGGGGTTGACTACACCGTTTCGGGGTGGAGGGCCAGCGGCCGGTCGCGGCCCCGGCGAGTCCTGGCCGGTGAGGTGATCCTCTGCGGCGGGGCGATCAACTCGCCGCAGCTGCTGCAGCTCTCCGGCGTCGGCAACGCCAACGAGCTGGAGGCCCTCGGGATCGACGTGGTCCAGCACCTCCCGGGCGTCGGCGAAAACCTCCAGGACCACCTGGAGGTCTACATCCAGCACGCCTGCGGCCGGCCAGTCTCGGTCGCGCCCTACCTGCGGAAGCGGCGCTGGCCGGAGGTTGGCCTTCGCTGGCTGGTGTTCCGCGCCGGTCCGGGGGCGACCAACCACTTCGAGGCGGGCGGGTTCGCCCGCGGCAACGACGAGGTCGCCTACCCGAACCTGATGTTCCACTTCCTGCCGGTCGCGATCCGCTACGACGGCTCCCAGCCGGCTGGCGGGCACGGCTATCAGGTCCACATCGGCCCGATGTACTCCGATTCGCGCGGAACCGTGAAGCTCCGCGGCCCCGACCCGGGGGAGCACCCGGCACTGCGCTTCAACTACCTCTCCACCCCGACCGACCGGCGCGAGTGGGTCGAGGCGATCCAGACCGCCCGCCACATCCTCGGCCAGCCCGGCTTCGCCCCCTTCGACGCCGGGGAGCTGTCACCCGGCCCGAAGGTCCAGACCCCCGAGGAGATCCTCGACTGGGTCGCCCGCGACGCCGAGACCGCCCTGCACCCCTCCTGCACCTGCAAGCTCGGCACCGGCGCGATGTCGGTGACCGACCCGGCGAGCATGAAGGTCCACGGCCTGGAGGGCCTGCGGGTCGTCGACGCCTCGGTGATGCCCTACGTCACCAACGGGAACATCTACGCCCCGGTGATGATGGTGGCCGAGAAGGCCGCCGATCTGATCCTCGGCAACACCCCGCTGCCGCCCGAACCGGTCGCGTTCTACCGCCATGTCCAACCGCAACCGGCCGAGCCCGATCCCTCCGCTCCCCAGCCCAAGCCTGCCCGGTGAGCGCAGTGCTCCAGGACCAGGACTGGGCGCTGGCGCCAGCAGCTGCTCCGACGCTGACCACGATTTCGACCCGTCGCCTGATGAATTCAGCGTATGGACATTCGCGCCGTTAAGGACGAGAGTTCGTGCTTGTCCGGCTCGGGCAGACGTGGGGAGTTGTCTGCTGCCTCCTCTACCGATGACCCGGACAAGCAGCCTCCACTCCGGCTGGAGGCACGTGGTCTCGAAGTGAAGAGGGGGCACCTCACCCATGGGGTCAGCAAGACGAGGCCGCCTGGCGGCGATCACCGCGTTCCTGAAGACCATCCCCGGGCTGCTGACGGCGTTTGGAACACTGCTGGCGGCAGTGACCGGCCTGATCACCGTCCTGGCCCAAGTCGGCGTGATCCAAGTCCGAAGTCCTATCGTCCGCCCCACGACGACCGTCACCGCGTCGACAACGGCGGCCATCCCCGCCGTGGCCGCCGCCACGACCGGCACCGACAACGGAACGACCGACACTACCCAGGGTGTGGCACAGGCCAACAGCAGCGGGTACGTGACCGTCTACCTCGACCAACTGCAGGGCCTGAACGACACCCCCGCGCCAGGAAGCCGAGAGATCGGCGGGACGAATTACCCGCATGCGATGCATACAGATCTCAACGGCTGTGCCAGCTCGGACTCTCACAGCTACGAGTACGACCTCGGCCGCCACTATCGCAAGTTCATCACCGCAATCGGGGTGGATGACGCGGCGGCTGACTCAAGCACTCAGGTCCAGTTCGAGGTCTTCATCGACGGTGTCCGCAAGAGCAGCGTCGTCAAGGGCATCGGGAACGCCACCCAGCAGCAGTTCGATGTCACAGGTGCCCTCCGCCTCAAGATGATCGCCACCATGGTCCACCCCACTCACGTCGGTTGCGTCTTCCTTGCCGACTGGGGCGACCCACAACTCCAAGGCCTCCCCAGTGAGGTCCCTCCGTCCACCGCTTCATAGCCGCCGCTCAATTAGCGCCCCACAGCGAGAACCCCGCTGGAAATCCCCGACATGACGCTCGGACAACTGGCGTCACGACGCTGAGTTTGGTTCGGGCGGAGCAACTTCTCCAGCGCTGACGCCCGTCTCGGCCTATCAGCTGCCGGCGGGACGACGACCTGCAAGTAGACCAGGCCACGCACGTCGGGCGGCGCCGGCCACGGAACCCGCGCGAGATGCTCGCCATGCCGACAGTGTAAAGGCACGGCCGGGTCAGCCGGACAACTCGTTCAAGGGTCTGTCGTTACGCGGTTGCCTGGCGGATCCTCCAGACCCACATGTGGGCGGCCTCGGCGACGATCTCGTCGGCGAACAGCGTCGGCGGCGGTGCGGGGACCTCGCCTTGGCGCTCCACGATCTCGTGGACGATCGCGGCGAGGCCGGTCAGTGTCACGCGGAGCAGGTGCGGGTCGATCGGGGTAGGGCTGTCGCGGATGGCACGGGCAGCCTCGCGGAGATGCCATTCGACTTCGACGGAGATCGTCGGCGCTTGCGCTTGCCATGACATGGGCACGTCCCGTCACTCGCAGGAGTGTCGCCGGGGTGGAGTACTGCATTGTTTACAGCTCCGGGAGAGTAGAGTACGTTCCCATTTGTGACTGTCAAGGCGCTCGGTCGTGATTTTGCGTACGTGGCCCGGTCAGGCACCGGCCAGGTCCGCCAGGCCGAACAGCGCCAGCTCCATGTAGACCGCGAGCGGCTCCAGCTTGGCCAGCTCGGCCAGGCGGCCCTCGCTGATCGAGCGCACCACCAGGTCGTCGACCGCCGCGACGGCGGCGCGGAAAACCTCCACCGGCAGCTCCGGCAGGCCCGCGCGGCGCTCCCGGAAGCGCGCGTAGAGGTCCTGGAACAGCTCCACGTAGCGCTGGTGCAGCTCGTCGCGGATCGCCAGCGCGCGCGGCCCGGCCGCCGTGACCTCCAGCAGGAAGGCCCGTGCCGCCGCCGGGTAGGCGACCAACTCGGCCAGGTAGGCCCTGACGTTGTAGCGCAGCTGCTCCAGCGGGTCCGGGGTCGACTCGACGGCCTCCAGCACCTTGCCGAGCTGCGCCTCCCCGCCCTTGCGGTAGGCCACCAGGAAGCAGTCCCCCTTGTCCTTGAACTGCTGGTAGAAGGTGGTCCGAGAGACGCCGGCACGGCCGGTGACGTCAGCGACGGTGGTGGCCACGTAGCCTTTCTCGGCCACCACCTCGATCAGCGCCAGCAGCAGCCGGGAGCGCTGCGACCGCTCCACCACGTCGCGAGGCAGCCCGTGCGGGCCCCGAGGGAGCTGGCTCAGCAGCTCCACCGGCGGGGCCTCACTCGGCGCCGACGCCGTGTCCATGGCGTCCAAGGCAGGCGACTCCATGCCCATAGGGTACACACAGGGACGACGCAGGCCCGGTGGGACCGGTGAACCGAGCGGCGGGCGGCACCCTGGAGGCCTTTGAGGCAGAGGCCCTGGAGGTGGACTCGGTCACCGTCCGGTTCGGCGGGGTGGTCGCGCTCAACCGCGTGTCGCTGCGGGTCAGCCCCGGCGAGATCGTCGGGGTGATCGGCCCCAACGGCGCCGGCAAAACGACCCTGTTCAACGCCGTCTGCGGGTTCGTGCGGCCCGACGCCGGCAGCATCCGCTACCGGGGCCGCTCGCTCGACGGCGTGGGGCCCCACCAGCTGGCGTCGCTGGGGATCGCCCGTACCCTGCAGGGGCTCGGGCTGTGGCCGGGCCTCACCGCGCTGGAGAACGTCATGGTCGCCGGCCGAGCGTGCAAGCGAGCGAAGCGAGGCAGTCCACGGGAGCGCGGCGATGGCGCTGGCCACCACGCCGGGAGCGGCCTGGTGAGCGCGCTCCTTGGCCTGCCCCGCGCCGACCGGGAGGAGCGCGCGCTGCGGCAGCGGGCCGAGGGGATCCTGGCGGAGCTGGGCGCCGGCGAGCTGGCCGGGCAGCACCCGGGCGCGATCCCCTTCGGCATGCAGAAGCGGGTCGCGCTGGCCCGGGCGTTGATCGCCGAGCCGACCCTGCTGCTGCTCGACGAGCTGGCCAGCGGCCTCTCCGCCGAGGAGCTCGCCCACCTCCAAGAGGTCCTGCGGGGCCTTCGGGCACACGGGCAGCTGGCCGTCGCCCTGGTGGAGCACCACATGGATCTGGTGATGTCGCTGTGCGACCGCGTGGTGGTGCTCGAACTCGGCCGGGTGATCGCCGAGGGACCGCCCGCGCAGGTCCAGGCGAACCCGGCGGTCACCGAAGCCTACCTCGGCCAGGAGGTCGCCACGGGAGCCGCGGGAACCGCGGGAACCGCGGGAACCGCGGGAGCGGCCGATGCTTGAGGTCACCGGCCTTACGGTCCACTACGGCGCGGTCCGGGCGCTGGACCAGGTCTCGGTCGAGGCCGGGGCCGGCGCGATCACCGCGGTCCTCGGTGCCAACGGGGCCGGCAAGACGACCCTGCTGCGTGCCGTCTCCGGGCTCATCGGCGGCGGGTCCGGGAGCGGCGGCGGGCGGCGGACCGGGTCGGTGCGGCTGGAGGGCCGGGACCTCACCCGCCGCTCCCCCGACGCGATCGCGCGGCTCGGCGTGGCACACGTCCCGGAGGGCCGCGGGGTCATCGAGGAGCTGACTGTCGCCGAGAACCTCCGCCTGGGGGCCCTCTGCCGCCCGGGGCCCGGGCCCCGGACCCGGCGGCGGCGGCCGGACGTCGCCGAGGCCTACGAGCTGTTCGAAGCGCTGGCGGGGCTGCGGCGCCAGCCGGCCTTCAACCTCTCCGGCGGGGAGCGGCAGCTGCTGTCGATCGCCCGGGCGCTGCTCGCCAAACCGCGGGTGCTGCTGCTGGACGAGCCTTCGCTCGGGCTGGCGCCGGCGCTGGTCGCACGGCTGATGGCGCTGCTGCGGCGGCTCGCCGACGAGCGCGGCCTGGCGGTGCTGCTGGTCGAGCAGAACGCCCGCAGCGCCCTGTCGGTCGCCGACCACGCCGTGGTGCTGGCGCTCGGCCGGGTGGTGGCCAGCGAGCAGGCGGCGGTGATCGCGCGGGAGGAGGGGCTGCGCCATGCCTACCTGGGATTCTGAGGGTCATCGCGAGCGGGCGCGAGGAGGCGGCGCGTGCACCGGTTCCTGGTCCTGACGCTGGACGGGATCACCAGCGGGTCGATCTACGCGGCCCTGGCGCTGGCGCTGGTGCTGATCTGGCGGGCGACCCGGGTGGTCAACTTCGCCCAGGGCGCCATGGCGATGTTCACCACCTACGTGGCCCTGTCGCTGCTGGACCGGGGTTGGTCGTACTGGGCCGCGTTCGCATTGGCGCTCTTGACCGGGCTGCTGCTCGGTGCGCTGGTCGAACGGGTCCTGGTCCGGCCGGTCGAGTCTGCCCCGCCGCTCAACGTGGTGATCCTCACCCTCGGGCTGCTGCTGTTCCTGGAGGCGCTGGCGCCGATGATCTGGGGCGGGCAGATCCGCTCGTTCCCGCCGGCGTTCTCGGTTGCCGGCATCCGGGCCGGGCACGGGCAGATCCCCCTGTCCCGCTTCGACCTGTTCACCCTCCTGGCGATCATGGCGGTGATGGGCCTGTTGGTGGCGCTGTTCCGCCTCACCGACCTGGGCCTGCGGATGCGGGCTGCCGCCTTCCAGCCGGAGGTCTCGCGGCTCCTCGGGGTGCGGGTCGGGCGGATGTTGACCCTCGGGTGGGCGCTGGCGTCGCTGGTCGGGTCGCTGGCGGGCCTGCTGGTCGCGCCGACGCTGCTGCTGTATCCCAGCTCGATGGACTCGGTGCTGGTGTTCGGGTTCACCGGCGCGGTGCTCGGCGGGCTCGACAGCCCGGTGGGTGCGGTACTTGGGGGGCTGGTGATGGGGCTCGCCCTCAGCTACGCGGGGGGCTACCTCAGCTCCGACGTGGAATCGATCGGCGGCCTGCTGATCCTGGTCGCCGTGCTGATGGTCCGGCCCCGGGGGCTGTTCTCCCGGGACACCGCGAGGCAGGTGTGAGGCGATGGCGACCGAGGCCGCGAGCCGGCCACAGGCCGGGGTCCTGGGTCGGCTGCGGGCCCGCGCGGGCGCGGCCCCGCCGCTCGCCCGCCACCTCGCCCTCGCGCTGCTGGTGGCGCTGCCGCTGCTGGCGGTGAGCGAAGCGGCCGGCGCCTACACCGACTACAACCTCGCCGCGATCGCCTACTTCGCGGTCGCAGCCGCCGGGCTGAGCGTGCTCACCGGTCAGAACGGGCAGCTCTCCCTGGGCCATGGGGCGCTGATGGCGATTGGCGCCTACACCGCATCGCTGCTGGAGACCCACCACCCGCTGCCGGTCGCGGCCGTGCTGGCCGCCGCGATCGCCACCACCACGGCGGCCGGGCTGGTCGTCGGCGTGGCCGCCGCGCGGCTGCGCGGCCCCTACCTGGCGGGTGCCACCCTGGCCCTCGCGGTGGCGCTGCCGCAGGTCGCCACCAGGTACGCCAGCATCTTCGGCGGCAACCAGGGCCTCACCGTCCCGCCGCTCACCCACCCGGGCTGGCTCGGGGACACCTTCCCGGACGAGCGCTGGCTCGCCTGGATGAGCTTCGCGGCGGCGCTCGGGACCTTCGTGCTGCTGGCCAACCTCACCCGCAGCCGCTACGGCCGCGCCTTCCGCGCGGTCAGGGACCACGAGGCCGCCGCCGCCCTGGCCGGCATCCGGGTGGCACGTACCCAGGTGCTCGCCTTCGCCGTGAGCGCCGCCTGCGCCGGGCTGGCCGGCGCGCTGCTCGCCTTCTGGGCGGGCCTGACCGCACCCGCCGGGTTCGCGCTGGGGCTGTCGCTGCAGCTGCTCACCGCCGCGGTGATCGGCGGGCTCGGCACCCTGCCCGGGGCGGTGTGGGGCGCGGTGCTGCTGGTCTACGTGCCGACCTGGACGCAGGACCTGGCCACCCGCGGGCACCTGTCGAGCGGGGTGGCCGACAACCTCCCCCTGGCCATCTACGGCGCGGTCCTGGTGGTGGCCATGCTCGCCTTCCCCTACGGCATCCAGGGCGGCCTCGGCCGCCTGCGGGCTCTGTTGACCGGCTATCTCCATCGGCGGAGAGGAGGCTGACATGGACGGACGCGACAGGTTCAGGATCAGGCGGGGGCTGCGGCTCGCCGCACTGGCGGTGGTGCTGGTGCTGGCCGCCGCCTCCTGCAGCAAATCCAGCAGCGGGTCGAGCTCCAGCACCAACAAGGCGTCGGCGCCGGGGATCACCGCGACGACCATCACCATCGGCAGCACCCAGCCGCTCACCGGACCGGCCGCGCCCGGCTACTCGGAGATCGCGCCGGCCTCCAACGCCTACTTCCAGTACGTCAACGCCAACGGCGGCGTGTTCGGCCGCAAGATCGTCTACAAGTACCTCGACGACGGCTACAACCCCGCCCAGACCACCGCCAACACTCGCAAGCTGGTGCTGCAGGACCAGGTGTTCGCCGTCTTCAGCGCACTCGGCACGCCCACCCACCTGTCGGTGGTCGACTACCTGAACAGCCAGAAGGTGCCCGACCTGTTCGTCTCCTCCGGCTGCAACTGCTGGAACGACGTCGGCAAGCACCCCTACACCTTCGGGTTCCAGCCCGACTACACCATCGAGGGCAAGATCCTCGGCCAGTACCTGCAGCAGCAGTTCCCCGGCAAGAAGATCGGCTACTTCTTCCAGAACGACGAGTTCGGGCTGGACGGCGTGAAAGGCCTTGACCAGCAGATCCCGGCCGCGTTGGTGGCCAGCCGCCAGAGCTACGTCCCCACCAACACCAACGTCGGCCCGCAGCTCGCCGCCCTGCAGTCCAGCGGCGCCCAGGTGGTGGTGATGTTCAGCATCCCGGCGTTCACCACCCTCGGCCTGCTGGCTGCCGCCAAGGTCGGCTACCACCCGCAGTTCGTGGTCTCCAACGTCGGCTCCGACCCTGTCGTCCTCACCGGCCTGCTCAAGGCCTTCACCAAAGGCGCGGTCGGCCCGGCCCTGCTGAACGGCCTGATCTCCGACGCCTATCTGCCCCCCGTCACCGACACCTCCAACGCCTGGGTGCAGCTGTTCAAGCGGCTCCACGACCAGTACATCCCCAAGCTCCCCTTCGACGGCAACATCGAGTACGGCATGGCCCAGGCCTACACCTTCGTCCAGCTCCTCAAAGCCGCCGGCCGCAACCCCACCCGCGCCAGCGTCGTCCAGACCCTGGAGACCACCAAGCTCAGCGGCGGCCCCGGCATGGTCCCCTTCGGCTACTCCTCCTCCAACCACCTCGGCTACCTCGGCGTCCAGCTCGCCCGTCTCGACAACGGCAACGTCGTCCCCTTCGGCCCCATCCAGCTCTCCTCCGACAGCGGCCCGATCACCCCGAGCAGCCAGTCGCCCGCCGCCCCACCCGCCAACGGCATCGCCTCCTAGGGACTCGCCGGGAGTTGCGTCGGGACCTTGCCCTATGGTGTAACGCAAGCAGGGAGGAGTTGAGGCGGTGAGGAGCTGATGCGGTGACGCGCCGGGGTTGGGCGTTGTTTTCGGTGATGTGCGTCGTCTGGGGCATCCCGTATCTGTTCATCAAAGTGGCGGTCGGCGGTGTCGCGGTGCCGATCGTGGTGTTCGCGCGGACCGCGGGCGGGGCGGCGGTGCTGCTCCCGCTCGCGGCGCTGACCGGACGGACGCAGGCGTTGCGGCTGGTCCGCCGGCACTGGCGGCCGCTGGCGGTCTTCGCCTCCTTCGAGATCATCGTGCCCTGGCTGCTGCTGTCGGATGCGGAGCGCCGCCTCTCCAGCTCCCTGACCGGGCTGCTGATCGCCGCCGTGCCGATCACGGGCGTGCTGGTGGCTCGCCTCACCGGCGGGACCGAGCGGCTCAGCCGCATCCGTTGGTGCGGCCTCGTCGTGGGTCTCGCGGGCGTCGCGGTCCTGGCGGTGCCGCATCTTGAGGGTGGGGACGCCTGGGCGGTGGTCGAGGTCTTCCTGGTGGCGCTCTGCTATGCCAGCGCCCCGCTGGTCGCCGCCCGCAAGCTGACGGACGTGCCGACCCTGCCGATGATCGCCAGCTGCCTCACCCTGGCCGCGCTGGTCTACGCGCCGGCGGCGATCGTGACCTGGCCGCACAAGGCGCCGTCCATCCAGGTGATCGGCGCACTGGTCGGCCTCGCCACCTGCTGCACCGCGCTGGCGTTCCTGGTGTTCCTGGAACTCATCCGCGAGGTCGGGACCTCCCGCGCGATGGTCTTCACCTACGTCAACCCCGCCGTCGCCGTCACCGCCGGGGTCCTCGTCCTCGGCGAGCCCCTCACCGGCACGATCCTCGCCGCCTTCGCGCTGATCCTCAGTGGCTCGTTCCTGGCCACCGCCCGCCAGCCCCAGCCGGAGCCGCTCCCGATCGCGGCCCAGCCGGAGCGTCAGCCGATGCGCTGAGGACTGCAGCCGTAATTTGCATTGCCCCGCGGCGCGGGGCGGTTGATACTGACGGCCGAGATGCGACCGCTTGGTTGACCCCGGCTCCCGGAGCGCCATGCCGAACGCGAACACGGATCTGATCCGGCGCGCCTACCAGGCCTACGCCGACGGCGACCTACCGACGATGCTGGCCTTCGTCGACGCGGACCTGGAGTGGACCTACCTCGATCCCAGCTTCGAGAACCCAGAACCGCAGGTCTGCCACGGCCGCCGCGAACTGGAGGCCGCCTTGGAGCGTCAGGCCTCGCGGGGTCTGCGGGCAGAGCTGGAAGAGGTCGTCGGCCACGGCGACCGGGTGATGGTGGTGATCCGGACGCCAGGCGTCGACGCGTCTCGCGCCCGGCAGGCCGACGACCGCAACTACGACGTGCTGACCGTCCGGGACGGGCGGATCGTCGCCCTGCGCGCCTGCCGCGACCGGCAGGAGGCACTGCGCCTCGCCTGCATCCCGTCCTGAGCGCCGCACCGCACCAGCCCGGCAGCTGCTCCGGTTGGCACCGACCGGGCGGCACCACGACCGCGGAGGCGAAGGAGGGAACGTGGCAGCTGCCGCAGCGCCAGCCGGTGCTGCTGGCCAAGCAGCTCGCCTCGATCGACTCCCGCGTCGGCCACGTCCTGCTCAGGCGCGCCAACCCGGGCACACCCCGGCCGTTCACGCGTCGCGCAGGCGCAGCAGCAGCCCGCCGGTGAGGAGTGCCGCCGCGGCCCAGGCTGCCAGCACGCCCAGGCCGCCCCAGGGGCTGATCGGGAGGCTACGGAGATCGGTGGTGGCCTGGATGGTGAGCCCGGCGGTCATCGGCGCGACCTGCTTGAGGTGCCGCTGCCAGTGCGGGTCGGTGACCACGGCGGTGACGATCGGGAAGAGGTAGAGCAGGCTGAGGACGACCCCGACGGCGACGGCGGAGTCCCGCACGGCGGTGGCGGCGCCGAGGCTGAGCAGGGCGATCAGCGCGAGGTAGAGGACCGACCCGGCGGTGGCGCGCAACACCGGCCCGTCGCCCAGCGACAGCGGCGGGTAGCCGTGTGCGGCGGTGAAGCCGTTGCCGGGCAGGATGAGCCGCCCGGCGAGCACGCAGCCGAGGGCGGCGACGGTCCCGGCCGCCACCACGGTGCCGCTGAGGACGGCGGCCTTGGCGGCCAGGACGCTGGTCCGGCGCGGCATCGCCGCGAGGGTGGTGCGGATCATGCCGGTGCTGTACTCGCCGCTGATCACCAGCACGGCCAGGACGGCGACCAGCGCCTGGCCGAGCTGGATCCCGGTGAGGCTGAGCTTGGCGGTGTCCTGGGCGTGTTGGGCGCAGCCCGCGGGCGGGCATTTGACGGCAGCGGCCGCCAGCGCGCTCAGCGCCACCGTCAGCGCGACGGTTGCGAGCAACAGCCAGCCGGGACCCGCGACGGTGCGCAGCTTCGTCCACTCCGCACGCAGTGCCTGCCTCATCGTGGCCACCCCGTGCTCCAGTGCTTGCCGCCTTGCGGGGCCCCGCTCATGCGTCCCGCCGGCGCAGCAGGAGGGCGGCAATGCCCAGGGCGAGCGCGGCCCAGGCGCACAGCACCGCGAAGCCAGCCCACGGCGCCAGCGGGAAGTAGCCGTTCGCCGGCGAGTAGTCCATGCTGAGCTGCGGGTACTGCGGAATGCTCTGCTGGATGGCGAAGCCGGCGGCCGGGGTGACCCGCAGCAGCCACTGCGACAGGCCCGTCGGCAGGACGGCGGCAGTCCCGAGGATGTAGGGCAGGACGATCGCCGCGATGACGGCGGTGACCGCCCCGGCGCTGCGCCGCAGGATGGTGCCGATGGCGAGCGCGAGGACCGCGGCCACAGCCAGCAGCGCCGCGGTGCCTGCCACCACGCGCAGCTCGGTGAGCGGCGTCACCGGCAACACGGAGTTGCCGTTGTTGTGCAGGATCCGTAGGCAGAGCGGGACCGCGACCGCGGCGGCGGCCAGCCCCGCGACGAAGGTGACCGAGCCGATCACGACGGCCTTGGCGGCCAGCACCCGGCCGCGGCGCGGGCTCGCCGCCAGGGTCAGCCGGATCAGGCCCCGCCGGTACTCGGCGGTGACGAACATCGTCCCCACCACGACCACCGCGATCAGCCCGGCGAACGCGCCGATCAGGGTGCGCTCAATAGGCATGCCGGCAGGGCCCGGTCCTTCGGGCACGGCCGGGGTGATGTCGCCGGACCCGGCAACGGTGAGGCTGCCGCCGGCCTGGTGGAACCCGCCCGGACCAAACATCTGCTTCGCGAAGTCGTCGCCTCCGACCAGGTCGCCGCTCCACGCGCCGCGGGGCAGGCTGCCCTGGAGGCTGACCTGGTCGAAGACGCCGGTCGCCTGCGTGGGGCCGCCGGTCACGGTTGACGAGCCGATCGACTTGCTGCTCACCTGCGTATAGTCCGGGGAGGCGGCGAACAGCCCGGCCTGCACGGTCGCTGGCAGCCCGGCCAGGTGCGCCGTGCCGACCTTGGTCCAAATGGTGCCGTCGGCCGACTCGTAGCCGGTGAGGGTGTCGCCGGACCGGGTCAGCCGCAGCCACCGCGGCGATCCCGCGGAGACGGCGCCGGGGCTGCCGGCCGTGTCGTGGGTGTAGTTGTCCTGCATCCGCACCCCGTGGCCGCCGGTGACCATCACCGCCGCGTAGGCCGATCCCTGCC
>WNGD01003314.1_pt1 | contig 16436 bp, 21 predicted proteins | sample 5400671 | NCBI WGS metagenome assembly WNGD01 (sample SAMN13153369, study PRJNA577476) | soil metagenome | isolation source: 40 cm soil or saprolite under grassland replicate 2 | place: USA:California | collected 2016-06-15 | reverse complement strand
CTGCGAAGTCGCGTTGGACGAGGTCGGGCCGACGTTGCGCGAGCGGGTCGGGCTTGGTCGTGCGCCAGCGCTTGCCGCGCCGCTTCGCGCCTTGGATTCCGTGCACTTTCATCAGCCGCTGCACCCGGCAGCGCGGCACCTGCTCGCCGGCGCGCCGGAGCGTCTTCCACATCCGCCGGTAGCCGTGGGCGTGGTAGTTGGCGGCGTGTACCTCGCGGATCCGGCCGAGCGGCCGCGCATCCTCGACTGCTCGCACCGAGCGGCGACCGCTGCGCCGTTGGTAGTACCCGGACACCGACACGCCCAACGTCTTGCAGATCGGCTCGACCCCGAAGCGGCCGCGGTGCTCGTCGACGTAGCGGCTCACTTCGGTCGGTCTGGGTCGAGCTCCTGGGCGAAAAACACGCTCGCCGACTTCAGGATCTCGTTCGCGCGGCGCAGCTCGAAGTTCTCCTGCCGCAAGCGCTTGATCTCCTCGCGCTCCTCGCTCGTCGGCAGATCTGGCCTCAGGCCGGCGTCGGCTTCAGGGCTGGCGCACCCGCTTGCGTAGCGTCTCGGAATGGATCCCAAGATCGGCAGCAACATGCGCGATCGGCCGACCGCTCTCCAGCGCCAACCGCACACCGCGCTCAAGCAGCTCCTCTGGGTACTTCCTCGGTCTCGACCTGACAGCGGAGGATCTCCTCTCCCCAGGACAGCACCCTGGCTCAGAGGTCCCCGCGAAACCCGGTCCGGCTCACCCCGGCCCAAACACGCGCGTATCGACAGCACAAGGGCGGACGAGTCGTTTCGCATCCGCGGGTATTGCGGAAATCATCCAGTGTCCTGTGGCGGGTCCGACGTTTGCGGCGGCCCCGCTGTCCTCGTGCGGGACCGTTGGGGCGTCGGCAACACGAGACGCCTCTACGATGGGACTGCCTCCGCCCGTCACAGGCAGCGCGGCGTTCACTCGCCGCTCGCCCCAACGAGTCTTTAAGTGCAGACGCGGCGCAGATCACCGCTTCTAGAGGTGGTGCGACGCGACGCATAGAGGGCCGGCGAAGCACGCCCCCGGGGACGGTTGCGGCCCACCGTCCCAAGGACCCCGCCAGCCCTACGCCAGCAGTATCTCACATCAGCCCGGCCCTGTTGACTACTGGTCGGAAAGAAGAGCGGCGGCGCAATGGGGAGTCCCGCGTCCGCCGCAAAACCGCGAGACTCCCCTCCCCCGTCTGATGGCGGCGTTTGGGCCGCCAAACGCTCCACGTCCGCGATCGAGACATGTCTGGCCTTCCGCCCCCAACCTCAATCACCTGTTTGGGGGATGGGAGCCTGACCGGCGGCGAGCCGGGGACGCGGTCAGCCGCGAGAGCAGCCCGTTCAGGAGGCTCACCCGCGAGTCCGCGTCGTCCGTACCGGAGTTCCCCCCATCGAGCCAGCGGCCAGTGCGACTTCGGTAAGGCCAGGCTTCCGTTCGGCGATGTACCGGTCGAGCCAGCCGCTCCGGCTCCCGTTCCGCGAGCAGCAAGACCAGAGCCAGCGCGTCCTCGAGGGACAAGCCACCCGCCTCCCTCGCCACTATCTCGTCATTGAGGAGCTGCCCCTGCTTGATCGCCCGGACGAATCGCCCGTGCGCCGATCCCTGCGGCCGCCCTCGCGGCACTTGACGATCAGCGCGTCCAGCGTCAGGTACGCGTAGGCGCCCCAGCGAGCGGCCGGGTGCGGAAGTCCTCGACGATCGTGTCCAGGCTCTTCGCGAGCCGCGAGCCGCGAGCCGCGAGCCGCGAGACCGAGCACGAGCCCGCCCGCAGCTTCGGCACCGCGAGCTCGATCGAACCCGACGCGCGTATCCCAGCCGCGCTTCGGTAGCCGTTGCGCCGGTTGAGCCGCTCCGGCGAGCGCTCCCCATATCTGGCGCCGCAGACAGCCTCACCGTCCCCGCCCATCAACGCCTCCGCGAACTCCTCGACCATCGCCCGCAACAGATCCGGGCTCGCTGCTCAAGCTGCTTGCGCAACCGGCCCGAGTGCTCGACCACCGTGCGCCTCCTCACGCTTGTCTTCGACAGGACTTCGCGAGAATGATGCGGTGGTCAGCTACCACCCGGACCCGCGGCAGCCGCTCCGCGCTCGCCTACGGCTCGCACTCCACGACAGCCGCGGAAGACACTTCACCCCTCGTACACCACGAACGGAGACGCTACTCTGAGGCGATGGTCACCGTTTACCCCATCGCCGCAGGGTAGAGATCGCTCTTGACAAGCTTTCGGCGGACGGAAGTGCCTCGGGAGGACGCGCCTTCGGCAGCAAGTCGGAGGTAAAGCTAACCACGTTCGGGGTCGGCGTAACGAGATCGGAGACAACTTCGAGGAGGTTGGCGAACGCGGAGGTCGCGTCCTATGAGCCGGGGGAATTGAGTCGGGCGTCGCCTCCGCGTTGACCTGGTGGTCGACGAGGAGGTACGCCCTGATGGCGAGCATAGTCGCGAGCGAGCGGCTGCAGGTGAGCTCGACCGAGATCGTTGCTGGTGTCGCTGAGGAGGACGATCCGATCGAGCGATCGGCCGGCTGGCAGGCGTTGGAGGCGGAGCTGAGCGAGTTTCTCGGCCGGGAGCGTTATGAGCGTCGCGGTGAGCCGGTCGCGTATCGCAACGGCTTCGAGCGGGTGAGGGTGAGGACGCCGGCGGGGCCGCTTGGGGGAGCGGCCGCGGCTGTGCAACGCCTCCGCGCTGGGAGTTCGCGTGCGCGATCGTCGGCAAGGGCGTGACGCGCACGCATGCGCCTGGACGAGCACGACCTCGTCTACTGCTTCTTTGACGCCGTCTATCTGAAGCTGCGGCCCGACGACACACCGGCCGAGGGCGTGCTCGTGGCTTGGGGCGTCACGCTCGCGGGCAGGAGGCTGCAGCTGGACTCCAGGGAGAGCTACGAGGACTGGCTTGACTTCGGCCGCGACCTGCTCGCCCGCGGTCTCAAGCCGCCGGCGCTCCGGGTCGCCGACGGTGCGCCCGGCCCTGGAAGGCAGCACGCGAGCTCTGGCCGGCGGCGCTCGAGCAGCGTTCAGCTGTTGGGATGGCGCTCGGGCAGGGTGTTCCTGTCCGAGCGCTCCGCTGGCGGGAGAGAGCCTTGGCAGCGTGACCGTTTCAGGTCCGGCGTGCAGACCTGCTCCTCCCGCCGGTGGGCTGCTCGGTACTGGCGATAGGGAGTCGTGCTGCGAGCACCGAGATGAGCGGCCAGGTTGAGCGTGCCCGGAGCGTCTCTCAGTTCGGCGAGAGGAGCAGATGTGTCAGGGATCTTCGTTGGCATCGACTGGGGATGCCTGCAGCATCAGACGCGCGTGGTCGGCGGGACGGGTGAGCGCCGCCTCGAGCTTCGCACCGCGCACGAGCGTGCCGGCCTGGAGCGGCTCGGCGATGCGCTCGCAGGCTTCGGGCCCGCGTTGCCGATCGCGCTCGAACGAGCGGAGGGACTGCTCGCTGAGCAGCTGCTCGCGCTCGGGCAGCGGGTCTACCCGGTCACCCGCGTCTGGCGGCCAGGCTGCGGGAGCGCTACCGGTGGCGCCGGCCAAGGACGACGCCTTCGACGCGTACACGCTCGCGGACGCTCTCCGCCACGAGCACGATCACTGGCGGCCGCTGCTGGCTGCGAGCGCGGAGCTGGCCGAGTTGCGCGCGCTGGTGCGTGACCGGGAGCGGATCGTGGCCGAGCAGGTGCCGGTCGAGGCACAGCTGCGGGCGATCCTGGAGCGCTACCACCCTGCCGCGACGAGGCTGTTCTCGAGTGTCGACCGGCAGATCACGCTCGCCTTCATCCGCGACTACCCGACTGCCGAGCAGGCCGGCCGGCTTGGGATGGTGCGGATGCAGCGCTTCCTCGAGCGGCACGGCTACCGCGGCCGCGTCCCCGCGGCGGAGCTGCTCGCTCGATTGCATGCGCAGCTCGTCAGCGGGGCGCCGGGCACGACCGCCGGTAAGAGCCGAAGCGCGCTCGCCTTCGCCGATCTGCTCGAGCTGCTGAACGCGAAGCGAGACGAGCTCGACCGAGCCGTCGCCGCCGCGCTTGCGAGGCACCCGACGCCGGCCTCTTCCTCAGCTTCCCAGGCGTCGCGACCCAGACCGCGGCCGCCCTGCTCGCAGAGATCGGCGAGGACCGCGGGCGCTTTCCTGAGCCGGCGATGTTGCTCGCGGAGGCGGGGCTCGCGCCGATCACCCGCCGCTCGGGCGCCAGCAGCGGCGTCCGCTTCCGGCTCGCCGCCAACCATCACCTGCGCGACGCCTTCACCTGGTGGGCGTTCAACTCGCTCAAAAGCTCGGCCCTGGGCGCCGACGCGCTACGACGCCGCACGTGGGCGAGGCCAGCGCTCCTATCGCGCGCTACGCGGCGTCGGGGCATGCTGGGCACGGGTGCTCTGGCGCTGCTCGCAGGACTCGACGCTCTACGAGCCCAAGCGGCACGGGAGGGACACGGCCGCATAGCACCGGCCACTCCGGCCTTCGCGCTCGAGGGCGGGGCCGCTGCATGGTCCCGCACCATAGCCCCGGCACGCCTGCTCTCCGTCGAACTTGACATGGGGAGTCTGCACCGCGCACGCGCTCAGGAACGTGACCAAGAAGTTGCCCGAGTGGCTGCACCGCGAGCTGAAACGCGCGCTACTGGCGGATCCTCGACGACGCGACTTCGGTCGCGGAGGCGCGCGCTGGTCTGCTCGCGCTCGCCGCCGACTACCGCGCCGCTTTACCCGGCGGCGATGGCGGTGATCGAGCGCGACCTCGACGGGCTCGTCTGCCAGCTGCGCTTCCCCGCCGCGCACCGCAAGCGGATCCGCCGCACGGATGAAAGTGTCAAGTGGCCAGCGGCGCCTCCGGTCGGAGAATCACGGTGGGCGCGCGGGTGACCCCGGACAAAGAGCGGGGCGAGGGGATGGAAGCGCGGCCGCGCAGGATTGCCGCTTGACGGCCTCAGAGCCGCTCCCCGGTGGCGGCACCCGCGCCCGGTTGCGGTCGTCGCTTCTGCCAGCGGGCGGTCAGCTTCTCGTAGGCGAGCTCGGCCTGTTCGCTGAGCGCTCGCTCACGCGCGCGCACGTCCTTGAGGCACGCGCGGATCGAGGCCGAGGTGGCTGACCAGCCGACGTGAGTCCGTGAAGCGGGCGACATCACCGACCGCGGCGACGAGCGAGAGCGCGACCGTACGGTCGACACCGGGGATCGTCAGCAGCCGCTTCACGTCGTCGCTTCGAGGCCCGACCTGGCCAGCTCACGATCGACGAGCGCGAGCTCCTCGCCGGCGACGTCGAGTCACCGCAAGGCCGAGGCGACGGCGATCTGCTCGTCCACCGGCAGCGGCTGATCGGCTAGCCAGGCGCGGCTCTTCTGGCCGAACAGGTCGGCGGCCGGGCAGCGCGGTACCAGATTGCGGTGCAGGACCGCCTGCACCTGGTTCTTCAGCCGCGTACGCTCGCGCACGATTCCACGACGGCGCGCAACCAGCCGCCGCAGCGCCTGCAGCTCCTCATCGGGGCGCCAGATCCCCGGCAGACAGCCGGCGCGAAGCAACTCGGCCAGCACACGCGCGTCGACCTTGCCCGTCTTCACCTTCGCCTCGGCGATCGCGCGCGTCCGCAGCGGATTCGAGATCACCACCCGCGCCACCTGCTGCTCGAAGTCACCGCCTTTCCCTCTCGCGTTTGCCGATACGGGAGGCAGGTGGGCACCACGACACCTACGGATCCGCGCTCGCGGCGCATCCGGGCCAGTCGCAGGGGCGGCCAACTACTAACACGGGCTCGCAGCCCATCCTCCGAGAGCGGCCTGCCCATCCCGCCTAGCTCCCAACGCCCCTGTCCCGGAAGCTCGCAGCCTACCCACCCTGCGGCGGCCGGTCAGCCAGGCGCACCGCCTTTCATACTGGATACGAATCTGCTCGAGCGCACCTTCGTCGAAGTCAGGCGGGGGACGAAGCTGATCGGCCGCTTCCGCGGCGAGACCTCGACGCTCGCCCTGATCTGGGCCGTGCTCGAACTCTCCCCGCGCGGCTGGCGCGGCGTCGTCACGATCCGGTCGCCGAGATCGAACGGCTCCGCCGCCGTGCGGCTGCCGAGAAGAAGAACACGTCGTCGACCAAGGAGGTGATCGCAGCCTAGGATCGCGTCGAAGCGGAGCTACGTCCGAGCGATTTCACCCGAACGCTGGGACGCCATCGGCCACGGCTCCATCCTGTCTAAGCGGCTATCGGTCGAATTCGCGGGCCGCGCAATCAGGGCAATAGATCAGCGTCTCCGGCAGGTCGCCGAAGATGACGTACATGCGCCAGCGTTCTCGGCTGGCGCACCATTCGCGCCGGCACTCGATGCACACGAGCGGCCGCTGCGTCGTGGTCGGAGCCCGTTCAGACGATCGCTGCTTCTTATCCACACGCTCGCTCCCTCTGGACCGATCCGGTCACCGCAGGAGCCGCAGCGAAACACGATCATTACACCGTTGTCGCCAGATGACAATCCCGAAGCAGCCGAAGCCTTCCTGGCCGCGGAGGGTTTCGAGCCCTCACGTAATCGCCTCTGCAATCAGCGCCTATATATAAGGCCGGACCTGGTACTCCCGCCGCGCCTGGACCGAGAGCCCCCAGAGGTGCGGGGTCTGTCGACCAGCCGACCGCTCAGCTGCGCTAGCAGGCCACCCGGCCCGACGATCTCCTCCTCGCTCCTGGCGCCCGCGAGCAGCTCGTCAATCAACTCCTCACCGAGACGCTCACGCACCGCGCCCGGCAGCTGCCCCACGCCCAGCTGGCAGCCCGCCACCCCGCTCCGCTCGCCCCACGGGCTCGCCCCGCGGAACGGCGGCGCGACCCACCGATCCTTCATCCCCGTGCTGCGAACTCGTCGACATGAGACCCCCTTTCGCTCGAGCAGCTGGGCTCTGAGCGCGGCCAGGCGCCGCCTGGCGGTAGCGGGGGACAGCCGGAACGGACGACGGCCGAAGACGCTGCGCAGCGATCACGCGGTGCGGATCGAGACGCCTAGCGCCGTCAGCAACGCAACCCGGCCTGGACGAAACCCGCAGCTGGACGGCCTCGCTGCTCGGGTTCAAGATCCACGTCGGAGAGCAACAGCCCGACTAAACCACCTACACAGAAATCGGAGCCCTCGTCGGCGCTTGCATAGCAGCCTGCGCGCGCGTGGTCACACTGGGGAGGGCGGGCGAGTGAGTTGGCCAGGGCTGCTAGGGCACCAGTCGGAAGAGCAGGAGGTCGGTGGCGTGGGGGCCGTTGGTGAGCGAGGTGACGGTGAGTGTGCCCCGGACGTTGCTGTAGAGGCCGGTGCCGCCGACGACGACGAGTTCGAAGAGCTGGCGGTAGAGCAGCGGGCCGCCGACGACGATCTTGCCTTTGGGGAGGAAGTAGGTGCCGGCGCAGTTTCTTGAGACGGTGCCGGTGTAGGTGCAGATCAGTTCGGCGTGGCCGATCGGGTGGGGCGTGATGCTCGTGTTGTAGAGGAGCTCTCGCAGTACTTGGAGGTCGCCGATGCTTGGTCCGGGTCGGCCGATGTCGACGCGGCCGCCGCCGATGTGCCGGTCGGTGATGCGGATCATGCCCGGGCCGGGCAGGGCGAACGTGGCGGGGGCGCTGCCGAGCGTCAGCGTCGCGAGGGCCGCGAGGTTGAGGATCATTGCCCCCTTTCGATCCATCCGATCTCCTTTCGGGTTTGGCGTTGATCTTCTGCGCAGTTCAGGCGCACGGCTCGGGTGTCTTCGTGGCCGCGGGGAGCTCGATCCAGAACGTCGAGCCTCGGTTGGCGGCGCTGTTGAAGCCGATACGGCCGCCGTGGGCCTCGATAATCTCGCGCGCGAGCGCGAGCCCGAGACCGGTGCCGGGGATGCCGCGCACGGCCGCGTCGCCGCGGAAGAACTTGGTGAATATGCTCGGCTGCTGCTCGGCCGAGATGCCGATCCCGTGGTCGCGGACGCGGACACGGACGACATTGCCGCTGCCCTCGCCGGCCAGCTCGACCTCGCCCCCCTCGGGGGAGTACTTGATCGCGTTCGAGATCAGGTTGCCGAGCACCTGGGTGAGACGGTCAGGGTCCCCGCGGACCGGCAGCGGTCGATCGGGCGGCAGCTCGAACTTGAGCGTGTGCCGCGTACTCTGGGCGGCGAAGATTTGCTCTTGTTCGCGCAGGAGCGCGACCAGGTCGATCAGCTCTTGCCTCAGCTCGAGGCGGCCCTCTTCGATCCGCTGCAGGTCGAGGAAGTCCTCGATCAGGCTGGCAAGCCGGCGCCCCTGCTCGTCGACGATTCCAAGGTAGCGCTGGCGGGTAGCCTGGTCGAGCGGCCGGGTGAGGAGCACGTTGGTGAAGCCGATGATGCTGGTGAGTGGTGTGCGCAGTTCGTGTGAGACGATGCTGACGAGCTCCGATTTGAGCCGACTCTGCTCGAGTAAGAGCTCGTTTTGCGCCTCCAGCGCACGCCTGCTCTGCTCGAGCGAGTCGGCCATCGAGTTGAAGGCGCGCGTCAGCTCGCCGACCTCGCCCGGGCCGGTCCCGGCCAGCCGGGTGGAGGGATTTCCGGCGGCCAGCTCTGCCGCCGCGACGGCAACCGCCCGTAGCGGCCGCCCGATCGAGCGGGCGAGGTAGAAGCCGAGCAAGAGCACCAGTGCGGCCGAGACCGCGAGCCCACCTAGACCAAGAGAGAGCGCGCGCCTCGATCGTCTGTTCGCGGTCGCGGCGCTGGTAGAGGCGCGCGCGTCCTCGAGTGCGAGCAGGCGCGCGAACCGTCTCCGGATCGACTCGATGCGCTGTTCACCCTCGGCGCTCGCGAGCGGCGTGCGGGCCGCCGCCGGGTTCTCTCTTGCGATCGCGATCAATGGCACGGCGTAATCGCGCTCGTAGGCATCGATCTGCGCTGCGAGCTCGCGCACCCGCCCCAGCTGCACCGGATCGGCGACGACGAGCCGCTCGAGAACTGCCAGTCTGCCCGGGAGCGCCGCACGCGCCAGCCGCCACGGCTCGAGCAGGCGGCGGTTGCCGCTGATCACGTAATCGCGCAGCCCATTATCGAGACCGAGGACAAGCGCCTCCAGCCCCACACCCGCCCGACCGACGTCGTTCGAGCGAGCCTCCTCTCGCGTCGCGTCACGAAAGCTGGAAACGGCCACTTGCTCGATCGCGAAAACCGCCGCGACCAGCACGGCCAACAGCGTGCTCGCGCCGACCATCCGAGCGGTCACCGAGCCGCGGAAAGCACGCTCCCGAGCGATCACGCACCACCTCGATCAACCTCAGCCCGAACGATGCCGCTCATCAACGCCTGGCTAGCAACTCCGCGACAGCGCTCCGCAACTCCTCCGGCTCGAACGGCTTCACGAAAAATCGATCCGCGCCCGCGGCCGAGGCCTCCGCTTCCAGGTGGTCCCACGCGGTTAGAACCACCACCGAGGCGTCGACGAGATCGGGATCGAGGCGGAACTCCGCTAGAACCTCAAGTCCGCTTTTGCCTGGAATCATCACATCGAGGATCACCAGGTCGGGCCTGGCCGCACGCGCGAGCTCGACGCACTCGAAACCATCCACCGCCTCGCGAAACTCGTACTCGTCGTCCAACACCACACGCACAAGCTCGCGCGTTGGCGCTTCATCATCACAGATCAAGATCATCTTCGGCGGCGTCATCCGATCCAGGCCAGATGCTCCGACACTGAACGTACTCCACCACCCAGGATTGCGAAAGTCTCGTATAAGGGTCCGTTCGTCGTCGGCGCGCTCCCCGACGCCACCGGCCTGCTCCCCTCCGGAGTTGACAGTTCAGGCCGCGATGTTTTGCAGAGCCTCCCAGGTCTGATGCACTTCGCGGGGCGTCTTGTAGTTGAGCCCGTGTGCGGGCGGTTGTGGTAGCTCTCGTGGAACAGCCTAGGCGACCCGGCCTCTTCGACGGCTGGGGCAGTCGTTCCGTCCGCTCCTAATGCCGGTTCCCGCTCGCGATCTGGCTCGCCCTCCTCTGGTGTTGACAGCCTTTCCACTCGGGAGCGAGGTGCCTGCGCGCGCGAGCGGCCTCTCGTCCGCAAGGACTCAAGCAGCGCCGACGGAACCTGCGCCTGCCGCTCAAGGAAACTGGCACCGAGACGGAGACTCGCCCGGTCTCGGCTCGAACACGCCGATCGCGGCCGTCGCCTTTGCTGGGTCGACCCCGAGTTCGGTCCGCATCGCGAGCATGAACTTGTCGATCGTCCTCGACATCTCTGCATGGCGGCGTAGCTCGCCGCGTCCTCTGCGAGGCGCTCGGGCAGGTGGCGCTCGAAGACGTCCTCTGGCTGTCGGTAGGCGACCGCGGCGATTCGCGTGGGCGCGAGCGCGATCCCGGTGATGGTCTCCGAAGCGAGCCACCTGATCGCGATGCGCTCCTTCTCGGGCAGGTTCTTGGAGTAGCGCCCGCCGAGGACACGGCATGCGCCGATCGCGCGCTTGAGCGCAGCCGTGGGCGCCGCGAGCCAGAGATCGGAGCGGGCGAAGCCGTAGACGCGGCGGAGTTCTCGTCGGGTTTGATGGTCATAAGCACGTCCGCGGCGCGTGCGGAAAGTTTCGGGCGCTTGAGTCCCGTACGGGCTGGTGTCGGTGAGCCCGACGAGCTGTTCTCAACGCTCGACGTCCCGCGGGTCGAGGATCTCCGATCCGAGGCGGGCTGCGTGAGAACGCGCGTTGTCGCTTGCGCTCTTCGTCGTGGCTAGAAAGCTCCTATTCGAGTCGATGGGCCTGGCGACACCGGCGAGCCAGAGCAGGCGGTCGGCGCTGCTGGGGGCGCTCTTGGCCTCGGTCGTCTTGCACTCGCCATTAACGATCCGCGTTTCGATCGTGCGGTCGAAGAACAACGCGAGCACGTCGATTTCCGCGACCTGGAAGTGCTCTCGGAAGCGGACGCCGAGGTCGAAAGCGCGGCGCACGAAGCCGCCCTCTGCGTGGAGCAGACGTGCGACTCGAGCCTCGAACAGCGGTCCCTTCGCGGGTGTTGAGGACATCAGACGTGTGGGGTGCCAAAATTCGGCGCCCGCCCAAGGAAATCAAGAAATCACCTATTTGCAGGTAGGACCGTAATTTTGGCACCCCAAGGTCTGGCTGCCTCCCCGAGTTCTGGAAGAAACCGGGGAGAAAGTCCGGGCCTTGTTTCCAACTGAGAACGAAAAAACGCTCGATTTACGGGGGTTTTAGAAGCCGCTGATGGGACTCCAAACCCACGACCTTCTGCCGAGCTTCTTTCTGCGTGTAGGGCGCAAGACTCGATGCGCGCTCCGAGAAACCAGCGACTTACACGCAGGACGCTAATTTCTGGCACCCCACACGCGGGCTGCGGCGCGCCGCGACTCGTTCCGCCTACGGCAGGTGTCCGTTGCTGTCGCCGGCTTCGACTAACGTTCCCATGCGCGTCGTCAGCCGCGGCGTGAGCGCCGTCTGCGCGAGCGCGGCCGGAGGGCGGCGAACTCTTCGAGGGCGGCACCGGCCCCGCGGGCGACGGTTGTCAGTGGTTCCGGGTCGCGGACGGCCGGAAGACCGGTTTCGCGGCGAACCAGGTCGTCGAAGCCGTGGAGGAGCACACCGCCGCCGACGAGCGTCACGCCTCGTGTCGCGACATCAGAGGAAAGCTCTGCAGGTGTCCGCTCGAGCAGGTCCCTGAGCGCGTCGACGATCTGTGCGAGGGGCCGCTCGAGCGCCCGCCGAACCTCGGCAACCGCGACAGTCGCGCGGCGCAGCATCCCGGTCACCAGATCGCGGCCCGCGACGTCGGCAGAGTCTGCGACAGGCACGCCGTCGAGAGCGCTGCCGATCTCGATCTTCACCTGCTCGGCCTGCTCTTGCCCGATCAGCAGTCTGTGCTGCTGCTGCAACATGCGGACGATCGCCTCGTCGAGGTCGTAGCCGCCAACCTGGAGCGAGTTCGAAACGACGATTCCTCCGAGCGCGGTCACGGCCATCTCGCTCGTGCCGCCACCGACGTCTACGACCAGTGAGCCAACCGGTTCGGCGACCGAGAGTCCCGCTCCGATCGCCGCCGCCAGCGGCTCTTCGATGAGCTGAGCCTCGCGTGCACCGGCCGCCAGCGTCGCCTCGACGACGGCGTTGCGCTCCACCTGCGTGAGACCGCTCGGAACACAGACGATCACGGCCGCGCGCAGCCTACTGCCGGCCACTTTACGAATGAAATGCCGCAGCATCTGTTCGGTGGTTTCGAAGTCGGTGATCACGCCGTGGCGGAGCGGTCGGCTCGCCGTGATCGTCGCCGGTGTCCGACCGATCATCCGCCGCGCCTCGTGCCCGACCGCGTAGACACGCCCCGTCTGCTCGTCCATCGCCACCACCGACGGCTCGAGCAACACGACCCCCACACCACGCCGAAAGACGACGGTGTTCGCCGTCCCCAGATCGACGGCGAGGTCGGCCGCACGCGCCAGCCGCGGCAGTCTCATCGGCACGCTCCCGCGCTGCCGCGCAGATCGTCCTGAATTCTCGCGGGCGAAATGTTCACAAAAGCGAGATCCCCAGCAGCCCACCGGCACGCCGCACGCTCGCCGAGGCACCGCTTCCGTCCCACGCGGACCCCAGCCACGCCAGGCCTCGACCCGGCCCTTAGACTCTACTTCCCCCTGAAAAACGGCTGACTGTTGGGAGCCGGATGCGGTCCTCGTTTCGACTGCCGCTTGCTCGTCGTTTCTGGGGCTCTTCGATCAGGTCAACAGCGCCATCCGCTGGAGGTTGTGGGCGAGGGTGATGCCGCCGAACCAGGTCTGCGCGCCTTCGAGGCTACGCCGACGGGTGCGGCGCAGGCGCTTGCGCTTGAGCTGCGAGATCCGTCCTTCGAGCCCGTTGCGTAGCGGTAGCGGCGCTTCCAGGCGCGGCGCGCCCTCCACAGGCGAGGCGCGCCCGCGACGAGGGATCACCGGGTCGCGGATGCGTTGGCGGACAAGGGCGGCGTCGCCCCTTGCTGGTGCCGAGGCCGAGGTCGGCGTAGACGGACGCACCTGCATCCCCGCCTGCTTCGCCTTCGCGATCGGCTCCTCCAAAACCGCGTCGTCGCTTGGGTTGCCGCGCTCGGGTATGTCGGCGATGACGAAGCCCTCGCCGGTGTCGGCGACGCGCGCCTTGTAGCCAAACTCGGTCGGTCGGCGCCGGCCGTCCATCCGGATGGGGCAAGCGGCCGGGTCGATCAGCGAGACGCGCCGGTCGGGGATTGTCCGCCGCCCGCCCAGTCGCGGGTCGGTCTGCGCGAGGATCTGCTCGGCCGCCTCCAGCTCGCGCTCGAGCCGCTCGACGAGTGCGCGCACAACCCCGAATCGGTCGGGCTGCGGATCTCGGCCTCGACAACCGTCCCGTCGACCCGCAGCCGCGGCGAGCCCACCACCTTCCGCTCGATCGCGAGCGACAACAGCCCCGCATTGAGCTCCTCCAGCAACCCCGGCCCCAACCGTTTCGTCAGCTTCTTCAGCGTCGACGGATCAGGCACCCGGCCATCGAGCGCGATCCGACAGAAGCGCCGCCAAGTGAACGAGCGACACGAGCGGCGGTAGCTCCCGCTAAGCGGTCACGCTCGGACCGGATTCGGAAGAACGCTACCGTGACTGGCCAGTGCGGTCGGTGCGCTTCACAGAGCTACGCGGGCACGCCCCTCCGATCCCGCCGAGGTCTAGCGTGGATGCGGGGAAGGCTGCTATCGACGGCGCGCACCCGTCGGGCCGCCCCGAGCGCTGTATGCGTGCATCTTCTTCATCGGGTCGTCAAGAGGATCTTGAGCTGGGAGGTTGAAGTCGAGAACTTCCGAGGGAAGGAGGTGGAGCGGAATGCGACTGCCGCGCCCGACGCAGCTGATTCGGTGGCGGCTCCTGCTTGAGCGGTCGCGCGCGGGGGAGCGGCGGCGCGCTCGAATGGGGGCGGCATCCGGAGCGGCGTTCTTGTTCTTGGGGCTGCTTTGGGTAGTCGGCTTCACCCGGATCATCGCCGGCGTGTTGGCGGGGATCGTTGTTCTCGTCGCGCTGCTCGAGTTCGCGGCCGCGGTGCAAGCATTGGATGCCCGTCGCGTCTTGGCAGCAGGGAGGACGGCGGCACGCGCCGCGCCCGTTGCCGGTGGCGCGAGCTTGCCGCGATTCAGGAGCGCTCTAGCGGCGGCGTTCGCCGTCTCGATTGCGACAGGACGGCGTCTTCATTGCGCGAGCGCTCGAGGCGGCCATGGCGCCGGCCGGCTCGCAGCGGTTGCGCAAGGGGGGGCGGCAGCGAAGCGGCCCGGTTCCGGCGTCGCGGCGGCGGATCGTTTCAGCGGCCGCGTCGCACGCATAGCGATGACGACAGCCGCGGCCGCGCGCCGACGCGCGGCGCGTGAGGCCGGGAATGCGTTGGCCGCGGTCCGCGGCGCCCGCCGACAACGTCGAACGATCGCTGCCGAGCGCGAGGCGCTTCGCCTCAACGCGCTAGGCGCGCAGCTGCGTAAGAATGGCGCAGCCGAGGCGGCTGTTGAGCAGCACCGGGCGGCACTTTGCATCGTGCGTGAGCTGGGCGACCGGCGGGGGGAGGCCCTCACACTCAACAACGTCGCGCTCGCTCTCGCGCGGAACTACGACCGCGCCGCGGTGGAACACTTCAAGCAGGCCGCGACGATCCTGAGCGAGCTGGGCGATACGGAGCACGAAGCGCAGGTGATCGCCAACCTCGGTATCACGCATCGGCGCCACGGACGCGCGCAAGAAGCCAAACGTCTGCTGCAAACGGCACTCGAGAAGCTCGACCCGAAGACGTCGGAGCATCGGCGAGTCGAAGAGCAGTTGCGCCGCGCGAGCTAGATGTGAGCTGGACCGGGTTTGATGGGGACCGTTTCAGTTGGGTCTCATGCTCTGGGTCGTGAGCGTAGTAGCTGTTCCTGGTTCGCTGCCGCCGTCTCGCGGAGCGAGCCGGTAGGGCGAGCGCAGCGAGGCTGCGGCGTGCTGGTCGAGGTGGTGATGTTCGTACTCGATCGGGGGGATGTGGCCGCGCGATTCGTGTAGCGGGATGTTGTTGAACCAGCCGAGGTAGTCGAGGACGGCGAGCTCGAGCTGCGAGCGCGACGCCAGATGCGGTCGGTGATCAGCTCGGTCTTGAAGCTGTCGAGGAACGAGTCGGCAAGGGCGTTGTCGTACGCCTCGCCGACCGAGCCAACCGAGGCGAGCAGGTCGTGATCGGCGAGCGTCTGCGTGTAGTCGCCGCGCTGTACTGGCTGCCGCTGTGATGCACTAGACAGTATCCCGGAACCGAGGTCTCCGTCGAAACCGGCCTCGCTCATCGAGCGCTGCGACCGTCTCGGAGGCTTCATCCACGAGTACAGCCTCGCCGCGTAAATCCAGTTTGCGCACCCTCACGCGGCTCGCGCGGCTGGCCGGGTCCTCACTGGCCTCGCCCCGACGTCACAAGCGCCCGCGTCAGTCGGGTGGCGAGTCAGGCGCTTCGTCGACATCCGCAGGCCCCGTCGTCCGACGTGCAACCGACACGAGCAAGGCCCACATCCCGGCGAGAAGACCTACGCTCGCTATAAGCATCGCGGCCGCCATCCTTGACTCAACGATCCAAGACCTTTCATGGGTGCGTCGCGGTGTGAGAACTCGGTTCTCCCGCCGAGGTCTGCTTGCACGCTTGAATGGATGTTGAGTCGCCTTCAGCGTACTACGGCGGGCAGGACGGCGATCGTCTGCGTGATCGTGCTCGCGATCAGCGCAGGGTCCGGTGTCAAGCGCAGCCGGAAAGTGCACCAGTTTCCGCAGTCGAAAAGTGCACCAGCTGAGGCCGGCTCGGCGGTAGGGCTGGGTGGTCGGAGGGCGTGAGCGGCGCTCCTGTGCCGTCGATTTACGGACCCTCGGGCTCTGAGGCAGCGATTCTGCTCCGATCCGGGGCTGCCGCCGCTCAGGCGGAGTCGCGGAGCGGCGGAGTCTGAGCGGCTGGTGCGACGTCGAGGCCGCGCTCGCGGAGGCGGTAGCTCTTGCCTTTGAGCGTGATCATGGTGGCGTGGTGGACGAGGCGGTCGATCAGGGCGGCGGCGACGATCGTGTCGCCGAGGATCTCGCCCCATTGCTCGAAGCCGCGGTTGCTGGTGATGATGATCGAGCCGCGCTCGTAGCGGCGCGAGACGAGCGCGAAGAGCAGGTTGGCGGCCTGGCGTTCGAGCGGCAGGTAGCCGACCTCGTCGACGACGAGCAGGTGGTAGCGCTCGAGCCGGCGCAGCTCGGCCTCGAGCTGGTTGCGGTCCTGCGCCGCCGCCAAGCGGAAGACCCGTTCCTGCGCAGTGGCGAGGGCGATCCGGTAGCCGCGCTCGCACGCTTTGATCGCGAGCGCGATCGCGCAGATGCTTCTATGTCTGTCAAGTCTTGCTATTTGCGGGATTGCGACCTCCGTTTCGGGGTGGGCGGTCGGAGTTGAGGGCGTGGGAGGCGATCTGCGGGCCTGCGAGCGTCGGCTGCGAGTGATTGCTTG
>WNGD01007135.1_pt1 | contig 16438 bp, 19 predicted proteins | sample 5400671 | NCBI WGS metagenome assembly WNGD01 (sample SAMN13153369, study PRJNA577476) | soil metagenome | isolation source: 40 cm soil or saprolite under grassland replicate 2 | place: USA:California | collected 2016-06-15 | reverse complement strand
TAGCGCTAGATGCGAAAGTGATCATAGATGACAATGCGATGTTTAGACATGTTGAACTAAAGAAGTACGAGCATATTTCCGAGTTGGAGGAACAAGCCGGAAAGAGTGGCTTTTCGTTGGTTGAGCTAGATGGGAATATCGCTATCATAGGTAACGGGGCAGGCTTGGTAATGTCTACCGTTGACATGGCCACAGACGCAGGCGGTAATGCTGGCTGCTTTCTTGACTTCGGAGGTGGTGCAACTACTGAGACGATTTATGAAGCGCTAAAAGTCATTAGCAAAATAAAAAGGATTCGAGGTATTTTGGTGAATCTTTTCGGCGGAATTGTAAAAACGAACCTAGTTGCTCAAGCAATACTGGATGCCTATAAGAATAATCTGATCGACGTGCCCCTGTTCGCAAGGATCACCGGGGCAGAATCTGAAAAAGCCAAAGCCATGCTCGCGGGAAGCCAGGCGAAATTATACGATACGGTAGAAGAAGCCATACGTGAGGTAGTTAACCAAGTTTCGTGATATAGAGGAGAGAAAATAGTGGATCAAGAATACGATATATTTGAGTTGTTGATTGGCAGGGAAGAAGATGACGATTACAAGAAAAAACCTGTCATAATTCAAGGAATTACCGGGAGCTTTGGTTCGACCCATTCTAGATTAATGACCGCTTATGGCACCAATATCGTGGCTGGTGTCACTCCTGGCAAAGGTGGCCAGACCTTTGAAGGAATCCCCGTATTTGATAATATGGCTGAAGCTGTTAAATCAACAGGAGCAGAAATCTCTGGTATGTTTGTACCCGCACCTTTTTTCCTTGACGCTGCAAAGGAAGCCCTAGATAGTGGAATAAAATTACTAGTAGCGGTTCCAGAGCATGTACCGATAATAGATTCAATAAAAGTTTTAGAGTACGCGAAGAAAAAGGATGCAAGAATGGTGGGACCTAATACGCCTGGCGTAATCGTCCCCCAAGTTATGAAAGTTGGCATTATGCCGGCACAACCCTTTAAGGAAGGTAGCACGGTAGTGTTGTCTCGCAGCGGCACATTAATGTATGAAGTCTCGTATAACTTGACCAAGTCAGGATTCGGACAGAGGTTATGTTTTGGAATAGGTGGCGATCCCATAAACGGAACAAATCTAATCGAAGCTTTTGACATGATTAGAAATAAAGATGATGTTCAATCGGTGGTAGTAGTAGGCGAAATCGGCGGGGATGCTGAAGAACTTCTTGCAGATTATTTGATCGAAACAAGCTTCCCCAAAGCTGTTATAGCGTATATCGCGGGGAGAGCTGCGCCAAAAGAAAAGAGAATGGGACACGCTGGTGCGATCGTCTATGGAAACTATGGATCGGCAGAATCAAAATTTATGAAATTTGAAAAGGCAGGTGTGCCAGTTGCGAAACGGCCAGCTGAAGTCCCGAAATTGCTAGCACAGAAACTACATTCACAGGTAGACTAAGTTCTTGTATTCAATACAGAGTAACGAACCTTAAACTGGACGACATGGGGATTCTCTACAGCATTTCTCCACTCAGTTGTAGTTGTCCTGGCCTGTTTAGCTGGACCAAGCTATTCGAAGAACCGTTGCTAATACCAATTCGATTAGATTCATAAATACAATCAGGCGAACACTAGCTCGATTTTGATAACTCCGGAAAGGCGATTCTGCGATAGATGTATGATGAAGACGATACATGATGGTATCGAGGAAGAGGATGTAGTTTATACGTACAAGCGTAAGAGGCTGTATCGTTGTAAAACGTGTGGACGTATGAGTTTCAAAAGAGGATTGAGACCTACTGCAGAATCCGTTTATTGAAAAGGTGAAATTTCTAAAATGAGCTATTCAATCACGCAAGGAATTGTAAAATTGAAAAATGAGTTTATCAAAAATCACGATACCCGAAACTTTGTCAGAGAGGTATTACCGTTGTCGTATTCTACGATAATACCGATAGCGGAGCAAACGTTATTGCGTATAAACGATTTTGTGAACTGCAACCCCATTTATGTTGAATCCGAGGATCTAGACGTCTTCGATATACCATGTAGAGCTTACCTCGGCGATATCAACGATTACTGGTTGAGTACAAAAAAATATGATGCAAATTACCAGCCATTTTATCCTACGTGGATGCTATCCGCTTACGCTTTAGCGTTAGGAGCCAAATTATTAGGCTTCAGAGATATTGTCGATATTGGGTCGGGTGACGGTAGAATTGCGTACTGTGGCAAGTTATTAGGACTTAGATCGGTTGGGATAGAAATTGATAGCAAACTTACAATCCTCCAGAAGGAGATTTCTGCTGTAACTGATGTTGAATACGAGATACATCAAGGCGATGCAACAAAATTTCCATACGATTCTCTGCATCTTTCAAGACCTATGTTCTTTATTTCGGGCTTGCCGGAATGGGGCGACATGCTCGCAACCTCAGCCATTCCTCGTATCATGGAAATATCTGAGCTAAGAGAATGTTCGGGATTCAATTTTATGGGAAGCCACGTTATGAAGGAATATTCAAGAGATAAGACGGGATGGGGATGGGGTAAAATTATCGAAATGTATGACCTCAAGATAAAAAAATGTATCACATTACCTACTTGTTGGACTAACGACGAGATGATTGATACTGCCTACGTTTTCACAAGCACTTGGTAATTGGTTCTAGTGCAGGATACGTAAACGATTAGGATACGTTTTTTCTTGGGATATCACTTTAGGTGCGTGCTCGCGTGGGACTTCTGTGCATCTTGTAAAGGTACATTATTCATTTGGAAAATCTGAAATATAGCCCTCGAGAAGCCAATTGGCTACTCAAGAGTGTTCGGAGCGTAGTATCAGTGCAAGATACTCGTTTTGCAAGCAGACTTGTCGAGTTTGAGACTAGCGATCCTGAAAACATTAGGCCACTTAGTCTTATTCTTGCCTTTTTGTAATTAATTCTAACTAGACTCCAATCCTTAGTGTTAGCAAAGCTATTTTATGTAATTAGATTTGATAAAATACGCTGCGAAATGACCCAATATGATCAGGAAAACAAAGCCTGAGAATGCTCGAATAGAGACCCGCCAGATTGCGATCCCCGTTACTCGATGAAGACTCATCGGGATGGTACCGGCTAGGCACAACATTAATCTGCTCGTTGGTGGAATCCTGTAAACAGTATAGGGGCTGAAAAACACTTGCAAACTTATCACCTCCCTAGACTTTCATTCGGTTTGAAGAATGCTCAAAAAACTTAAACTGCTATCTTCCGAAGTAAACAAGAACTCGAAATGATAAATGGATTCCCCCGTATACTGGAAGAAATGAACGCAATCCAATTGAGAAAAAATCTAAATAATAAGACGGTAGCTATCCTCGTTTTTGGGGCATGCGAGAATCATGGTGACCATATGCCCTTTGGCGCTGATTTTTTAGTTCCCATGGAATTGGCGAAACGTGTTGCCGCCAGTGCGCGGAATGTGTTGGTTTTGCCTGCTTTTCCCTACGGAGTTAGCTCACATCACAGCGACTTTCAGATGACAATAACTTTGAAACCAAATACACTGATTAGGGCAATTGAAGACGTATGCTCAAGTCTTATCAGAAATGGCATAAACAGAATACTAATACTAAATGGACACGACGGCAATATTGCGCCTATTGAGTTGTCCGCAAGGACGATAAAAGAAAGATATCCCGTAGTAGTGATCGCGTGCCTTGAGGCTTGGTGGACCCTCGTGTCCAAGACCAAAAATCTATTTGACGATTGTCAAGGACTCGGTCATGGCGGAGAAGCTGAAACGTCGGTTATGTTATCAGTCCGGCCCGATCTGGTGGACATGAGGTACGCGCCCAAGAAAACAATCCCTAAGCTACCACGAAACGTAAGGATATATTGGAGATTCAGTGAGCTAACCAAGTCGGGAGCCACAGGTGCCCCACGGCGTGCGAGCCGGTCAAAGGGTGACGAAACTCTACAAATACTTGAACGCCTGTTATTGGGATTTATCAATGATATGGAAAAAAATAATTGGAAATACGGGCTTGCTGTCAAGTAATATTTAACACGGGCTGGAAGATTAGTTCCATTTAGTTACGTCAGTCCCCTCGCTGAGCTGGAACGAACTTTGTCAAATATTTAAATTGTGGACCGGAAGTTGAAAAAATAGGGCTCGTAGCGCAGACCGTTCAATCAAGTATAGTGATAACGGGCGAACAATGGATAGCGCGGACGCCTCCTAAGCGTCAGGTCGAGGGTTCAAATCCCTCCGAGCCCGCGTCAATCTTGTCCATTTAATTAGGACTCTTCGGACAATTATAATGAATACATGTTATCTACACCGATTACGGAGAATCCAATTGATGTATTTTTATATGCAGTGGAGTGTCCTGAGTCAAGACAGTATCCGGGCCGGTTCAAAAGGTTTCTTGACTTTCTGGGCTAATAAAAAGAGTCACGTCTTGAGTTAGAACTGACAGTTGTTATCCTGGGCGTATAAATATGATCGTATTTCTACAATAAAGAGCCTAGATCCCGCGATATTACTTAGACGTGGAGTCATTTGTTGGGATACTTTGTAGATTTGCCTAAATATTACATCGGTGAAATTAATATCTTAGGGTTCAGCGACGCATCATGATGACAGGGTTTCTTGCACCAGGGACAGTTCTTTCGATCTGTGTAATTACATCCACAAATATGATGTTTAATAAGACCTTTTGAAGATGATGTAGATTCTTTAGTACCGTTACAAAATAGACAAATTGTGTTAGTAGTTCCAAATGATCCTAGACCACCACAAATTTCACATGTTTTCATTTCTCCAATTCATTACTTCACTCTCGATAAATTCTTTGCTGTGTCGATAATTATATTCCTCTGTATTTTTTTATTTTTGTAGAGGAGGGGAATGCAAAAAAAGAAAATAGGCAGACCACATACCACATGTTTCAGGGATAAATCTCGTAAAATAGGATCAATCCAATACAGTCGTGGCGGTCACTGGAAGACAACCGTTTCTTCCATCCCGATATCCCTAAGAATTGTTTTTACTTCAGTTAGTTTATCCTCTACTTGAATTCTTCTTCAAGTATCCTTTTTTTTCTACTTATTTGGAATAAGGTGTCTGTTTTTTTAATTGCCTGCTCTCGAGAACGTCCAAAAACCATTGATTGCAATAGTAGGTGATTTTCAGGAATAACCATACCTGTCTGGTCGTCTGTGTATAAAATCTTGAGAATATCATCCTGAACTCTTAACACTTCTTGATGAATATGTATCATGTTTGTATCACCGTTTTGAAAACCCAGCATCAAGGCCTTGTTTCTTACGTCGGCGGATCCTTTGGCGGAATTTAATATTGCAACCCCAAATTCCTTGCTAAATGCTTCGATAATGGTATCTTTAGTAGGAGCTTTGGTTTTGAATCGGATTAGCATTTGATGGAGATGCATCATCCTAGAAGGGACTTTATATGCTTCGACGAACAGATTTGCCGCTGGCATAAAATCTTTAACATCTTCTTGATGATGAGGCTCTCTATCCCATTCGATAGAATCTCTCACCTCTTTAGAATCTTCAAGATCTGCCCATCTCCTGACAATGGTGACATCGTACCTTTCAATTTCATCCCCAAACTTTTCAGCAAGAGGCTGCATTATTCTCCCCATACCTGATACATTACAACTACCTTGGATAACATACATTTTACCAACAGCCTTTGCGTAATTTACTCTTGAATTGTGTATCATATCCGCTACCGATCGTGCACCGCATCTCTCTTCCCCTCCTTGAAAGATAGCAGCTTTTTTCAAAGGCTCATATAATCTCTTTTTGTTTTCGAATCCCTCACCCTCTTTAGCCGCATCTACAATTATGTCGCTCTGTTCTACAGCCTCTTCCACAGTTCCAGATACTTCATATTTATTATCCCTGAATTGTTTCAGATTGTGTTCTGGTACGTAAACGTCGTATTTTCTTTCGAGAGCATCCCTCGTCTTCTCGTCTGCGCTATACTTCGCGACGCCGATGAATTGAATTTCCTTGTCTCCAGAGAAGGTAGTCGCTAGACGACGCCCAATATTGCCATACCCATTCACAAACACTTTAACCAATATACTTCACTAATAGCTAAATTTTCAAAAGGATGTGGTTTTTAACATTTTATATACATTTCTCGCACTACGCATACGCATATTTTTAAGTATGCATACCGCATTTTTTGATCAACTGAGCAAATATTGCACAATTCAATCATACGCACCGAAATTGTTTTTTGCACCCCATCTCGAACTAGGTTTAAATATAATTTCAAGGGTACAAATATCAGAGAAAATTGTGTATTGACTAGATACGACTTCGAAATGGAGGACATTATAAATTGAGGGTCCTTGTTGTAGATAATTATGATTCTTTTGTATATAATATTGCACAGCGCCTAGGCGAATTAAAGACTGAACCCACCGTAATTCGAAATGACAAGGTTACCGTTAATACGATCAAAATTATAGATCCTGATGCAATAGTCATTTCTCCAGGCCCAGGTCACCCCGCAGATAGGAAATATTTTGGCATATGCACGGATATCATAGCTGAGCTCGGACCACAAACACCCATCCTTGGTGTCTGCCTTGGACACCAAGGAATAGTCCACGCGTTCGGTGGGAAAGTGGTCAATGCCAGAAAAGTCAGACACGGAAAAACAAGTATTATTCAATACAATTCAGGAAGACTTTTTGATCAGGTGAGCAATCCATTTAAGGCAACTCGCTACCATTCTTTGGTGGCAGATAAGAAAATTCCCCCTTGTCTGGAGGTTACAGCAACAGCGCTTGATGATGGTGAAATTATGGCGATCAGGCACAGACAGTACTTGATAGAGGGCGTACAATTTCATCCCGAGTCTGTTTTAACAGAACAAGGACCGAAAATTCTTTTCAATTTCATCTCGATGGTGAAGAGATAAGTGAACGGAGAGCAATTCGCTGATCTGCGCCCCATAGTCAGGAAATTAGTGTCTAGAATTAATCTATCTGAAGACGAAATCCGTGGATCTATGAGCCTGATCCTTGGGGGCAAAGCCTCTGAGGCTGCCATTGCTTCATTCTTGGTCGCGCTTCGGATGAAAGGCGAATCGCCCGAGGAAATTACAACGATACTTCAGGCCATCAAGAGGAACGCTATCAAGATTACACCAAACATCACAGGTAGATTAGTTGATACCTGTGGGACCGGAGGTGATAAAATAAAATCATACAATATCAGTACCGCTGCTGCAGTAATCGCATGCGCAGCAGGCTGTAATGTCGCAAAACACGGTAACAGATCTATCTCAGGATTCTGTGGCAGCGCAGATTTTTTAGAATTTATTGGAATGGACTTGGATACTTCTCCTGAAATCATACGTGAGGCGATCGAGATTATAGGTTTTGGTTTTCTTTATGCCCCAAAGTTCCATCCAGCGATGCGCAGCGTTGCCTCTGCCAGAGAGTACTTGGGGATAAGAACAGCCTTTAACATTGTTGGGCCATTAAGCAATCCCTGTACAAATCTTTCCGGTCAACTTGTAGGAGTTTATGAGCCCTCTTTACTCGAAACGGTCGCTGCTGCAATGCAAAATACTGACCTAGCTGAACTCATGATCGTACATTCTTTCGATGGTTTTGATGAGCTTTCCAACACATGTGAAAATGATATTATCTGGATAGTTGACAGAAAAATTAAACGCCTTCGACTTCATCCGAAGGATGTAAATGTATTAGTTGCCAAGCCCGAACAACTGGTAATACATTCTGGAGAAGAATCAATAAGAGATACACTCCAAGTTATATATGGTTCCGCCAGCCCTGAGAAAGAAGACATAGCTACTATGAATGCTGCCGCCGCGCTAGTGATCGGAAAAATTGCGAAGGATCTAAAAGAAGGCGTCGAAATCGCACGAGCAGTTGTAAAGGAAGGTACTCCCCAAAAAAAACTATCAGAATTAATACATTTATGTGGAAACAAGGATAAATTAATAGAAGCTGAGCAAAAGTTCCATATAGTATGATTTATCCTCGTATCTCACGACTGAGCCGATTTAGTAGTGGTTTTCTGTCGTGCTCGATCAAGTTCATATTATTGTGGTTGGTTTTTCCCAGGTGCATTTATTTCAGATGATTCCCTAATGAATGTATGAGGAGTGAAACAAATATAATTGATATTACTTGTGTGATAGAACAGTTACTTATTTACAGATGTTGGATGACAAAAATAAAAATTGGAGTAGACGAGCATTCTATCCTACTCCTTTTATGCAAACAAATAGTTCCCACTGAGCGTTTTGTTACTTCCTCTTACTTGTCGATTTTGCTTTTGCTTTTGCGGTTCTTATAGTTGGTTTCTTGCTAGCTGCTTTGGCCTTAGCAATTTTTTTGCCACCACCGCCTATCTTGAACATCTTTGTACCACATACAGTGCATATTCCTGAGAGAGCACTTTGACCGTTTTTCATAGTTACCTGCTTTTCATCTTTCATATCTCGTTTCGCTTTACATTTTACACAATAAGCCTGTGTTGCCAACCTGACATAAATCCTCGTGCTTGAATATAAGAATAGCTGTATTTTGGTTTCTTTCTGGGACAAAATCTAACTGCAGTGAGTACATTATGAGAAATATTTATTACATTTATAGGCGGAAGAGAGATCCCGCGAGGTACATTCGAGGGTTCCCGATCTTTTGCAAGACAAATATGTCCGTTGAACTAGAAAGTGAAGTATAATGCCCACATTGTTTTTCCATTATATTTTTATGTCATGGATTCCCTCCTCTACGTAGTAGGGTAAGCGACGCGGATTGAGCTCTGTAGATCAAAATCCAGTTCATGATTTAGAATCACTGAACTGGGATGATTTGGTGGCTTTGAAACGTAGTTTGCTTAAACAGATAAAGGATTTGACTGACAAAATTATCGGAATCGAGAAAAATCAATTTCGTCTGGTAAACGAGAATATCCAACAAGAGAAAAATAAAGTCGTTAACATGACAAAAAGATTAGCTCAGATTCGGACAGAAATGAATTCTAACAATTCTCAATTACTCACGATTAGTGAAAAAATTTCGAAGTCCAAAAATTTTGTTAGTACAATGATACCTCGACTTCCATCCGAAAATGAAGTTGATTTGGCTAGAATTCTTGAATCAAGCCAGATATTGGTTGATAAAAAGCGGTACAAGAATGAACGGGAAAAGAATGAAACCTTAACCGTAATGAACGATGCTTCAATGAAGCTTGAGGCAATAAAAGCTATTCGCGCTGTGACCGAACAGTTAGCAGATCTCAACACAGAAGCCGAAGAGATTAAAATGATACTAAAAATTCTTGATACCGAAAGCCAAACGCTACAACCGAAAATTATTGATATTCACAATGAAATAGACAAACTCTTTGAGGATAAGCGACGTCAAGCTGCGGAACACCAAAGCTGCCTTAAGGATTACGACGAATTCCTAGCGACACTAGATCGCATAAATTCGCGGCTTGATGCTATGGCTCAATGGAGGAAGAAGCACCGTCAGGAATACGGTTATCGACATGGAGAGGAAGCACTGTTCAAGGTCAAGGAATCTGCTAAGAAAAAGTTTGAGGCTGGTGCCAAATTAAGCTTCGAAGAGCTGAAGTTGCTGTACGGTGAAGATAAATCGAGTGAAGGATAAATCGCTTACCTAATCGCTAGACGATAATGTCAAAAGTTGTATGTCTATGTATTATTCGGCTTCGCCTTTAGCTTCAAGACACAAAGGTTCAAACCCGAAACAGACGATATACTGCTCACTACTTCTCTGCCTACTTGCTTTAGGCTTATTAATATAAACTCGTTGAAAGTGATTTTTCATTTCCTCCTTCAGTCCATTAAGTAACTCTCCTTCAAAAACTTTAAAGACCGAAGCGCCGCGTCTTCTCAATATCTTAAGAGCCGCAGCTAAGGCACTTCTTGTAAGGGAGATTTGTCTGCTATGATCCAAATCCCATATACCGCTCAGGTTTGGGGAAAGATCAGATAAGACTATATCTGCTCTACCCCCGATCAATTTGAGAACATTATCTATTATTTTAGCATCATCGATGCTACCCCGCAAAATGGTGACACCCTCCAATGGGCGTATTTGCTTGATATCAATCCCGATAATCAGGCTGTCAACCCCGGCTTGTTGTTTTGCTACTTGAATCCATCCTCCCGGTGCGGAACCCAGATCTACTACGGCTTGTCGTGGCCTAAATATACCGTAAGAGCGGTTTAGTTGAAGGAGTTTGTAGGCAGATCTGCTACGGTAGCCTGCATTTTTCGCCAACTTTCGATAATACATTAGTCAACTTAGCCGAACCTAACACCGATTCACGATATGTGTCCATACTCGTACTAAATCTCGATCCATACGCACTCTTAGGATAAAACCCCTATATGCGTATCTATCGAGTTACGATTTACGGAAGTTTGTATACTGGATTACAAAATTAATTTCTAAATGCTTAATCAGATAGATTTAAAGTGGACTATTTTGGCGCAACTACGATAGCCTCATTTCTCGTTAATTTTTAGGACCTTTTTCGATTGTTGCTTTGCCAGGGATGATTTGGACTCGCTGACTAACAGCTCAGCCTCATTTACATCACGCCTAATTGGGTCATCTTGACGTTGTGGGATAATTTCTTGCCCGGAGTGTTTCTGATGCAGCGGTTCTTCTTGTTGCTGGGTTGCAGCATCAAAAGAAACTAAAATCCAATTTTCAATAAGGTTACAACTATTAGGACTATAATAAGCGTCAACTGAACACATATGTTCGACTGGACAAGTCAGGCAGGGAGCCTGCTCGATAGTTTGCGTGCCTACTGGTAATTTGACTGCAAAAAGTTTGTAAGTCCATCGTCCATTTTTCAATATCTTTTCACGCTTTATGAGAGCCCTTTTTTCGAGACGGATGGCCACCCGAGAACCATCACGGCTAGTTAGATCAAGTTCCTTCCACAATTTTGACTGAAGTATACCATCTTTTCCATTATTGATTATAATTCTGAAACTTTTCCCCGTTAAGCCTTCTACGTCAGCTTCATTCAATTTCACTTAGATAACCCCGAGATGTACTTATAGGCGCTGTCCTTCTAAATAATCGTATTGAAGTATATTTTGGCAAATCTAAACACTAATCACGGTTGGTTGGATGGTGGATTTGCAGATTGTGCTTGTGGACTTCTAAGGGACTACAAATCTATTTATCTGCGAGAAGAGCAATTAGTCTCGATGGGCAAATTCCTAGGAAGGAAGCCTAAGCTAGGGTCTAACCCTGCTTCTGAAGATACAAAATATGTGAATTATGATGACACTTCAGAATTCCAGAAGCATGACCTATACCAGAAAGGCGTAAACCAAATGGCGAGTGAAAAGTTAGAAGATGCTATTCGCAGTTTTGAGCTGGCTTTAAGAATTGACCCGAAATATGTAGACTCGTGGATAAAAAAAGGATATGCCCATTTTCATCTTGGCCAATACCCCGTTGCCATTTCCTCTTACAACAAAGCGATAGACATAGATCTCAACAATGGGGAAGCATGGAATTTGAAAGGGTTAGCGTATTATAGAATGAATAATTACGAGAAAGCTGTCGAAGCATGCGAAAAAGCGATTGATATTAATCCTAACGACGGGATGTCATGGTATAACAAAGCCTGCTACCTGACGGTTGTAGGGAAGGTCGAGGAAGGCATGGAGGCTCTAAAGCGTTCAATAGAGATAGATATCTCGTATGCAAAGAGAGCCGTTCGTGATAGAGACTTTGAAAACGCGAAGGCAGAGGAAGGGTTTAGACGTATCATTGAAGTTGTAGTCCTGGAGTCTATAAGGCAAGGCTACAATCATGTGGGCAAAATCGTTTGGGTCACTGGCATGGACAGATTAGAGGTCGAAGAGGCTTTTATGCGGTTATCAATGAAAGGGTTGACGGTAAAAAAACAAAGGAAAGAAATCCATGGTTTTTTCACGAGCAAGGAGGAGTATTACGAATTAGTCAAAGAGATTGCTGATAAGGTAGGAGTGAGTAAACGCGTCGGTTTATTCGGGTACAGCAAGGAAGTATCCGCACCTGTACAACAGCTGAGGGATATAATCGAAATCATTGGAAGAGCGAAAGAATCAGTGGAAAAAGGTGACGTAAATGTAACGATCGAATGTTTTGATCAGCTTATTAACCCAACCAAGCACGGAACCGCAATGATAGAGGAGTTCTTTGATGAACACAGAGATTTGAGACTATTTCAAATAAGGTTAAAGGACAAAGGAAATGAGTATCTAAACTCGCACAAACCTGACCTGATCAAGCTTTTAGCAGATATTGAGACTAAGATGCGAACTGGGCCTGTCTCGAGATCAACATACGATTAGATCCGACCCAAATGTCCTTGATAGTTGAAGCGCCTGACATTACTTACTCCTGCCCCAAATTATTGAGTAGAGGATATTTGATCAAGTCCATGGGACCTTTTTTGTATGGCTCATGTTGTGTTCATATCAAGTTTAGTACATCCAATCTACTTGTTTGAGTGTGGCAGTAGAACGCATTATCACATGCGCTTCTGATCCCTGCTTATTTGCTTAGTTTTTGAGGCTGCCTCGTAAAGAACTACAGAATATTGAACTTTGCTTTCATAAATGGATGGAGTGTACAAAAGTAATCATATGTTTTCTCAGTTAATTTCGCAGTATTAAGAGCAAATGTCTTTTTTGGCATGATAAGGGAGGAGTCGAAGGACTTGCCGCTGTCTGTAAAGCTTGTCACTGTATGAGGAACGTTATCATTATTAGTCCAAATTATCCCTCCCCCTTTAGGCACATTGAGGAATTTGGGGTCAAAATTCGGATTACCCTTGGCAGACGCACCGGGCAAAATAGTTACCATCCTAACAGGTGCACCTTTTGACAGTGTTACATTTGTAGCTGTAGCATTGTGAGCAATGCCGGTCACATTATGTCCAGCCTGAGCAGAAGACTTTGGAGAGCACTCACCGTTATCGCAGCGGCAATTCCGAATGTTACTAGAAAGCCTAAGATAATAAAGGTGGCTGACTTAGCTCTAGGACTTGAAGGAAAACCGTCCTTGAATAGACCTTGTACCAAAAAAATCAACCCTAAAAACATAGCCAAAAGCGATACTGCGTGCATCCCTTCTAAAAAAGTAGCAGCAATTCCAGCAAGAGAAAGCGCAACGCCTGCTATACCTAAAGCAGTAAGACCTATTCCAGGCATGAGAAGGTCCCAATCGGTCATCTATCAGTTCTATGGACAGAATTTTCAGATAATTAATCCTTTCTGGTTTTGAATATTCACTTGCTAGCATAGATTACCATAGAATGGGAGACCGGCACTCCACCTCAGGCAAGAGAAACGACACGAAAATGTTCAAGTGAAAACAATATTGTTGCCAATCATTAGTAACGGTTAAATAATTTCTTTTTCTTCATGATATTGTGAAACAGGTACAGCTAATGCGGCTGCTCGTTAAAGAGAGAGCCATTGTCAGACTCTTAAAAACTATAGGATATTCAGAATATCCGACTCGAGAATTGCTCCAGAGGCTAGGAGCCTATGGTTATGGTCATAAGCTTTTATTGAAGGCGCAACGCAATGGATTGGTCCAAAGAAAAGCGGTCAAGAACAAGGTCTATAATAAACTCACAGGAGATGGCAAGAAACTTGTCAAATTAGCGAGAGAAATAGGAGTTTAGTCTTAGATGGACTTATTTTGATACAATACCTTCAGCTACGTTGGTTTTTATTGGTCGTTAAATCCGGAAGCCAATTCATATATCTTCTCGATCCAAGAGTGTGATTTTACTATGCCACTCGCGACCATAATACCCTCTGCACCGAGTCGAGCTGCGCTGCTGACGTCGATTTTTTCGCTTATTCCGGCGCCGCAAATCAGTTTTGTAAAACTAGAATACTCGGCTTTTGCTTCTACAGAACGTGTAATAAGTGAGGGCTCATGCTTCGAAACAGCATTTCCTGACCCAATTAATTCAGGGGGTTCGATTGCAATAAAATCAGGGCGAAGCTTTGCTATATCTGCTACCTCGTCAGGAGTTTTGGCACAAACTACCGAAGTCATCTGTAAACTTCGGAGGCGTTCGGTTAGTTTACTAATGGTATGTCCCTCTAGCCTATGTTCGCTATGATTCAGGAGCGAACCACTAGCCCCAAAGGACTTCGCCATTTCAGGAATGAAGAGGCCTGTGGAAGCACCTTCTGGCGCATCGTCGAGATGTTGGCATAAGACCGGAATTGGGACGCTTTGACTAACAACAGCTATTGAAGCTTGCGGTGGGGCCAAGACAATCTCTACATTTGTATCGTCGGCGACTTTCTGTGCTACTTTCGACAATTCAATAGTTTTTTGACCATAGATTTCTGGGTAATTTTTAAAATTTATAATAATAAGAGGAAGTCTCAATTGCCGCCACTATTCCTGTACTTTTTTATTGTGTTTGGTCTGGTTTGATTCTCCTGCTACAGGCTTGAATTTCTCGTTAAGTTTTGACATTCTCGCTTCATATCCCTTATTGTACTCCAGTTCTTCGGGCACGAGAGTCGCAGGGTGTATGAATCCTTGGTTACGCATGATTAGCGCTCTTTCAGCTGCCAGCATTCGTTGTAGATCCCAGTCTGTAGTGCCAAACCCGTCGAGAGGACCAGTCATTTTCCCATCATGCATGCTGAATACTAAGCACGAAACAATTGGTAAAGAATAATTTAGGCTAGCTGCCGAATTCAATTTGACTGGCATGAGAGGCATATGATGGCTGCCCCTTGTATTTCCTGCGACAAAATGGGATTGTTAAATGCACTACCTGCTTCCTCGGTTGCTGGAAAATCCTTTTGCGTCCTCACGATGGCTATCGGATCATCCTTCCCCACATATGTGCCTGCAATGTTATGTAATCTGTCAGTCGATGCCGACACAATATGTTCGCCATCGGATGAGAGAACCGATTGTATTACATATCTTCCAGGATACATTAGTGCGGCTTCGAGTTCTGGCTTGTCCTCCCACATTTTTAGGTCCGCTATCTTGCCAACAATCACATCCATTATCCTAAAGGTTACCCCAGCAGCAAGCTTTTCATTAATAAGGAGACCAGTGTTACTTCTTGCGTCGACAAATATACGCCACATTGGAAAATTAAATGCCCCAGGTTCAGTCTTGTCTGCTGCAATGATACAAAAAACTTCACTTGGACGCTCTTCCATCTCGATCTCCGCTACGCCAGGACCCATTCCTCTCACATTTCCAGAAAACGAATCCTTCAAGAGGTCTTGGCCTGCACCGTACAAGCCTTGTTCTTTTGCAACTTTGGTCCCTTCTGTAAATGCGTCCCAAGCTAGTTTATGTACTCGATCGTTATCGACGCTGAGAGTGTGACTCATGATAATATGAATATCATCCCCTGTATATCCTACATAATAATCGAGTAACAGATCTTTTGCCTTTGTTCCTACAAAGGTTCTAACTGTCTCGATCAGTTCGTCACTTGGGCGAGTATGACCACCGATTCCTCCAATGTCTGCTTTAATTGCTGATAATGTAATTCGCATATCGAAATTCCCCTCTCTGAAGTTTAAAACCTTTCCGATAATGCGGCTATAAGCTGAAACCAAATGAGTTAGTAATCGAGATAGATCACAGCTACCCCTTTCCACACGTATGCCGATGCGAAATTACATCTATCTAATTGTACTCTACGTAATACTTGTAACGTCGTTCAACTTCTTTGTTATCCCCTTGAAGCACCTTTTCAATCTCCTTTCGAAGGATTCTCCTAGCGTAATCTCTAAATTGATCGATTTCTGGCCCTTGAGGAAAGGTCGACAATGTATACTCGAAATGTTCCATGAATTCGACAACTTTGGTGCGGAACTCTACCCTCGTGGGCCTCTTGGTTTTCGCTAGCCTAAACCACGTGGTAGCACATGCAGTAGAATATATTTTAGCGAGATCTTCGACCAGACGATCTATTTCAAAATAGTCCTGCACAGAATATGGACAGGCCTAAAGTTTAAAACTATTCCTCGTTTTCAAGTCGAGCACGGGTGCAGGGATCTTGAAATGAATACTTGGTTGCATGAGTATATCAAAAGTCGTATTGTGAATGACAGTAATATTCACACATGCATGTCATATGATGAAACCTCTATGCTATTATGCAGATGCGACAATAACCGTTTGGTGTCTCCTCAATATTCTAACTTTTGGATGAACTGAGATCGGAAGACAGAAGCCCCATGATGAAGGAGAATGTTACTATGCTTTGGTGCGCAGGACCCGCTGCCGACTGCGGAAGCTGAATTTTTATACCTAGACATCACTTGCACGAAACCTCTACCTCGAATATTGCTACTCATTCATACTTGCTTTGT
>WNGD01005081.1_pt1 | contig 16441 bp, 13 predicted proteins | sample 5400671 | NCBI WGS metagenome assembly WNGD01 (sample SAMN13153369, study PRJNA577476) | soil metagenome | isolation source: 40 cm soil or saprolite under grassland replicate 2 | place: USA:California | collected 2016-06-15 | reverse complement strand
CCACGCGGAGGGTCTATGTCGAAGCCAAAGCCGTATGTCCGCCTCACTCAGCCGCTGGTTCGTGACAAAGGACGCCACAGCGCCCTGCGTCCGGCCAGTTGGGACGAGGCGTTGGATCGCACGGCGCAGGGGTTGGTGGCTGTAGTTGAGAAACACGGTCCTCAGAGTTTCGGGCTTTTCAGTTGCTCCAAGAGCACCAACGAAATGAATTTCATCGCGCAGAAATTCGCTCGGCTGGTGATCGGAAGCAACAACATCGATAGCTGTAACCGTACTTGACACGCTCCGAGCGTCGCCGGTCTGGCGACGGTTTTCGGCGCAGGTGGTGGCACCAACTCGTACCAGGAGATCGAGGAGACCGACGTCATTCTTCTCTGGGGCTCGAACGCCCGGGAGACGCATCCGATCTTTTTCCATCACGTCCTGAAAGGCGTTCGAAACGGAGCTCGCCTTTACGCGGTCGATCCACGGCGAACCAGCTCCGTCCAATGGGCCGACCTGTGGGCGGGCCTCGACGTGGGGACGGACATCGCACTCGCCAATGCGATGTCGCGTGAAATCATCGTGGCGGGCCTGGAGTGCAAGGAGTTTATCAACAATGCGACGACCGCGTTCGAAGATTACCGGCGCGTTGTCGAGCCCTACACGCTCGCATATTCCGAACGTGAGACGGGTGTGCCGGCGAGTGTTATTCGGGAGATGGCGCACACTTATGCTCGAGCCGACAAGGCGATGATCTGTTGGACGCTCGGAATCACCGAACACCACAACGCCGTGGACAACGTTCTGGCTCTTATCAATCTCGCTCTGCTCACGGGACATGTCGGGCGCTATGGCTGCGGACTCAATCCGCTGCGGGGCCAGAACAATGTTCAGGGCGGCGGCGACATGGGCGCGTTGCCGGATCGTCTGACCGGATTTCAGCACATCGAAAATAACGCGCTTCGCGCCAAGTTTGAAAAATATTGGGGCCACGCGGTTCCTCCAAAGAAAGGATGGCATCTGTCTCAGATGTTCGAAGCGATGGAACGCGGAGATCTGTGCGCCCTATATGTCATCGGCGAGAACCCGCTCCAGTCGGAAGCCGACCAGAATCACGCACGTCACCTCCTGGAAGGGCTGGAATTCGTAGTTTCTCAAGACATGTTCCTGACGAAGACCGGCGAGCTTGCGGACGTTGTGCTGCCGGCCGCTGCCGCCTGGTGCGAGAGCGAAGGCACGGTGACGAACAGCGAGCGCCGCGTTCAGCGCGTGCGAAAAGCGCTGGAACCGCCGCCGGGCGCTCGCGACGATATCGCGATCCTGTTCGATATAGCCAGGCGGCTGGGCCACGACTGGGGACAGCCAAACGCAGAGCGCATCTGGAACGAAGTGCGCGCGCTCAGCCCCGTTCACGCTGGAATGAGCTACGCCCGGCTTGAAGCGTTGAATGGCATTCAATGGCCCTGTTACGACCAGAATCATCCGGGTGAGCTTTTCCTTCATAGCCGGCTTTGGGAACGCCCGTTGAATGGTCCGCGGGTTTCATTCGTTCCGGTCGAGCACGATCCGCCTGTCGAGCGATTGTCGCCCGATTTTCCTCTGCGACTCACGACCGGCCGGCGTTTGGATGAATATAACACCGGCGTCCAAACATCCGGCTATCGCTCACCCATGCGCCGCGGTGAGACGCTCGATCTTTCGCCTGAAGACGCGGAGCGCCTGGGGGTTCAAGATGGAGAGGTTGTCCGAGTGCACTCGCGCCGTGGCGCGGTTACGGTGCCGGTGCGCCGCGATCAGTCGCTCCGGCCTGGACTCACGTTCATGACGCTGCACTTTCCGGACGATGTTGCAACGAACCTGCTGACGATCGACGCGACGGACCCGAAGTCAGGCACCGCGGAATTCAAAGCCGCTGCGATTCGAGTGGAAAAGATGAGCTGATACTTAAGAATTCTTGGCCGCGGATTGCACGGATGACGCGGATTATCTCAAAGCTGAATCTGCGTCATCCGTGCAATCCGCGGCTCATTTCGTATGGATATTCGCATTCACGAACCTGAAGCTGACGCGGCCGAGCGCGCCGCCGTCGATGCTGTGCTCGGCGCGCCCGTCTCGGCCTGGGTGGGCGGCGAAAGAGATATCGAGGCCGAAGGACACTCCTCGATACTCGGCGGACACGCCGCGCGCGCGGGCCGCGATCTTCTCTTACCCGCCCTTCACTCCGTCCAGGAGCGGTTCGGCTGGCTTCCACCCGGCGCGCTCAACTACATCTGCCGGCGGCTCACAGTTCCTCCGGCCGAGGTCTTCGGAGTGGCAACGTTCTATCATCTCTTTTCCCTCACACCTCGCCCTGCGGCCGTGATCCATGTCTGCGACGACATTGCTTGCCGGATCAATGGCGCCGAGCATCTCTGTTCGGAAATGGAGAAAATGCTCGCATCGAAAACGGGCATTACCTGGAAGCGCAGTCCTTGCCTCGGGCAATGCGAGCGCGCTCCGGCCATCCTTGTGAGCCAGGCGGGAGAGGCTCCACGTTTGTTTTCTCAGGCGCCGGTGGCATCCATTGCGGAACTTATGTCGAAGCTGGATGCGGCAGCATCGAACGGAGAGGGACTCGACCTGCTGCGGCAATCTGTTCCCCAGGCCGGACAACCTGGGCTTCGGCTGATCGGCCGCATCGGACGAGTGGATCCAGCGCGGCTCGATGCGTACCGAGCCGATGGAGGCTATGCCGCGCTGAAGCGAGCAATCGAGCTAGGTCCGGAGGGAGTCGTCCGGGAAGTCCTCGCTTCGAATTTGGTGGGGCGCGGTGGCGCCGCCTTTCCCACGGGACGGAAATGGGAAGCCGTCGCCAGGGCGCCCGCGCGGCCTCACTTTGTGGTGTGCAACGCCGATGAATCCGAGCCAGGGACATTCAAAGACCGGCTCTTAATGGAAGGTGATCCCTTCGCGGTGATCGAAGGCATTACCATCGCGGCCTACGCCACGGGCAGCGAGCGCGGATACGTTTACGTACGCGGCGAATATCCACTGGCCGCGGACCGGATCGCTTCAGCCATCGAAGGCGCTCGGAGGGCAGGCCTTCTTGGAAAGAATATTCTGGGCACCGGCTTCGATTTCGACATCGAGCTGCGCCGGGGAGCCGGCGCTTACATTTGCGGCGAAGAGACGGCGCTCTTCAACTCTATCGAAGGTAAGCGAGGAGAACCTCGGAACAAGCCGCCGTTTCCAGTTCACGTCGGCTTGTTCGGAAAGCCCACCGTCATAAACAATGTTGAAACGCTCGCAAACGTCCCTTTGATTGTTTCGGAAGGCGGCGCCGCCTATGCAGGCGTCGGAACCTCGGGATCGAGTGGGCCAAAGCTGTTCTGCGTCTGTGGACATATTCATCGTCCCGGCCTCTACGAAGTACCCTTCGGCCGCACGCTCGGTGAGCTTATAGAAATGGCGGGAGGTGTGCCCGGGGGGAAGAGAATTCGCGCGATTCTCCTGGGCGGCGCGGCAGGAATGTTTATCGGACCCGAAAACCTGGACGTGCCATTAACCTTCGAAGGAACGCGCGCGATTGGCGCCACGCTTGGCTCTGGCGTCGTTATGGTCTTTGATGAGACCGTCGACATGGCCGGCATCCTGACGCGCATTGCCGCGTTCTTCCGCGACGAGTCGTGCGGTCAATGTGTGCCGTGCAGAGTAGGAACGGTTAGGCAGGAAGAGCTGCTCGCGCGGTTGCGCTCCGGAAGGACTTTCGGATCACAAACGGACGAGCTCGCATTGCTGAAGGAAATCGGCCAGGCGATGCGGGATGCGTCCATTTGCGGTCTCGGTCAAACGGCTTCAAGTGCGATCGAGTCCGCATTCGCCAATTTAAATGGAATGCCGGGGAGAAACGGCGCATGAACGCTTCAGACGAGAACCCTCCCGACGCCATCTGGTTTACTCCGCCGCCCCGCCCGAGTCAACCGCCGGAGCCACCGAAAAGGTCCGAGCCGAAGCAAGTCGACATCGTGATCGATGGACGGCCAATGAAAGCGCTAGAAACCTGGACGATCCTGGATGCATGCCGGTCCGCGGGTGTGGACACCCCAACATTGTGTTTTCTGGAAAACCTGACCCCGGTGAATGTCTGCCGGATCTGCGTCGTCGAGCTGAAAGGCGCCCGCACCCTGGCGCCGGCGTGTTCCCGCAGGGTAGAACAGGGGATGGACATTCAAACCGACTCCGAGCGGGTTCGTCTCGCGCGCAAGATGGTTCTGGAGTTCTTGGGCTCGTCTGTCGATTTGTCAACTGCTCCAGAGACAAAGACTTACATGGCCAGATATCAAGCACGACCTGAACGTTACGGGACGCCTGGCCCGGCTGCCGGCGCCGGTGAACGGGATGCGTGCGAGCCTGGCCATCACCACATTCCGGACGGCAGCCACGCCGAAACGGTGCACCAGCCCGTCAAGGTCGATAACGATCTCTACGTCCGTGACTACTCGAAATGCATTCTTTGTTATAAGTGCGTCGAGGCTTGCGGCAGCGATGCTCAAAACACGTTCGCGATCGCGGTCGCAGGCCGCGGATTCGACGCCCGAATCTCGACCGAAGCGAACGTTCCCCTTCCGGACTCCGCCTGTGTCTATTGCGGAAACTGCATCGGCGTTTGCCCGACCGGCGCGCTCATGTTCAAAAGCGAACATGAAATGCGCCAGGCGGGCACGTGGGACGAAGCCAGGCAGAAAAAGACCGACACCATTTGCCCCTATTGCGGCGTCGGCTGCACTCTAACCCTCCACACGCAAGACAATCGAATTGTGAAGGTGACATCGCCGCTCGACGTCACCATCACACACGGCCACCTGTGCATCAAAGGCCGCTTCGGATTTGAATTCGTCCAGAACACCGCCGAGCCGGAGGACTAGCCGCTAATGCCTAGTTCCTAGTTCATGCTGGGCACGGGGAGTGTGGGACGAGCCACCCCTCCTGTGTCAGGAATTGAATAATCCGTGCCTCAGAAATTCACCCTTATGCTAAGCACAACAATGCGGCTGCCGATCGCGTCGGTGATGCGCCCAAAGCTGGTCGAATTGATGTCGGTGTTCGGATTCCCAAACTGGGGGCTGTTGAGGAGATTGATGGCGTCGCCACGGAACAAAATCTCCTTACCTTCGCGTAACGGAATGCGCTTGATCAAGTTCGCATCCAGACGAAATGATCCGGGCCCTTCCAGGTACGTCTGCGAAAGCGCGCCGAGAGCCCCGGGGGCCGGGTTCACAGCGATGATCCTGCCGGAGGAATCCGCAATCGCTTTGAGGCTGCTTCGCGTTCTCAGAAGCTGTGACAGTGTCAGGTTTGCGATCGCTGGGTCGGCAACTTGCTTCAGGCGGTCAAAATAGACCACGCCGTTGTCAGTGCGTGTGACATGTCCCGTATTTTTGGGTAGCGGTCCCACGATTGTCGCTGTGTTGTCGCTGAACTGGTTGAACGAAGTGACTGACGATGAAAGGCCGATAGGTGCTCCCGAAAACAGATTGAAGATCCCGCCAATCTGCCATCCTTCTACGATGTGCGCGAGCGCCCTGTCGCTTTTACTGAGGAACTTGCGATTGGGCCCAAACGGGAGTTCCCACGTGCCGCTATTGCGGAAGACATGAGTGCGATGGAAGCCCAATAACCGTTTGTCGATATGGCGGTTGCGTCCGTTCCGATAACTATTCTGGAGGTCCTGTGTACTGCCTTCTTCCTCACCCAACGTGCGACTCCAGGTGTAATTGCTGAGCAGCGTCCAACCGCTCGAGAAGCGTCTGTTTGCGTTGAGCTGCAGGGAGTGGTAGGTGGAATTAGCGAAGTTGCCGGTAAAATTTGCCGCAGCAAATTGAGGATTGACGACAATCCAGTTCTCGGGAAGACCCGCAAACCGTAGAAACCCGCCGCGTCCCAGCACATCAAATCTGTTCACGAAGTTAGCGAAGCTTCCCACATTGTTGTTCGCCAGGAATCCACGAGTGTTGGGGAATTGGCGCAGCGAAGCCGATCCTGTGACGTTTCGTCCGTCAATCTGGCCCAAACCGAGATTGAAGCCGTTAAACAGCCGGTCTAGCAATGCCGCGTCGCCCCCGGCTTGAGTGATTTTGAATGCCTCTGCTACACCGTTTTCAAAAATGTTTACTTCATTCACATTGACAGCTCGGATCAACTTCGTTCCCTTACTTCCGACATATCGAGCGTCAAGCGTAAAGCCGCCAGGCAACTCGCGCTGAATAGTGAGATTCCAGTTCTGCGTGTACGGCGTGCGCAGGTTGTTGTCAAAAGCCCTGACGATCTGAGATCGGTCCGTGAGCGGCACGGTCTCCAGCGGTTCAACGTCGGGTTCGAGTGGCAAACGGATCCGTGTCAAATCCAGATAGCGGTCTGACGTGAAGAAAGTTGTGGTCTGCAGGCCCGGCTCAGCGCCGCTAACAAAGTCCGTCAGGACCAATGCGTTTCGTTCGTAAGCCACGCTATAACCCGCGCGCAGGATGGTCTTGTCTTTGCCAAAGTACGGAATCGACCAGCTCAAGCCGGCGAGCGGCGCGAAGTTGTTCCAGTCGTCGTTATAGAGGCGGGTATTGGGATTTGGTGAGTGTTTTCCAATAAGTTGAACTTGAGTGAGAGACCCCTTCGCCTGTCCCGGCTGGTACAGATCCGCCCACGAAGTGCCGGAGATTCCAAACAACCCCGTGGAGCCGCCGACAAGTCCGGCGGTCCGGCCCTTGGCATCCCACGGCACACCGTAATACTCGTAGCGCATTCCCAGATTGAGTGTGACGCTGGGCTTTAGTCTGAAATCGTCCTGGACCAGCAAGCTGAACTCGCGTTGCCGCCAGGTCCGCTGGTTTCCTTCTCCCGCGAGGAAGACAGGATTCGCACCCGATGAAGCATTGAAGGCTTGCAACACGTTATCCACCGAGCCGCTCAGATCGACCAGCACCAACTGAGCCGTGCCTTCGTTGGCTCCCAGGCCTCCTATCGAAGCGCTGTTGACGCCAACGACCGGTGGCCCATCTCCAAAGCCAAACTGCACACGCGGCAAAACGGCATCCGAACTGAAGACGTTGCTGCTGGCGAACCGCAGTTCACCACCGAATTTGATGGCGTGCTTGCCCTTGGTCCAGTGAAACGTGTCGCCATACACATAGAGAGGCGAAATGCGTCCCTGCGGATCGCTGTCGGTAGGGATCGGACCGGTTGCGAGACGGAAGATCGGGAGATAGTCATGCCCATCAATGGCAGGCAGCAGCTTCCGGCCGCCGGGAAGTTCCCAGGGTGCGTTAAAGCGAACCCGGCCGCGTTGAGCGCCAGCGTGAAATTCATTGACCATCGACGGGGACAATGTTGAAGTCGCAACGATTGAGTAGAAAGTCCCTGGCTGCGTCACCGAGCCGCCCGGCGAACCGGGGAACGACTGCGCCATAAAACCATTGAGCGATTCGTAATCTTGTCGCGAGAAGCTGAAGCTGAGACGATGACGGCCACCACTGAGCAGGTGGTCGATTTTCACGTTGTACTGATTGAAATCCGACGTCTCCCTCCTTCTCCAGGTGTAACCGGCCGTGTTAAGCCCGTCTCCGGATCGAAAGTCGTTGGGAAGAGGCATCACAGTTAAGAGTTTTTGAACTGTTCCGCTCGGGTCGAACCCCGCACGATTAGGGTCGCGTCCGAAAAGACTAACGGACTGCAAGTCTCCCGCGTTAACAGGCCTCACAGGATTACCAATCACGTCGACCGTCGGCACTGCGGCGTTCGCGTTGCCGTTTTGCGCTCCCGGATAAAACCGGAAAATACCTTGCCGGGCCGTCTGCGTGTACGTGGTGGCGGTCACGGCGCTTGCCGTCCGCTGCCGTTGACCTTCGTAGCCGAAATGGAAGAATGTGCGCTGCCGAACGATCGGTCCGCCCAGGCGCCCACCAAACTGATTGAGAATCAACGCATCACGCGGATCGCCGCGCAGATTGTTGAACCACTCGTTTGCATTGAGAGCGGTATTGCGATGGAAGTCATAAACGCTGCCGTGAAATTCGTTCGTTCCGGAACGCGTCAAAAGTTGCACCTGGCCAGAACCCCGACCAAACTCCGCATCGACGGGAGAAGTGATCACGCGGACTTCCTCGAACACATCCGAGGAGGGAAAAATGACGGAAAACACCCCGGAATTTATCAGTTGATCCATCATGTTGATGCCATCGCGCGTGACGTTCAGCGCGCCGATTCGGGCACCTGCAAAGTTGTCTCCAACCAACCCAGCCTGGGTAAACACGAGGTCAAGGGCGTCGTGGTCGGGCAGCGGAAGTTCCAGCAGTTTTCGTCCGTTGATGACTCCACCAACGGAAGCGGAACTTGTGAACTGCGGTGAATCCGGCGCGGCGGTCACTTCCACGACCTCATTACCTGTGGCCAACTCGAGCGGAATGTTGATGTTCATTCGCCCAGCGACTTCGACGGTAACACCATTCAAGACGTATTTCCGGAATCCCGCCGCCTCCACCGTAAGGCGGTACTGTCCGGGCTGGACGCTGGGAAATGCATAGACTCCGGCTTCGTTCGTCGCGGTCGTAAGCACGACACCGGTGTTCACGTTCTCGGCCATGACCTGAACGTTTGGAACACGGGCGCCCGCAGGGTCAAGCATAGTGCCGGACACCGTGGCGTTCGTGCTCTGTGAAAAGGCGGGTAGGGCGAGGAAGAGAATCGACCAAAGTAGTTTCATTTCTCACTCCGTATTTTAGGCAGCGCCCGTTCAGCAACGCGACCCCTCAGGGCGCTGATAACGAGCGCCAGTATCGAGCAAGAGACACTCAACAATGTACCGTCGCGGGCGCACGTACACAACCACGGATTCAAGTGTCATTGCGCTTCGGGTGCGGTCGAGCGGTAACATCTTTTCTTGCCGAGCGTTCACGGTAGGATCAAGCAGCCTAGCCCCGCAGCTAGTGAGCCGTCTCGTCCAGCCGGCCATATCGGCGTAGTTGCGGGAATAGCCATGCGATTACGGCGACGACCAGGATGGTTCCGATGCCGCCGGAGACGACGGAAAGAGTGGGACCGAAAAGTCCCGCCACGAGGCCGGACTCAAATGCGCCGAGCTCGTTGGAAGTACCAATGAAAAGGCCATTCAGCGCAGAAACGCGGCCGCGCATCTCATCGGGCGTGAGTACTTGAACCAGCGTCGAGCGGACGACCACGCTGATGTTGTCGCAGGAGCCGAGCAGGCACAGCATGGCCATCGAGAGCCAGAAGTGCCTCGAAATACCGAACACGATGGTGACCGTTCCAAATCCGGCCACGGCGAACAGCAAAGTCCTTCCGGCCTTTTGAAGCGGCCCGCGATGCGCTTGAAGTAGAGCCATCGAGCAGGCTCCGATTGACGGCGCAGCCATCAGCCAACCCAGGCCGCGGGGACCAACCTGGAGGATGTCCTTAGCGTAGATCGGCATCATGGCTGTTGCGCCGCCCAGAAGGACGCCGAACATATCCAGCATCACGGCCGACAACACAACCTTTTGTTTCCAGATGAATCGGAAGCCGGCGGAAAGCGCGCCCACCGTGAGAGGAGGGCGGTCCTGCGGCTGATGCTTGTACAGGATGGTCGACAGCAGAACCACAAACGTCAAAGCACCCGCCGCGGTTATCGTATAGACGAGCGTCGCGCTTCGGAAAAATCCGATGAGCAGTCCGCCGATGGCCGGTCCGGTCATTGAAGCGATCTCGAAGCCGGTGGAGTTCCAGGACACGGCATTACTGAAAATCTGCAGAGGAATGATCCGCGGAAGAAACGCGGCCCTCGCCGGTATGAAAAACGCTCGTGCCGTGCCTGTGGCGAAGAGACAGCCGTATATCCAGTAAACCGACCCACCGCGCACCGAGTTCAAAGCCAGTCCCAGCGAGGCCAGAGCGTTGAACGCCAGCGCGCACATGAAAACGCGTTTGCGGTTAAATGTGTCGGTGACGTGCCCTGCGACGAGAGCCCAGAGGACCTGAGGGAAGAACTGAGCCAGACCCGCGTAACCCAGATACAGAGCCGAACCGGTGCGCTCGTAAATTTCCCAACCGACTGCGACTTTTTGCATCTGCCAACCCGCGAACAGGACGGCATTACCAATAAAGTAGCGACGGAACGCGGGGACACGCCACGCCGCGTACGGGTCGTGAGCTTTCGAGAGGAATGGCGGTGGTGAAACGATATTGCTTTGCACTATCGGTCTGAGGGAAGCACGGCGATGATTTCACACTGGATCAAATAGTTTCCGGAAAAACTCGAATACATCATGGTGTGACGAGCGGGCCGGGAATGCGGGTCCGGAAACATTGTGAGCCACTCATTGTTCATAACATCTTTGAAGGACTTGTCCTTGGTCCAGACAACCATCTTGATGATGTCATCGGTGGACCCTCCTGCGACCTCCATGACGCGGCGGACATTGGCGAACATCAGCCGGCATTGCCCTTCGATGTCGTTCGGCGCCTTTCGTGTTTCGGGATCCATTCCGAAAATTCCACTGGTCATCACAAACGGGCCTATTCGGCAGCCCATCGGGATCGGGTTGTCATGATGAAGCCCCGGTACCTCAAAGCTACGGCGTCTACTCACGATTTTCTCCTTATTTCTTAGCCATGTGTGCGTATGTGCGTGACATCACCTGGCCCACGGGAACTCCAGCTTCGATCTGGGCGATGAGCCCGGCCTCCCGCGCCACAATTGTTTCGGCCTCATCGAGCACGGCGGAAAGATTCTCCGGTTTGATGAAAACGACCCCACTGCCGTCTGCGATGACCCAGTCCCCAGGGACAACAGTGATCGTGCCCACGGTCACCGGAACATTGAAGCCTGTTTCGATGACCCGGCCCCGCGGTGTTACGGGGACGGCGCCACGCGCGAAAATGGGAAAACCCAACTCGCGGCTCTCATCAACGTCGCGGCACATCCCCTCGATGATGACGCCGGCCACTTTTTGAACGCGCGCCGCCCGAGACAGTATCCCGCCCCAACCGGAGCAATCCTGGCGTGAACGATGCTCCACTACGATAACGTCTCCGGGCCGAGCTCGTTCAATCGTTGCGGAGCACAGAGGACGTTGGGGCAGACGGCCCTCGGCGGCCTCGATCTTCACGGTCTGCACGGGGCCGGCGAGTTTCTTATCCGTTGAAAGACGATTCAACCCGAGCACAACACCGGGCAAATTCAGGCGGTCCAGCACATCGGAGATGACGCAAGAATCCAATTGACTCAAACGCTGCCGGTATTCTTCGGACATGAGGCGGAAGTATAACCTAAGTTTTGCTGTATTCCCCTCCTTGCAAAGGTTGCAAAGGAGAGGTGGCTGCGCCATTGAGCAAAAGACGCGAAGCAACCTTAAAGGGGCAGGCGGAGTGGTCATTAAAGCGAAATGCTTCGGAACGTTTTACCACGGATGTTTTCGGCACAAAGGCTGTCAAAAAAGACTTCCGATACCCTGAGGGTTGTTGACATGCGGTGCGTTCTACGCTACAAGATCTGGCCGCACCATACACGTTTCATTCGATTACATCCATGCTGCAAACGAGCGATGCGGACGACGCGAACCCGTGCAGATGCTTCGTCCTGTGACTGGACGCTAGATCCGCGCGCAGACACGAAAGGCGGATTATGGTTTCTCGTTTTCTCATTGTCTTTCTGCTGTTGACGGGAGCCGCATTTTCCCAGAGCTTCGTTGGATTCGTCGACGGCTATTACGGCTACAACTTCAACAAACCCGTCAGCGGAAAAAACCTCTACCGAAATTTCGATTTCAACCACAATCAGTTCAGCCTGAACTATGCCGAACTGGCGATCGAGCAGAAACGCAACGATAAAGGGATACTGTCTCATCAAAGCACACTGACCGTGGGCGTCGTGTACACGTACTCGAAAACCAGGTAAACAGAACGTTAAGACAGACCACAAAGAAGGAGAGACGAACGATGAGATGGAAATGGCAAGCCTTAATTCTTCTGTTCCTGATACTGAACGCCGGTGTCTCCATGGCAAGGGCGCAGAATGTCAAGATCACGCCGGTGGGCGCGCGCACCGGTGAATTTTGCGGGACCGACCGGGCACTCATCTTTGAGGATCCTACCGGCGTCCGCCTCCTTTACGATCCGGGACTCACGATAACCAGCGCCACAGACGCGCGGTTGGGCGATGTTCATGTGATTTTGATCAGCCACGCGCACGGCGACCATTTGGGCGCCGCAAGGCTGAATCAGGATCCCAACTCGCCGAACGCCAGCTGTGGCTTTGGTGCTCAAGGGCCTCCGACCGTTGCTTCGCCAAACACCATGAGCGCCGAAATCGCGGCCGCCAAGAACTCTGCCGTCATTGCCGGCGGCCCTTTGGTCACCTTCATTGGCGTGAAGATCGCTGCTCAATTGGGAGCACCGAGCACGCCGGGCTGCCCGCAGGCCGGTCTCGGGAACGAGTTGGTGGTTCCGCGCAGCTCGCCGTGCACAGCGGGACTGGGCATCGGGGCGAAAAGAACGATCCGGAATAGTTCGGCAAGCGAGGGTGTGCAGGTCGCCGTCGTGTCTGCCGAGCACACGAATGAGTTGGCGGCAAGCCTCCTGAGCGACCCCGAAAGAACAAACCTTGCTGCGAATGGTCTCAGCGCGTACGTCGGCCTTGCCAACGGCTTTGTGGTCACGTTCACGAATGGTCTTAAAGTGTACCTGTCAGGAGATACTGCGATATGAGCACCATCGTGAATGGTCTTTATGGCGCGACTCTCGCTGTTCTGAACATCGGCGATATCTTCACAACCGGCCCTGAGGAGGCCGCATTTGCCGTACTTAACATGATCCGGCCCATAGCGGTCATACCGTCACACGCCAACGAGCTGGCGACAACCGGTGGCGTTGTGAATGCCGGCTCGCGAACCGCAAGGTTCATCGACTTGATATCGCCAGGCGGGCCTCCGTTCAACGACGCTCGCGATAGGTTTCTACCTAAAAGAAGGATTCCAGTGTACGTCCCTTTAAGCGGCGTCACGATGCAGTTTGATGGTAACAGCCGCTGTCTTGCCGGCTGCCGCTAAGCCTATCCGTTTCCCAAGGGTTGAAGACGATTTGCCGCTTCACCCTTGGGGTCTCTCTCCTGCCGTGTTAGTCATTAGGACCCTGCATCCAATGGTGACGTTTTCAGTGGTCCCCGATGTATTCGAGTATATGGCACCCTGGCCTTGCACAACTCTCCTAAGCACGATTGACCACATGTCGAAGGCGTTGTACCTTGAGTTTTCGTGGCGTTCCCGGCCTATGAACAGTGTCTCAGCACCCAAGGAGCCGAGGGCCGGCTAACGCATGGCCTGCTATTGAAATGATAAGCAACCTGGACAGATACAAGACGGACCTGAAAGTCCTTATCGACCTCGGTGGGTCGATGGATGCTGATCTGACGCTTCGCTATTTTAAAGACCAGGGAACGCTCAAAAAGGAGGATGAACCGGCTGCGGAAAAATTGTACGGCACCTTCGAGCGGGATTATCAGAGGTGGTATAGCGAGGCATACGCGGTCATCCGCCAATTGATGCCGGATCGTTTAATCGAGTTTGAACATCTCTACAAGGGTGATGGAAAGCGAAGAGAGATCAATGCCACGACGTATAACGTTCAAGATTGGCTGAACGGCGTCGGCGCCGGCGTTAACCGCTACACGGGTGAGAAACCTTATGACGATTTTGCGATAGTTTGTATGCGGTTCAGAACGCAACTCAGTATTCTTCAAACCATTGGCGCACGCTTTGAAAGCTCGCTCTTCGACATTCGTCAGATGGTACAGGCGGATCTCTTTGATTGCGAACTTAATGCCGCTCGCGAACTGCTGAAGCAAGGCTTTGCGCGTGGCGCAGGCGCCATCGCGGGTGTTGTACTGGAGAAGCATCTCGATCAGGTCGCGGCGAATCACAACATCAGTGTTCGCAAGAAGCATCCGGCAATTAGCGACTACAACGACCTGCTGAAGAACAATAAAGTGTTTGACGTTCCGACATGGCGGCAAATCCAGAGGTTTGGCACTATCCGGAATCTTTGTGATCGCAACAAAGGGGCAGAGCCAACGCCACAGGAAGTGGAGGAGTTGGTTAGCGGTGTTGAAAAAGTAACGAAGTCCATATTCTGAGCGTTAGTCAATCTGAATCAAACTGCTACCGTAGTTCTCGGCTCCAAAGTTGCTGCCGCACGCTTGCAAATAAGCAACCCAAAACTTTTCCACCTCATCCGCCTTTGCCTCCGTAGCTGCGCTTGCCCCGATGACGTATACCTGGACACCTTGCAAGCTCGCCATTCTTTGGTTCTGCCTCGTTTCGGCAAGCACGTTCTCGATGAATTGAGGAGTAATCCGAGTCCGTGAGAATTTGTATTCCTCAGAATCTTCGAGCATGTCGGAAAGGATCAACAGCGTCCCCTTCCGCTCCCGGTCCGCAGCGAAAAACTTGCCAGCCTCCTTGAGCGACCGGATCAATTCCGTCTGGGTCGACCGTGGCTCACATAATGCTTTTTCGAATGAGCTTCGTAAATGGCCGCGGATTTCCTTCAAGTGTTTCTCGAACATGAGACCATTATCCATCCAACTGGCGGGAGCAAGCTGGCAGTCGTCGATCTTTCTGAACGTTGTCGACGGCTGATGCGGAACCTGCCCCTTTACAAGTGCGATGACCATACGGTCTCCACCCTGAAAGTGGTTCTCGATGGTTCGCCACGCGTTTCTGTACTCCTCAAAATTCACAATTGTTAGAGAGGTATCGATCAGCACAAAGTAGAAAGAGTTTTGCGGCTTCGCCGGCGTCCCTGGCCGGGTCCATGCTGCCACTGCCGCTGTTGCCAGGAATTCACGTCTTGTCATTGCCGGCCCCCCTTGGAATGGTCAGTCCGGGTCGGACGCGGACCAGAGTCTGAATGGCCGGGACGTCCCCTTGCGTCTTCCGCTGCCTGTCATCCATAGAGCGTCCGTCAGGCGTCAATTCCACGTCGGCGTGGCGGTAGTAAACGGTATCGTACATCGCGACCATTTCGTTTCCGACTTCGCGCTCACGTTCACAAATGGCTTTTTTCTCGCTCTCCAGTTGGGCGATCTTACGTTCCAGGCGGACAGCGCACCGAATCACGCGTGCCTTCTCGTTGGTGATTTCGGCAAAGCCAGGTATCGGGTGGTGCGCCCAGTACGTGACCATTGCCGCACCCAGAAGGACAAATGCGTTCAACGGCAGAAACGCGGAGTTGAGATCCGGATGGCGTAGCAGGAATTCCGGGTCCACCGACATCAGATGCGCAATGCGCACTTTATTAATCCCTACGAAGGCCGCGGCCAAGATTCCCAGCGATACAACGAGCTTGACAGTCCTGGCGCCGTAGGGCCGGGTCCATTGCCGAACCCACAATCCGATGCTGAATGCCCATACGGGAATGCTCACGGCCACCGCCAGCGACATAGAGGCTGTGTAAAAAAGAGGTTGGAGGAACACATCGAAGACGAAGAAATTAAAAATGGCTTCTCCAAATGTCAGTATCGCAAGCAGGCTGTTGTGCACGGACCGGGGAAACTGTACAAACGCCACCATGTTCTTAGTCTGCTCTTTCCTTCGATCAAATTTCCTCTCCATCGCCCTTATCCGTGCTTTGCTTGAGCTTTCGATCACGTTCCGATAGCGGGGAAACCGTCCAGAACGAAGTCCGTTAGCGTCACGCCGGGCGTTGAAGATCACCGGGATTCGCCTAAAGCTCCGGCTCACGCGGTAAACAACCAGGCCCAGGACTGTCAGGAGCAGTACCGGCCATAGCAAGCTAATTACAAAGTCGAACGTGTCCATAATCACTCCCTCCGAGCGGCGTCTATAGTTTTGCGATACTCCACGAAAAACGGACTCGCGTCGGGAATCCGTGAACCAACTCGTCATGCGCCGAAACCATGGACGCGAGGGGAGAGTAACTCCCAATGGTTTCGCTTCTGTTAATGTGAAGGTCTTCCACCAGTCCGTTTCCAGGGCCTCCCCGGCCGGTAGTTCTTCGGCGGTAACTACGACAAGCTCCCCATTGGGTTGTCCTGCAGTCACGGGATCCGCCTGGGTCCGTACTCTCGTGAGGAGCTGGCAGTCTCCGTCACTGAATGTTGCGGCTCGCTCGAATTTCCATAGCTCCGAGCCAATGGCACGGATTCCCAGAAATACGTGCAGGTCCGATGCCCGCAACTTTGCCGTGCACCATGCGTTGAGCAGGCCGGCGCTCAGATCGATCGGTTCACCGCTGGAATCGGCGGTGTCTGTCCCATTAATAGACTTGAACGCAACCTTGGGATCCCAAAGTTGGCGCTCCAGTCGAATCTCCGCAAGAAACTGTGCGGATTTTCCCAGCAGGACCTGGTCGAGGTCCGCTATCGTTAGAGCTCTGCCACGGACCGGTTCCGACGTCGCGACCGCCATTACCGACCAACGCG
>WNGD01005666.1_pt1 | contig 16445 bp, 18 predicted proteins | sample 5400671 | NCBI WGS metagenome assembly WNGD01 (sample SAMN13153369, study PRJNA577476) | soil metagenome | isolation source: 40 cm soil or saprolite under grassland replicate 2 | place: USA:California | collected 2016-06-15 | reverse complement strand
CGTTCGCGCCGCGATCCCGGCCGTCGAGGCCTATAACGCCGACAACCTCGGCACCGCCAACTCCGCCGGTTATGCAGGCATGACTGTCTCGCTCCTGCAGGCCTACGACTCGGCGATCGTGCCGACCAAGCTGAACATCCAGACGGCGACCTCGGTCACCTACTGCGTCGACAGCACCGTCGGCGGCAAGGTCTGGAACAAATCCGGCCCCGGCGCCGACATCGTCTCCGGAGCCTGTCCATAAACACGGAGCCACGAAATCAGGCGCGGGCACGCTCGCGCCTGATTTCTTCCGTCCCAGAAGGAGCAAAGACGACCATGCACACGAAGCTGATGAAGCGGCTACAAGGTGAGGAAAGCGGATTCACCCTCATCGAGCTTCTCGTTGTCATCATCATCCTCGGCATCCTGCTCGCGATCGCGATCCCCTCGTACCTGAGCTTCCGGGATCGTGCGAACAACTCGGCCGCAAAGGCCAACGTTCGCGCCGCGATCCCGGCCGTCGAGGCCTACAACGCCGACAACCTCGGCACCGCCAACTCGGCCGGCTATGCAGGCATGACCGTCTCGCTCCTGCAGGCCTACGACTCGGCGATCGTGCCGACCAAACTGCACATCCAGACGGCGACGTCACTCACCTACTGTGTCGACAGCACCGTCGGAGCCAAGGCCTGGAACAAGGCCGGCCCCGGCGCCGACATCGTCTCCGGGCTCTGCCCGTAAGAGCTGGCTCACGAGGCACGAAGGGCGCGGGAAACCGCGCCCTTCGTCTTTCAAGTCGCTCCTTTTCACTGCCGATAGAGATTCCGTGACCTTTGCTGTTTCGCCCCCGGTCCGATACGCGGCCCTGGCCGCGCTGCTTGCTGCGCTGTTGATCGGCGGGGGGATGACCATGCTCGGACACGGCGGAGGCCAGGCGGCCGCCAGCACGCCTCACGTGATCAAGCACCATCCCTTCGGACTCGGCCCGAAGAAGCAGACGGCTGCGGCCCCGAAGAAGGACTCGACGACGCACACGACCAAGCCGAAGGCAACACCGCACGTCGCGGCAGCGCCGAAGGCTCCGGAACAGCCATCGGCGGTCGTCGCTGCCATCGCGGCCGGCCTCCCCAACACGATCGCTGCCGCGTTGGGACGGCACCGGGTAGTGGTCGTGTCGATCTACAACCCCTACTCAGAGGTGGACGGCATCTCCTTCGCCGAAGCCCGAGCCGGCGCGCAGCTTGCCGGAGTTGGGTTCGTCGGGCTGAACGTCCTCAGCCAGGCGCAGGTCGGCAAGCTGACGCAGACGCTCGGCCTGCTTCCAGACCCTGGTTTCTTCGTCTACACCAGGCCTGGAACGCTGGTCGCCCGGATCAACGGCTTCGCCGACAAGGAGACCGTCGCGCAGGCTGCCCAGAACGCCGCCCACGGAGCATGACCGACGCGGCCCCCGAGGCTGCCGGAGCGCGCGAGCTCTTCGTCCGGCACGCTCGGCGAGACGGCCGCTCGGTAGCCGTCCTTCGTGCTGTGGACTACGGGGACTCTTGTGTGATCGAGGCCGAGGTCTATCCGGCCGGCGGCCGAAGCGCCGAGCCCTCCCGGCCCGGGCCGTACACCTTCGCCGACGTCCACCAGGCGACGGCATTCATGACCGAAGCCGTCGAGGCACTGATGGTCCTCGGCTGCGACGTCCACGCGCAATAACGGCGGAAAATCCGGCCGCTGCGCGGCCATGATGATTTTCCGCCGGGATCCCTGACGGAGAAGCGGTTCCAGCGAAGTCGGGCGAAGCCCGCCTTCGCGCGAAGCTATTTGGGGATACAGCCGCTTGTGACCGGCTCGCTCTGGACGAGCTGCCCGTTAGTGCGCAGTGAAATCCGTCCGGCTTCGCCGAGCATGACGATTTCCCAGAGCGATCCGGTGACAACGGAATGTATCCCGTGACAGGCTTTGGCCCGCGAAGGCGAGGTTTACCCGACTTCGCCCGTGACCGCGCTCCATTTGCGGCTGATCCCTCGATCGGGGGGTCGCGGATGCGCGGCTCCGGAGCGAAGTAGAACGAAGGCCCCTCGGTAAGCCGCCCCGAGCCAATGACCGCAGTCACCGCAGCCAAGCGCCTCTTCCCGCTCGCCTTTGCAGCACTCGTCGTCGTCGGCGCATTCAGCGCGTCCGCGAGCGGCCGCGCTGCCGGAGTTCAGTTCGTCGCGGGCAACTCGCGCGTCGTGCAGGGCAACGATGCCACGGTGACCGTCGCGGTCCAGCCCGCCGGCGCACGGTGCACGCTCGCCGTCCGCTACAAGAGCGGCGCCAGGCAGCCAGGGCTTCCGATCGTGCACGCCATCGGATCGGCGGCGACCTGGACGTGGCAAGTCTCGAGGAAAGTGCAGCCCGGTCCCGCGCGTGTGACCGCTTCGTGCGCCGGCGCCGGCCGGGCGACGAAGCGTCTCACGATCATCGGACAAATCATCCCGCCGAAGATCCAGGTCGTCAAAACGGGCTGGTCGGTTCGGCCGTATCCCTTCGGCGGCGCGGGTGTCAGCTACGGCGTCATCCTCGCCAACGAGTCCACGAAGCGAGACGCGCTCGACGTCAACGTACTTGTGAACTTCGTGATGTCGGACAACCGGCTGATTGGCTCGGCCACGTCGCACGCCGGCGACATCGCCGCCGGAACGCAGCACGCGCTCGGCGGCGAGGTCGGCTTCCCGGGCAACGCGCCGATCGCACGGCTCGAAGTCGTCGTGAAGATTGGACACAGCGGCCCGGCGACGCGCACGAAGCCTGGCATCTCGGCCGTGCGTGTGCTTCCGAGTGTTTTCGAGCCCGCCTGGTCCGGCTCGGTCGAGGGAGAGATTCAGAACGACAGCGCCCGTCGGACCTTGCAGTCCTTCGAGCTTTCCACGGTCGTCCTCGACGCAGCCGGAAACATCATCGGCGGCGGCTCCGGCTTCGGCGTATCGTCTCTGCCGCCGTCAGCCCGAGTGTTCTTCAAGATCGACAACGGCATGCGGCCGATCCAGTACTCCAAGGTGGCGTCGGCCCTCGTCTCGGTCGTCCCGACCTACCAGCAGAATCCGTAGCGCTACTCGCTCGGCGAGCTAACGGAGCGTCACGGGATGCATCCCGTCGTGACGGGCTCGCTCTGGACCAACTGGCCGTTGACCTCCTCCACTACCACCGATGAGGCGCCCCAGTTACACGCATCTGCCCGCTTGGCAGGAGCGGCGCCGGCCGCCATGGTGAGAACGACGAACAGGCAGACGGCAATGATGATGAGACCCCGCTTCATATGGCTTCAACGCCATATGGCTTGAAAGAGATACCGGCTCGTTTCACTCCCACCTAGAGGCCAGACGTCGAAGCAAGAGTGGATCTTCCCAACCAGCCAAATCCCGGTGGGCAGCGGCCGCAGAGGCGGGCTTCGCCCGCCTCTGCTTACTGAGCGCCCCGAACCGCAAGATCATCATGGCTCGCGAAGCGGGCCGGATCTTGCGGCTATAGGGCCGGATCTTGCGGCTATATGGAGACGCGCGCGAGCTCTTCGATGGACGTGAGCCCCGCGGCCACCTTGGCCAGGCCGTCGTCCCACAGGGTGCGCATGCCTTCCCCGATTGCGGCGCGCTCGATGTCCTCACGGCTCGCCTTCGTGACTGCCAGGCTCTCGAGCTGCTCGCTCATCGTCAGCAGCTGGTAGACGCCGATCCGGCCCTTGTAGCCAGACTGGTTACACCGGGGGCAGCCCTTCTTCCGGTAGAAGACCATCCCGTCGCTCGCGGCGGCCACCTCGCGGGAGACCCTCGCCTTGATCAGCTCGTCGACGGTGGGTTGATACATCTCGCAGCAGTGCGTGCAGAGCTTGCGGGCAAGACGCTGTGCGAGCACGGCCGAGACGGCAGCGCCGATGAGGAACGGCTCGACGCCCATCTCGCCGAGGCGCGTCAGCGCCTGGGGGGCGTCGTTCGTGTGCAGAGTCGAGAGGACGAGGTGGCCCGTCAGGGCAGCCTCGATCGAGATCTTGGCGGTCTCGCCGTCCCGGATCTCACCGACCATCACCACGTCGGGGTCGGAACGCAGGATCGACCGTAGTGCGGTCGCGAAGGTGAGGCCGGCCTTCTGATTGATCTGAACCTGGTTGACGCCCCCGAGCCGGTACTCGACCGGATCCTCCACCGTGATGATGTTGATCTCGGGCCTGTTGATCTCCGTCAAGGCCGCGTAGAGGGTCGTCGACTTACCGGAGCCCGTGGGCCCGGTGACGAGGAGGGCGCCGGTGGGCTTGCGGACAAGCTCCTCGAGCGCGGACCGCATCTCGTCTGACATGCCCAGCTCCTGCAGCGTCGGCGCCTTCTTCGACTTGTCCAGAAGGCGCATGACGATCGACTCGCCCTCGACGGTCGGGAGCGTCGCGACACGGACGTCCAGGGTGCGGCCCGCGGCAGCGGCGTTGAGTGAGATCCGGCCGTCCTGGGGCTTGCGGCGCTCGGCGATGTCCAGCTTTGCGAGCACCTTCAGGCGGGTCAGAACTCCAGGCATCATCCGCTTTGGGATCCGCTGGACCTCGTGCAGCACGCCGTCGACGCGGAAACGTACGAGGAGCGCGTCCTCCTGAGGCTCGAAATGGACGTCCGAGGCGCCGTCCTCGGCGGCCTGGAAGATCACGGAGTTGACGAGGCGAACGAGCGGCGCGTCGGAGATGCCGTCGTCGATCTCGAGGTCGTCTGCCTCCTCCGCTTCCTCTTCGATCTCCAACTCGTCCTCGACCGCGGCGCGCGCGCCGAAAGCCTCGGATGCACGGGCGAGGCGGCGGATCTCGACGAAGATGTCGTCGCGAGCCGCAACGCCGATCTCGAGCGGGTGGCGCGTGGCCAGCCGCAGCTCGTCGATGCCCTGGATGTTGCCTGGGTCGCCGACGGCGACCTTCAGGGTTCCGTCCTCGAGAGCGTACGGAATCGCGACCAGGCGTTCGAGGACGTGAAGGGCAATCTCCCCGCTCGCCTCGTCGGAGACGCCCGTCAAAGCCAGGTCGACGAGCGGCATCTGGTACCGGACCGCAAGCGTTCGCGCAAGGCCTTCGCTGGAGGCGACGTTCTGCTCCACCAGGGCATGTGCCAAGGAGCCCATCCCCGCGGAGCTCCTCACCTGAGCCAGCTTGTCCGCCGGGACGAGGCCCGTGGCGGCGATCAGGTCCGCGACGAGCTCGGCGAGCGCATTGATCGACGGCGGGGGGCCTCCGATTCCAGCGCCACCGGGGGACGTCGAAGGCCCGGGCTCGGTGCCCGGGGTGCGCAAGTTCGGTGGACGTTCGATGTCCATATATCCCTCGTTCGAGGTATAGGCAGGAGCCGCGCCTCCCTTGATCCCGGCTGTCTCAACCTCACCCCTCCAGGGGCCGATATCGCCCTAGGTGAGGGACTTTCTGCGTTCGCCACTCGCTCGGCTCTGGGTACCCGTCCTGGCCCCGGCCGCCGGCCTCGCCTTTCTCGATCGAGGGACGGATTCCGGAGATCTCGTCTACTTCGTCCACAAGGGTGAGCAGCTGCTCTCCGGAGGCTGGGCGGACACGTTCGCCGACCCGCAGCTCCAGTCGGGCCCCTTGCAGCTGGCGCTGTTCGGCGCCGTCCGGGACCTGGGAGCGCTCGCGTTCCTGATCGAGGTAGGCGTCGCCGCGCTACTGCTTTACGTGCTCGGACGACTCGGCCTCTCCAACAGGGCCCGGCTCGCGGTCGGGCTGCTGGCAGTCGCCTCGGGTCTGACGCACATCGCGTTCGTCTATGGCCATCCGGCCGAGGCGGTCATTCCGCTCCTGTGGGTGCTCGCAGGCCTCTGGGCACGTCAGGGCCGCGTGTTGACCGCCGGTGCGGTCGTCGGTCTGTCCGCGGGCTTCGAGCTGTGGGGCGTACTCGGCGTGGCGGTGCTGCTGCTGGCCCCGAGGCTGACGCGCGCGGTGGCGGGAACGTGCCTCGAGGCGGCCGTGGTGGTGGCAATGCTCGCGCCGTTCGCGCTTGCCGGCACGTTTCGAATGTTCGACCACGAGTGGCGGGTGACGTCTGGAACGCTGCTCGGCCTACTCGTCGGCCCCGGCGCTCACTTCGGCTGGCCGCTCAGGCTCGCGCAGGCCGCGCTCGCCGTCGGGGTAGGCGCGGCGCTCGCGTACGCACTGCGCCGCAATGTGCATGCGTTGTGGCTCGTCCCACTCGGAGTCGTGCTCGTACGGCTGCTGCTCGATCCCATCTCCTTCGGCTGGTACTGGCTCGAGGTGGAGGCACTCGTCCTCGTCGGCGCGGGGTCGGTCCTCCAGGAGCTGCCGACACGGCTTCCCGCAAGTCGGCTCGGAAGGGCGCTAGGCCCGCAGCACTAACGCAGCGTCGAGAAGTACGCGTGCAGGATCTCGTGGCCCCAGAAGAGGGCGACGACGGAGCCGATCGCGAGGAACGGGCCGAACGGGACTTTCATCTTGCGTGCCCTCGAACCGTGACGGACCAGCAGTACGACGCTCGGCACGAGAGCGGTCAGCATCCCCGCCATGAGGGCGACGGACACCGTGCGACCCAGAGCGGCGCCCATCAGCAGCGCGAGCTTCACGTCGCCCATGCCCATTCCCGCGGGGTAGGCGAGCGCCGCCGCGAAGAGGAAGCCCGAGCCGCCGAGGGCAGCCAGGGCCCACTCCGGGCTCAGATCCCGAGCGGTGTTCGCGACGAGCACGACGACCGTAGCCGGCAAGACGATGCGGTTGGGGATGATCCGGTGCTCGAGATCGATCGCCGACACGGCCACGAGCACGGTGCAGAAGCACGCCGCGATCGCAGCCTTCACCGTGAGTCCGAAGGCGAGCACACAGCCTGCGAGAAGCAGGGCGGTGACGAGCTCAACGGCCGGATAGAGGAAAGGAATTCGTGTCTGGCAATGGCGGCAACGACCTCGGAGGAGGAAGTACGACAACAGGGGCACGTTGTCTTGCCACGCAATCTGCTGGCTGCACGACATGCAGGCTGAAGGCGGACGCACGATCGACCGCCGCAACGGCACCCGCGCAGCGACGACGTTCAGAAAGCTTCCGACCGCGAGTGCAGGCGCGAAGACGACAGCAGCGAGAGCGAAATCCACGTCACTCGTATCGGCAGTCGCAGTCCCTGAGTTGAGGGACGAGAGCTGACCGAGCCTCCGTGAAGGAAAGTCCGCTATCCGCCCGTCATCTGGGGCAGCTGCGCAAGCGCGTACACCGTCGGATTGCCGGGCATCCCGACCGGGACGAACGTGAAGCCATTGAAGGTCGAGTTCGACGACTGGCCGAGGATGACGGTGGACCCGTCGAGCGGGCCGTCGACGATCGCCGTCGTTCCGATGTCGATGACATTCGTCGCATAGACGGCTCCCTGGAAGTACGAGCTCACGAACTGGACGCCGTCTCCAGCCGAAACCTGGTTGTCGGCCGCCACCGAGCCGTTGCCGTTGGCGACCCACCCGAGGAGGTCTTGCGTCGAGTCCCAGCTGCCGACCGTGCAGCTCGGGCCTGAGCTGTAACCGCAGAGGCTCGTGTTCTTGACGAGCACCGTGCCGGAGGTATAGATCGTCGCCTGGCCCTTGTAGCGAACCGTGCCTCCGATATCGACCTTCGTGCTCCCGTCGATGAAGATCGTGCCGTTGATGGTGAGGATCTTGTTGGGATAGTCCCAGGAGAGCTCGCCGTTCACGGTCTTACACGTGTAGGAGCTACCTGGAGTGAGGTTGACGATGCCCTGATTGTCGTTCTTGAACGCGAGCTTGTTCGCGTCGGTGTCGCTGGCCACACCGACGGGGTTGTCAAAGGCGAAGGTCGGGTTGGCCGGCTCACCCGCCTGGGGAGCGCCGCACGGGTAATACGGCCCCGGGCTGGCATTGAGATACCAGTCGTTCCACAGGACGGTCGGGGCCGTGACCGCGGGCGGCGTTGAGTCCAGGATGGTCGCCCAGATGTTGTCGCGAACGGGCGTCGACCCGGCGGCACCGTAGACGCACGGATTGTGCGACGCCTGGGTCTTGTAACGGCAGCCCTTGCCGATGTGGGCCTCGTTGATGTCCGCGCCGGCGGCGCCGACGTGATTTTGAGTGGCCTGCTGATCCAGAGAGCCCTTCACGATCAGAGGCCCCTTGCTGATCGTTGCAGTGTTCTGGAGACAGAGATTGCCCATGACGTAGAGCGGCGCGGTGACGTCCACGCTGTTCGACAACGTCATGTCGCAGCCGCTGAACGCCACACCGGTTCCGGGTGCACGCGAGAAGATGTAGTTCCACGACGGATTGTTCAGGGGCTGAGTCGTGACCGGGACGACGGGGATCGTCGCGCGGATCGTCTTCTGATAATCCGCGCCACCGTACGGGTTGCGAACGTGACCAGTCGAGAAGAGGTCCCAGTACGCGGTTCCGGCCGCGGGGTTCTGGTAGAGGGTGCCGTACCAGGTGACCGTTCCCGAAGAGTAGGTATTCGTGCGTGTGCAGGGGAGTGTCGGCAGACTCGCCGCGTCGGTGCAGAAGACGTACCTGTCGAGCGCGTTGTTCGTCGGCAAACGCAGAACCGACATCGCGTTGTTGACCCCCGCTTCGGCGAGATCGTAAGCCGAGGCACGGCCGCTACTCATTGTTGCGCTGTGCTGATTGGACTGCGCAGCTTCGATCACGGTGACGACCGTCATGCTGAACACAACCGTCACACCGAGGGCGAGCACGAGGGCGAACCCCTGCTGGTCCTCGATCACCCGGCGGAAACGCTCTCTCAGTCGGCTGGTCACCGCGTCAGATCCTCGTGCTGTTCCGGAGGAAGATGGTGTCGTTGAGGTCGTAGGCACCGACGCTCGTCCCTTTCACGCTCACGTTGAAATCGACCTGAAGCGATGCGAGGCAGAGACAGCCGGTGACGTGCGCGAACGCCGGAAAAGCAGCGCCGCTGGTCAGATAGTCGGCCACCATCACGCCAGTTGCGGAGCTGCACGTGGTCCCGGTCTGCCGGTACAGCCGGTAGCGGTTCGTGTAGCCGGAAACCGCCGCCGTGCACCAGCTGACGTCGCCGCCGCAGCCCGAGGGGAGCTTCAGCGTCACGGCTGTTGTTGCGAACGGAGTGACGTCGCTGGCGCAGTGGATGTCGCGGCGGATCTTGTCGAGCGCCAAGCGGGTGCTCACCTGCGCCTGGAACCGGCGATCCTGCTCGGCCTGTGCGTTCGAACCCGCGACGAAGACGGTCGTGATGCCGGCGAAGACAACGGTCATGATCATCATCACCGTGATCATCTCCACAAGGTTGTAACCGGCCTCTCCCCTGAGGCTGCGCACCCGCTCGATCACTTCATCCTCGCTTCGACCTCCGCGAGCGCTTTGTGGGCGACGAGCTCGCTCTTCTTGCCGATGCCCCAACGCTGCTGCGCAATTCGGTCGGCGGCGATCAGCCTCCGGAGCGCATCGGCTCCGTGCCACCAGCCGAACGATGCGCCGGTGACGATCCAGCTGTGCTGGTAGAGGTAGTGACGCACGTTGGCCTTGGTCTTGGCATGCGCCCCGATCCACGTGGACAGCAGCTCGGCGCGCTGTGTGAGCGGCATCTCCTTCAGCGGCTCAGTCGGTGCGCCGGCCACGACGAACGCAGGCGGGCGCTCGGTCGGCTTCGTTGCGGGCGTCGGCTCGGCGGGCTTCGCGGGCGTCGACGCGGCAGGCCTCGTCGTCGGCTTCGTTTGCGCTCCCGTGGGGGCGGCGGGGACGGGGGTGACCGAGGTCGACGCGAGCGAGATGGGCTGCACGGCCGTGCCGACGTACGGAGAGACGTCTTCCGGACTGCCCTTCTCTGCGTACGCGGTGCGCTTGAGGGTGACGGAGATGGTGGGCGCGCCTGTGTCGCGCACACGAGTGCCGGCGGGCGGCGACTGCCGAGCGACCTTGTTCGCCGCGTAGCCGTGCACGCCGCCGATCACCTGCCAGGCGAAACCGGTGTCCTCGAGCGTCCCCTTGGCAAAGACGAACGCCTGACCGGACAGGTCCGGAACGACCAGGGTGGCGGCGATGACCGGCGCCGGAGCGCCTTTCGGGACCGCCGTCATACGCTTCGCTGCCCCGACGGCAAGCGTCGCGCTCGCGAGCAGGAGGACCACGCCCACAATCACAAGGCGCGGCAAACGGGTGGCTATCCGCAGAGCCATGGTTCGCGGATCGGCAGAAAGCGGCTTGGACTCAAGCCCCACCGCGAGTGAAGCCGATCACGGCATCCCTCGAATCAGGGACGACGGCGAAGACGCGCGGAGAGATCGGGGTGGCGTCGGGCAATTCGAGGGGCGTCGGGGCGTCCTGCCATGTGAAGGCTGTGCCGGCAAAGCTCTGGAACCAGGGTTGGTTCTGCGGGAACTCTGTCGGGGGCTGCAGCTGCAAGTGGAGGTGCGGACCGGTCGCGTGCCCGGTCGAGCCGACGAGCCCGATCTGTGTCCCCGCCGCCAACGAGATGCCGTCCACGACCGAAGGCTCCAGGAACGCCAGGTGGCAATACGTCCACACGAGCCGGTCCTCTGTGCGGATCGTCACGCCGACGCCACAACGTGGGTCGGACGTGTGCCAGGCGTTCAGCACGACGGCGTTCGCGATGGCATACACCGGAGATCCCTCCGGGGCGGCGATGTCCGCCGCGGGGTAGTCGTGATGCGTGTGGGCAACGGAGACGAGCTGCGGCCCACCGCCAACCGGGAAGACGTAGTTGTCGTGGAAGGAAGCCGCCCCCATCAGCGTTCCCACACCCTGCGCGAATGACGGAGCCTGGGCGCTCTGGCTCGCGCTGGCGAGCGCGGACTGCGCCTGCTCGAGGTCCGCGCGGGCGGCGTCGGTGGCAGCGCGGGCCTCGTCGACGTGCGCGTCGTAGAGGACGGCGCGACGCTCAGCGGCGAGACGATCCGACAGCAACGCCGCCCCCGCCACTCGGGCATGCAGGCCCGTGGAAACCTTCTGAAGCCGTTGCACGAAGTCCCGTGCCGCGAGGAGCCGCTCGTTGGCACGGACGACTTCGCGCCGCGCTTGATCGAGCTTTGCCTGGACCTGTTGCAGGTCGACGGTCTGAGTGATCCCGCCTTGGCCATAGACATTGGCGAGATCGAGCACCTCGCGGACGTACCAGTCCGCGTGGTTGTACGCAAAGACACCGCGCGAGATGTCGGTCTGACCGCCGGCGGCGGCGAGGTAGCGAGCTGCCGCGTAGACGGCGTCGGTTGCATTCCACGGATCTGCGATCCCGTCGCCGTCCGCGTCGACTCCCCAACGCAACCAGGTCGAGGGCATGAACTGCATCCAGCCCACAGCTCCGGCGGAGCTCGGCCCCATGTTCTGGCCGAAGTTGGACTCGATCTTGTTGATCGAGGCGAGGATCTGCCAGGGAATCCCATAGGCGGCGCCTGCCTGCTGCCACAGGACGTGAAGTGTCGAGAGGGACAGCTGCTGCGGGCTTGCCGGCGGAGACGTGAAGGAAACGGGAACCGAGATCGAGCCCGGCGCGTTCGGCGTCGACGCACTCGGCAAGGAGACGCGTTGGAGGCCGGGCTGCGCACCGGAAGAGATGGAGAAGCCGAGCACGGGAGGACCCGCGGCTCGAGCCGAGCCTGCCAGCAGCGCCAGGCCGATCGCCGCAACAACGAGGAGGCGCATCAGTCTCCGGCTTTGGCGAGACGGAGCGCCGGCACCTCGGGCTCGTGCTCCTGCTCGGGCGCCTGTGCCGCCGCGAGCGCTTCCTCTTCTGCGGCCTTCGTCTCCTTCTCCGCGGCCGCGACGTCGGCCTTCTGCTGCTTGAGCGCCCGCTCGAGCGTGACGAGGAAGTCGTGCCGGTTCGTGGCGGCGTTCGCGGCAACCTCCTGATCCACCTTGCCCGAGACGACGAGATCGATGAGGGCCTTGGTGAACGACTGCATGTCGAAGAACGAGCCCTCCTCGATTGCGTCGGTGATGGCCTCGGGCTGGTTCTCACGAATGAGATCCGCGATGCGCGTGTTGGTCACCATCACCTCGACCGCGGCGATCCGGCCGCCGTCGACGCGGGGTAGGAGGCGCTGACCTGCTTCCCTTCCGGAAAGAACTCGACCATTCGGCCGATGGTCTCCGCCGCATCGACCGTGTGGAGCGTCGAGAGCACGAGGTGGCCGGATTCGGCGGCCTGCAGCGCCGTCTGCGCCGTCTCCGCGTCGCGCAGCTCGCCGATCAGGATGACGTCCGGGTCCTGGCGGAGCGCTCGTCGCAGGGCCTGCATGAAGTCCGTGGTGTCGAGCCCGACCTCGCGCTGGTTGACGATGCACGAGTGGTCGCTGTGCAGGATCTCGATCGGGTCCTCGATCGTGACGATGTGCTGCTGTCGCGACCGGTTGATGTGATCGACCATCGCCGCGAGCGTCGTTGACTTACCCGAGCCCGTCGCGCCTGTCACGAGTACCAGCCCGCGGTGCTCTTCGGCGAGCCTACGAATCCCGGCCGGTAGGGCGAGCTTCTCGAAAGTCGGAACGTTCTTGGGGATGACACGGAACGCGAACGAGATGTGTCCGCGCTGCTTGAACGCGTTGACGCGAAAACGGGGTAGATCTTCGTCCTGATAGGCGATGTCGAGGTCGCCCGTCTGCTTGAAGGTCTCGAGGCGCTCAGGCGAGCGTTTCCCGACCAGCTCGATCAGCTCCTCCATGTCGCGGTCGACCAAAATCGCGGACTCCTCGAGAGGGGCGAGCGCGCCGTCGCGCCGGAGGATCGGCGGTAGGCCGACCTTCAGATGGATGTCGCTGGCGCCGAGTTCCACGGCGCGTTTGAGCAGGGGATTGAGCTCCATGGCGGACACCCATGCATCGGCAGGTGTACTGGGGCGCTTTAGGCCGTGGCCGTGCGCTGGTGGCCCGCCAGGCGGGCGAGTGCCTCGATCAGCTGCATCGCCTTCCGGCCGGCCCCTCGGGCCTCGCCGGGATGGGAGACCTCGCCCAGTACGAGCGCCTCGAGCACCCGCCAGGTGACGGGAAGGCGCATCACGGCAAAGACGGCACGCGGGTAGCGGTCGAGCGCGACCTTCGCACCCCATCCCGCGGACGCGAGTGGATCGAGCTCGCGCCTCACCGCGGCGTCGTAGGGCTCGAGGCTCGTGGCACCGCCCCGAAGCAGGTCGAGTGTGTGCTCGGCAGCGAGCCGGGCGGTGACGAGCGCCTCGTAGATTCCGTCACCGGAAACGGGATCGAGGGCGCCCGCCGCGTCGCCGACCACGAGAGCTCGACCCCGCGCCAGAACGGTTGCCGGCCGCCGCATCGGCAGGCGATGACCACGTAGGTCGGAGAGCTGCCGCAACTCGATGCCGTAGTGCTCGCACAGGACTCGCAGGTGGCGGCGCAGGTGCGGACCCTGGTGACCCCAGCCACCGACCCCGACGTTGACGTGGTCGCCCTTGGGAAAGATCCAGCCGTACCCGCCCGGCACGGTGCCCAACTCCAGAACGAGCGTCCCGTGCCACGAGCCGAGTGGAAGTCCTTCGTAAGGCAGGTTCCCCTCGAGCGCGACGCCGTTGACGATCGCCCCGCCGAGCCCGAGCGAACGAGCTGTGATCCCGTTCGCACCGTCCGCGCCGATCACGGCGCCGACCTCGACGGGCCGGCCGTCGACGCGCAACTCCGTCTCGGAGTCGACCGCAACGTGAACGCCGTCGCGAAACTCGGCTCCGGCGGCGACCGCCTGTTCGACGAGGAACGCGTCCAGGCGTCGGCGCTGCGTCATCAGGCAAAGCACCCGCGGCGATTCGTGTTCGATCTTCGGCCCATATCGGAGCCGGCAGCGCGTGCGCGTGATCCTGTCCTCCACCACGGGCTCCACCGGGAAGGGCAACTCTCGGACGGCCCTCATGGTCAGCCCCCCGCCGCAAGGCTTGTCCCGTGGGAACCGCATTTTGTCTATCAGTAAGACGCGCGCGCGTGCGCGCGCGAGGCGATACGCAACCGTGGAGCCCGCCGGGCCTGCGCCTACGATCGCAACGTCATAGCGCTCCACGACACAAGGCTACAATCGCTCCGTCCGGGGGTGTGCCCGAGTGGCCAAAGGGAACGGGCTGTAAACCCGTCGGCTCAGCCTACGGAGGTTCGAATCCTCCCGCCCCCATACGCTGGGAAGTCCGGCCCGCTTCGCGGGCCATGATGACTTCCCAGCGCTTTGCCTGATCTGGCCGCGGTCCACGCGTCGGGCGAAGCCCGCCGCTTCACGGTCAATGCGCTTCGGCTTCTCGCATGAATTCGCTGATGGCTTCGAGGTACTCGTCTGTTTCCTCGAGGACCGGCGTGTGCGAGCTGTTTTCTAGGACGACTTCTCGCGCGCCTTTGATTCCGTTTACGAGCGTGGCGGAGATCGGGTCGGTGCTCATGTCGTGGTGGCCGCGGATCACGAGCGTTGGCACGTTGATCTCGCCGAGACGGTCGCGCACGTCCCAGCCGCGCAGGGCTCCGGTGGCGGTCCACTCGTTGGGCCCCTGCATTGCTCGATAGACCTCGACGGACTTCGAGGCGCGCATGTTCACGAGCTCCTGGCGCGGCTTGGGCCCTCGATAGAAGTGGCGATCGAAGTACGCCTCCATCGCCTCGTCGTACTCCGGATCGTCGTACGTTCCAGCGCGCTCGTGACGCTCGAAGACTTCAACGACGTCGGCCGGAAGCGCATCGCGCAGCTTGATCTGCTCGGCCGCCCATTGATCGACGCTCGCCAGCGTGGAGCTGAGGATGAGCCCGACGATTCCGTCGGCGGCCGAGAGAACGTGCTCGAGGGCGAGCATCCCGCCCCATGAGGTGCCGAGCAGATGGATCCGATCGAGCCCGAGCTGCGTGCGGATCGCGTCGACCTCTTCGCGGAAGACGGCGACCGACCATTCGATGTCTTGTGGCCGGTCAGAGTCCCCGCAGCCGACCTGGTCGTAAACCACGACCGGCCGTTCGGGCGAGAGCCGTTCGAGCGGCGCGAAGTAGTGATGTGTGGACCCGGGGCCACCGTGCAAAGCGAGCAGCGGTGTGGCTCCCGAGCCCAGCTCGCCGGTGACCCGGTACCAGGTGCGGTAGCCGCGAAAGTCAGCGTAGCCCTCGGAAACGGCCGGCTCCATGCCGGATCACACTACTTGCGCACAAGCGCGTAGCCTGGCCCGGATGCCGGTCGATGTCGACGCCGCCGAACGGTTCGTACTTGCCAACGCCCGCGTGCTCGAACGTCACCTGCTCGCCGTGCTTCTCCACGGCGGAGCGGTGGCACCTGTCCTCGACGCGCTTCGGGCCTTCCGTAATCCCGACGGTGGTTTCGGCCACGCTCGGAACCCGACGTACGCGCGCCGGAGAGCGAGCCGGCCGCGACACTGCACGCGCTGGAGGTGCTGGCCGAGATCGGAGCGCTGGACGATCCAATGGTCAAGGAAGCCGGCGTCTGGATCGGAGCGATCGCCGCTCCAGACGGCGGTCTGCCGTTCGTCCTTCCCTCGGCGGCGGCGAATCCGCACGCGCCCTGGATGGTTCCCTCTGACGGCGGTTCGTTTTCTCACCTTCGCGATTGCCGGGCGTTTATGGGAGGCGGGATCAAGCGAGCCGTGGCTCGGCCACGCGACGGAATGGTGGGATCTTGACGGTGCGCGCACTGGCCACACTCGCTGCGCACGGACGTATCTGGCAACAACGCTCCGCCTGATCGGGACGCGCCGAGACGCGTTTGGGCCGCCGCTCGCGTGCCCGCACACCCGCGTAGAATGGCGAGCTCGCCCTCTTAGCTCAGTTGGTAGAGCACCTCCATGGTAAGGAGGGGGTCGACGGTTCGAGTCCGTCAGAGGGCTCTGCAAAAGCCCCGCACGCGGGGCTTTTTCTTTCGGGTCAGCTTGCACGAGCTCCAGTGTGAGGTAGGTATGGAGCCCTTTATGGAGCCTTCAGACGCAAAACGCCTCGGCGGCGGCGGCCAGACTCCGTATCGATCAAGCGCACAGCCCTTCCAATTCCGGCCGTGGTGCACGCCGTCAAGGCAGATTCGGAGGAGGCCGTTCACGCTACGTTTGCGCGCGATCCGTGGAGCAAGATGCATCTTCGGGTCGACGCGGTCGAGCTGTGGATCCTCCGGCTCGACGGACAACGCGCCTAGCCGAGGCTCGCTCGAGACCAACGCGTCTCGTCATACGCTCCCGAGATGGCCAACCTGAGCGCGCATCCCTTTGCTTATGACGCCCTCTGGCTAAGTGGTCAAACCTGGGCGGCGATCGCCATCGCCGCAGGCGCGATCGCGGCCGTCGCGGCCGCGACCTTCGCGGCGTGGCAGGTGCTGATCTCGATCTTCAACGAGCGAAAGCGCACGCAGCCCGTAGTCATCGCCCACGATGCGGGCGGCAGACAGTTCGGGGATCGAGGCAATCCCAACACGGTGCTCCCCACATATCTCACGAACGAGGGCGGCGGCAACGCCCTTCAATGTCCGCTTCGGCGTGGATTTCGAAGGCGTGCGCT
>WNGD01011113.1_pt1 | contig 16447 bp, 18 predicted proteins | sample 5400671 | NCBI WGS metagenome assembly WNGD01 (sample SAMN13153369, study PRJNA577476) | soil metagenome | isolation source: 40 cm soil or saprolite under grassland replicate 2 | place: USA:California | collected 2016-06-15 | reverse complement strand
AAGCTCTCGGGGATCGACGGCTCGGCGATGTTCTCGCCCTTCACGATCGCCTCGTACGCCTTCACGCGTCCGACCGTGTCGTCGGACTTGATCGTGAGCATCTCCTGCAGCGTGTACGCCGCGCCGTAGGCCTCGAGCGCCCAGACCTCCATCTCGCCGAAGCGCTGGCCGCCGAACTGCGCCTTGCCGCCCAGCGGCTGCTGGGTGACGAGCGAGTACGGGCCGGTGGAGCGCGCGTGGATCTTGTCGTCCACGAGATGCAGCAGCTTCAGGATGTACATGAAGCCGACCGTCACCTTCTGCTCGTAGGGCTCGCCGCCCTTGCCGTTGAAGAGGCGCACCTTGCCCGACGTCTTGCGGCCGACGGGCCGCTTCGGGTCGACGAGGAACTTGATCGGCGAGTCGGGGTTGCTGTTCACCCACGAGACGAGCGCCTCGTCGACGTCCTCCTCGGTTGCGCCGTCGAAGACCGGTGTCGCCACCGGATGCGGGTTGTCGGCCGCGATCGGCTTGCGGGAGAACCCGTTCGGGCCCTGCTCCTCGCCGTTCGCGAACACGCCGTGTGCCGCCGCCCACCCGAGATGCGTCTCGAGGATCTGGCCGATGTTCATCCGGCTCGGCACGCCGAGCGGGTTGAGCACGACGTCGACGGGACGGCCGTCCTCCAGGAACGGCATGTCCTCTTCCGGGACGATCTTCGCGATCACGCCCTTGTTGCCGTGGCGGCCGGCGAGCTTGTCGCCCTCCGCGATCTTGCGCTTCTTCGCCACGTACACGCGCACGAGCTCGTTCACGCCCGGAGACAGGTCGTCGCCGGCCTCGCGCGAGAACGTCTTCACGTCGATCACCTTGCCGCCCTCGCCGTGCGGGACCTTGAGGGAGGTGTCGCGCACTTCGCGCGCCTTCTCCTTGAAGATCGCGCGGATCAGCTTCTCCTCCGCCGTCAGCTCGGTCTCGCCCTTCGGCGTCACCTTGCCGACGAGCAGGTCGCCGGAGCCGACCTCCGCACCGATGCGCACCACCCCGCGGTCGTCGAGGTCCTTGAGGGACTCCTCCGAGCGATTCGGGATGTCGCGCGTGATCTCCTCGTCGCCCAGCTTCGTCGAGCGGGCGTCGATCTCGTACTCGTGGATGTGGATGGACGAGAGGACGTCCTCCTTCACGAGCCGTTCGGAGATGACGATCGCGTCCTCGAAGTTGTAGCCCTCGAACGGCATGAACGCGACGAGCAGGTTCGCGCCGAGCGCGAGCTCGCCGTAGTCGGTCGAGCTGCCGTCGGCCAGCACCTGCTCGGACGCGACCCGCTCGCCGAGCTCGACGATCGGCTTGTGGTGGATCAGGGTGCCCTGGTTCGACCGCATGAACTTCGTCAGCGGGTACTCGTCCTTGCCGTCCTTCGTCTCGACCGTGATGTGCCCCGCGTCGACGTCGACGACGGTGCCGGCCGCCTGGGAGAGCACGACGTCACCCGTGTCGATGGCGGCGCGATATTCGAGGCCGGTGCCGACGATCGGCGCCTGCGTGATCATCAGCGGCACGGCCTGGCGCTGCATGTTCGCGCCCATCAGCGCGCGGTTCGCGTCGTTGTGCTCCAGGAACGGGATCAGCGCCGTCCCGACGGACACGATCTGCGCCGGCGCGACGTCCATGAACTGGATGTCCTTCGGATCGGCAGTGACGGCCTCGCCCTCCTTCGAGCGGCAGAGGACGTCCTTGTCGATGAAACGGCCGGTCTTCTCGTCGACCAGCGCGCTCGCCTGCGCGATCGTGAACTGCGCCTCCTCGGCTGCGTCGAGGTAGATGATCTCGTCCGTCACCTTGCCGTTGACGACCTTGCGGTACGGCGTCTGGATGAAACCGAACTCCGACACGGTCGCCATCGACGCGAGCGAGCCGATCAGGCCGATGTTCGGACCCTCCGGAGTCTCGATCGGACACATGCGGCCGTAGTGCGTCGGGTGCACGTCGCGCACCTCGATCGGGGCGCGCTCGCGCGTCAGTCAGGCCTGCAAGCGAGTTCGTCTGGTCCATGAACTGCGACAGCTGCGAGGAGCCGAAGAACTCCTTCAGCGCCGCCACGACCGGACGGATGTTGATGATCGTCTGCGGCGTGATCGTGTCGACGTCCTCCGTCGTCATCCGCTCGCGCACGACGCGCTCCATGCGGTAGAGGCCGACGCGGAACGCCTCCTGGATCAGCTCGCCGACCGTGCGCAGCCGACGGTTGCCGAAGTGCTCGTACTCATCGAGCTCGCCGCGGATCGGATCGCGCGAGAGCACGATCGCGTCGGCGGCGAAGTCCTTCGACTCCTCGTCGACGCCGAGCGCGTGCGGGAGCTCGACGAGCTTCTTGACGAGCGCGAGGATGTCCTCCGTCGTCAAGACGCGCGTATCGTCGGGGACGCTGACGCCGAGCCGCTGGTTCAGCTTGTAGCGCCCGACCTTGGTCAGGTCGTAGCGCTTCGGGTCGAAGAAGAGCGCCTTGAGCAGGTTGCGCGCGTTGTCGAGCGTGGGAGGCTCGCCCGGGCGCTGCTTCTTGAAGACCTCGATCAGGGCCTCCTCCTCTCTCGTGGAGGGGTCCTTCTCGAGCGTGTTGACGATGAAGATCGAGTTGTTGAAGAGCTTGAGGATCGCCTCGTTCGTCGACGTGTCGAGCTTGAAGCCCGTCGACGGGTCCTCCTCGGGCAGCGCGCGCAGGAGCGTCGTGATCGGCAGCTTGCGCTTCCGGTCGATGCGCGCATAGACGACGCCCTTCTTGTCGATCTCGAGCTCGAGCCACGAGCCGCGCGACGGCATCAGGTTCGCGGTGAAGACCTGCTTGGTCGCGTCCTTGGGCTCCATCAGGTAGGCGCCCGGGCTGCGGACGAGCTGGGTCACGATCACGCGCTCGGTGCCGTTGATGATGAACGTGCCCCATTCGGTCATCATCGGGAAGTCCCCCATGAAGACCGTCTGCTCCCGGATCTCGCCCGTCTCCTTGTTGACGAAGCGGACCGTCATCGAGAGCGGAGCCTGGTAGGTCAGGTCCTTCTCACGGCATTCCTTGATGGAGAACTGCGGCTCACCGAACTTGTACGCGCCGAACTCGACGGCGAGGGTGCCGGTGTAGTCCTCGATCGGCGAGATGTCGTCGATCGTTTCTCGAAGACCCTCGTCCAGGAACCACTGGAACGAGGCCTTCTGGATATCGATCAGGTTGGGAAGGTCGAGGACGTGCTTGAGACGCGAGAAACTGGTGCGCGCGCTTGGCGCAGCGACCTTGGTGGTCAAGTGATGAAGCCTCCCTTAGAAATACGGTGCGAGAACTGGAACGGCGGGCAGACGGGCGTGGACAGCGGAATAGCGGCGCAACCCGCCAGGGTACCCGAGAACCCCACTTCTGCGCAAGGGACGCCCTGCGGAATCCGCCGAATGCTGCTGGAAGTGTAGCGAACCGCCGCCCGGTTTTCCAGGCGGAGAGCGAACTGCTGGGGTCTGACCCCGAGGGGTCAGACCCCAGCCTTTTCCTCTGGTCCTACGGAGTGGTGGTTGTGGTGGGTGCCTGAGGCGACCCGCCGACATGGAGCTGCCTGAGCACGAGCTGCGGTGCCGCGGTCGAGCCGGCTGCCGCACACGACCACGCCTGGACGCTGACCTTGCCGCTGACCGTCAGGTTGGCCGTTGTGTTCAGAAGCTGCTTCCCGCGCGGGCCGGAAGCCTTCGTCACGTTCAACGCGATCGTGCCGCCGGCAACCGTGCCCTTCAGGTTGAGCGGGCGGCACTTCGCCTTCGCGTGGTCGCCCGACTTGCCCGGCCCGCTCGACGTCGAGGTCGAGGACGAGCTGGAAGGCCCGGTTCCGGGCGGGGGCGCCGCGAGCGCGAACGAGGCCACGACGCCGGCCGCAAAGAGCGCGGCCAGAGGGATGAAATGCTTCATGCGGTCTCTCTCCTTCGAGGGGGATTCAGAGGCGTACGCCTCAAGAGATCAATCGGCCGCGGGATCCTTGCGCTTGGGCCGAAAAGCCCCTCGAATAGGGGAAAGACCGCGTTTCGGCGGTTTTTCCCTGAGCTAGGGGTTGGAGCTGGGGGAACCTTCCGGTCCCCCAGACCCCCTCCACTGGTCCGCTTCGCGGACGGGCGCTGCGCGCCTAATTGACCTCGACGGTGGCTCCGGCTTCTTCGAGCTGCGCCTTGATCGAGTCGGCCTCGTCCTGGGCGACGCCCTCCTTGACCGGCTTCGGAGCCGAGTCGACGAGGTCCTTCGCCTCCTTGAGACCGAGGCCCGTGATCGCGCGCACGACCTTGATCACCTGGATCTTCTGGCCGCCCGCGTTGGTGAGGACGACGTCGAAGGCAGTCTTCTCCTCGGCGGCGGCGCCGTCACCCCCGCCTGCGACCGCGCCCGGAGCAGCGACTGCAACCGGAGCGGCCGCCGTGATGCCCCATTCGTCCTCGATCTTCTTCTTCAGCTCGACGAGATCGAGGACGGACATCTTCCCGAGCTCGTCGAACACCTTGTCGACCGCACTTGCAGCCATCTACTGCTCCTCCTCTTGCGTCTCAGTGGTTGTCTCTTCAGCCGCCGTCTCTACCGGCGTCGTCTCACTTTGTGGCTCAGAGCCACTTGCTTCGCCGGACGGCGTTTCTTCCGCGACCGGCGCCGCCTCCTCTTGAGCTTGTGGCTCAGAGCCACTAGCTGCTTCGGGGGTGTCCGCGCCCAGCTGTTCGATGCGCGCGTCGAGCAGGCCGTACAGGTCCTGCAGCGGTGCCGTGAACAGCCCGACGATCGCCGTCACCGGACCGGTCACCGCTCCGAGCACCTGACTTCGCAGGATGTCGAGCGGGGGCAGCTTCGCGAGCGACTCGATCTCGCCCGGCTCGACCGGCCGGCCCTCGAGCATGCCGCCGCGGACCTCCAGGACACGCGTCTCGCGGGCCGCGTCGACCAGCGCTTTCGCGACGGCGACGGGATCGCCGCCCGACTCGAGGAACGCGATCGCGGTCGGGCCTTCGAGCAAGGCGAGCAACGTGTCGGCGCCCGCAAGCTCGGCTGCGCGACGGGTGAGCGTGTTCTTCACGACCGCGAAGCGCGCGCCGTGCTCGAGCAGCTTCGTCCGCAGGTCGTCGATCTGCGGCATCGTCAGGCCGCGGTAGTCGGCGACGAGCAGCGTCTCGGTCGTGCGCAGCCGCTCGGTCAGCTCGGCGACCAAGCGTTCCTTGTCCTCTTTCTTCACCTACTCACCTCCTCGAACGATTCGAGCCCGCACACAGGCGGGCTCGCTGAAGGAGGCGAAAACCTCTCTCACCGATCCGCCTCGGGAAGACCTCTGCGCTCGCGCGCCGCTTCCTGTCTCTGGCGTCGGGCTTGTGATTTAAGCCGGAACTGCTTCTTGCGCTCCCTCGAACTCTTCGACGATGCCGCGCGTCTTTGCGGGATCGACGTGGATTCCTGGGCCCATCGTACTCGTGAGCGTGATCTGCCGGATGTAGCGGCCCTTGGCCGCGGCCGGCTTCGCGCGCACGATCTCGTCGACGAGCGCCGCGTAGTTCTCCACCAGCTGGCGCTCGCCGAAGCTCTTCTTGCCGATCGAGACGTGGACGTTCGCACCGCGGTCGGTGCGGTACTCGAGCTTGCCGGCCTTCGCCTCGCGCACCGCCTTGGCGACGTCCATCGTCACGGTTCCGGTCTTCGGGTTCGGCATCAATCCGCGCGGGCCGAGAATACGGCCCAGCTTGCCGACGTTCCCCATCTGGTCCGGCGTCGCGACCGCGACGTCGAAGTCGGTGAAGCCCTCCTCGACGCGCTTGGCGAGATCGGCGGAACCGACGATGTCCGCGCCCGCGTCCTGCGCCTCCTTCGCCTTCTCGCCCTCGGCGAAGACGGCGACCTTTGCCTCCTTGCCGCTGCCGTGCGGGAGCATCAGCGTGCCGCGCAGCTGCTCGTCCGCATGACGGACGTTGAGGCCGAGACGGAAATGCACCTCGACGGTCTCGTCGAACTTCGCCGTCTGCATCTCCTTCAGCTTCCGGATCGCCTCGACGGGCGAGTACTCCGTCTCGCGGTCGAACGCCGCGCGCGCGTTGCGGTACTGCTTGCCGTGCGCGCTCATCCGAGGACGTCCGTTTCCACACCCATCGACTGCGCCGTGCCGGCGACGATGCGCATCGCCTGGTCGATGTCACGCGCGTTCAGGTCCGGCATCTTCGTCTCCGCGATCTGGCGGATCTGCTCGCGGCTCAGACGCCCCACCTTCTCCCGGTTCGGCTCACCGGAGCCCTTCTCGATCCGCAGCGCCTCCTTGATCAGGACGGCCGCCGGCGGCGTCTTCGTGATGAAGTCGAAGGAGCGGTCCTCGTAGACCGTGATCTCGACCGGGATGATGCGCCCGTTCTCCTGCTGGGTCTGCGCGTTGAACGCCTTGCAGAACTCCATGATGTTGACGCCGTGCTGGCCGAGCGCAGGCCCGACCGGCGGCGCCGGGTTCGCCTGCCCGCCGGGGATCTGCAGCTTGATCAATGTCAGAACCTTCTTGGCCATGTCTTCCTATCTACGCCCGAGCCAGACTGAAGTCTGGCACGGGATTCAGTCGAGTTTTTTCACCTGGTCGAACGTCAGCTCCACCGGGACCTGGCGCTCGAAGATGTCGACGAGGACCTTCAGCTTCTGCTGGTCCGCGTTGACGTCGACCACCTCGCCGTCGAAGTCGGAGAGCGGCCCCGAAGTTACCTTCACCGACTCGCCGAGCGAGAACTCGACCTGGGCGCGCGGCCGGTCGCCGTCGCCGCGACCCGTATGCAGGATGCGGTCGACCTCGGCCTGCCCGAGCGGCACCGGCTTGGCACCCGCGCCGACGAAACCCGTGACGCCGGGCGTGTTCTTGACCACCGTCCACGCCTCGTCGGTCATGTCCATGTTGACGAGGACGTAGCCCGGCAGCACGCGCTTCTCGGTCTGGACCTTCTGGCCCTCCTTCGTCTCGATCACCTGCTCGGTCGGGACGACGACACGGCGGAAGCGCGGCGCCTGGTTCATGGACATGATCCGGTGCTCGAGGTTGGCCTTCACCTTGTTCTCGTGGCCGGAGTAGGTGTTGATCACGTACCAGCGGAACATGGCTACTTGACGAAGACCTGTTCGACGAGGCGCTTGAACACGAGATCGGAGCCGTAGAGGAACACGCCGACGATCAGGCAGGCGATCAGGACGACGGCGACGCCCTGGATCAGCTGGTTCTGTCCCGGCCACTCGACCTTCTTCAGCTCGCCCCAGGACTCCGACACGAAGCGGCGAGCGCCGCCGCCCGGCACAACGCGCTCGCGTCGCGGCTCCCGCGAAGGCTCGGGCTGTGCGCGCGCAGTCGGCCGCCGCGGCGGTGCGGGAGGCCCGCCCGGGAGCGCGGCTTCGCCCGCGGTCATCTCGGCCCGCCGTGCGCGTCGCTGAGCTCGGGTCTGGCGGGCCACTTAGCGCGTCTCCCGGTGCGCCGTGTGCTTGCCGCACCAGCGGCAGTACTTGCGCACCTCGAGCCGGTCGGGCGTATTCCGCTTCGACTTCGTGCTCATGTAATTGCGCCGCTTGCAGTCATTGCAGGCCAGCGTGATCTTGTCTCGTACTCCGGTTGCCATCTCTTCGCTTCGGTAAAGGGAAAGCGCACGCCGAGACAAGGCCCCGACCCTGCGCGGACAGGGAAGTGTAGCGGCGCCCGGAGGGCCCCGGGGACGCCCGCTCCTGGATGGCCCGGACCCTCGAGAAAAGACCGGGCCGCCGGCCCCAGCCGTGGCTAAAATCAAACGGCTTGGCGGCGTAGCTCAGTTGGTTAGAGCAGCGGAATCATAATCCGCGTGTCGCAGGTTCGAGTCCTGCCGCCGCTACCTGGGTCCGACCGGCCCGGGCTTCGCCCAGAGGCGATCGCTCGGGCAAACTGAGCCAATGCTGATCGCAGTTTTCTCCGGCCGCTACGACCGGCTGATCTGGGGCGCCGTGGCGGTCGTCGCCGCGGTCCTGCTGTCACGGCTCATGCGTGGGCTCGTCGCCGGCCTCGAAGCGCGCCATCCGGGCGAGGAACGCGAGCTGGCACGGCTGCGCCGGGGCGAGACCGCGCTCGCCCTGATCGCAACCGCGATTCCGTACGTCGCCGCGATCGTGATCCTCATTCTGGCCGCGAGCGCGTTCCTGCCCGGAACGATCGCGGCGCTGGGCGGCTCGGCGCTCGTGCTCGTGCTCGTCGGCTTCGGCGCCCAGCGCTTTCTGATGGACGTGATCGCCGGCGCCCTGATCGCCTTCGAGCGCTGGTACGGGATCGGCGACTTCGTCCGGCTCGAGCCGGCGCAGGTCAACGGGATCGTCGAGCAGTTCGGCCTGCGGACAACCGTCATTCGCTCACTCAACGGCGACCGGACCTACGTCCCGAACTCGCAAATCATCTCGGCCACGCGGAGCCCGCGGGGGTACCGCCGGTACAGCATCGAACTGCTCACGAGCGACCCCGAGGAGGCGCGGAACGCCATCGAGCAGGTCGGCCGCCGCTCGCCGGTGGGCGAGGCCAGGTTCCTGCGACCGCCGCGGGTCGTCGAGGAGCGCGAGCTCGGCGAGGGGACGTGGCTCGTCCGCGGACAGGCCGATGTCGCCCCGACGATGGAGTGGCTGGCCGAAGGGCTGCTGGTCGGGAGGCTCAAGGCCCAGCTCGGCAGCGAGTCGCTCCTGGCCGAGCCGATCGTCTACACGCTCGACGAAGGCACGCTGTCCCGCTACGAGCGGCGCGTGCTTGTCCGCTAGAGCAGCAGCTACTTGACGAGCGAGAGCATCTTGAACATCGGTAGGTACATCGCGATCACGATCACGCCGACCATACAGCCGACGAGGATCATCATCAGCGGCTCGACGATCGACGTCAGCGAGTTGATCGCCGAGTCGACCTCGTCCTCGTAGAAGTCGGCGATCTTCCCGAGCATCTTCTCCAGCTCTCCCGTCTCCTCCCCGATCTTCACCATCTGGCTGACCATCGGCGGGAAGATCGCGTTGTCGACGAGCGGCTGCGCGATCGGGACACCCTCGTGCACCTTGGCGCGCACGTCCGAGAGGGCGCTCTCCACCATCCAGTTGCCCGCGGTCTGACCGGCGATCTCGAGCGCCTTGATGATGTCCACGCCGGCCGAGACGAGCGTCGACAGCGTGCGCGAGAAACGCGCCATGGTCACCTTGAGCACGACCGGGCCGATCTTCGGAATCTTGAGCTTGAAGCGGTCCCACTGCTTCCGTCCCATCTCGGTCTTCTTCCACTTGCGGAAGCCGAAGATCGACAGGCCGAGGCCCGGGAAGATGATGTAGTACTTGTGCTTCAGGATGTTCGACGCCTTGACGACGTACTGCGTCAGCGTCGGAAGCTGGCCGCCGAGCTGCCCGAAGATGTGCACGAAAACCGGGACGAGGAACATCAGCAAGCCGACGAGCACGAGCGTCGCGAACGACAGCACCATCGTCGGGTAGAGCATCGCGCCCTTCACGCGCCGCCTGATCTGGGTCGCCTTCTCGATGTGCATCGCGACGCGGTCGAGGACCTCGTCCAGGATCCCGGCAGCCTCCCCGGCCTCGACCATCGAGACGAACAGGCGCTCGAAGATCTTGGGGTGCCGCTGCATCGCCTGCGAGAGGAGCAGACCACCCTCGACGTCGGCGCGCAGCTCCCTGATCACCGTGCCGAAGTACGCGTCCTCGGTCTGGTCCTCCAGGATCACCAGCGCCTGCACGACGTTGAGCCCCGCCTCGATCATCGTCGCGAACTGGCGCGAGAAGATCTGGAGCGTCTTCGGCTTGACCTTCTTGAAGACGTTTCTGGCGCCAAGGTCGCCCGAGGCCGGAAGCTCGTCGACGCGGTTCGCGAGCAGCCCGCGAATCCGGAGTTGCTCGCGCGCCCCGGAGACGTCTGGGGCGTGGAGCTCACCCGTGAGCTCCAGACCGTCGGCATTGATCGCGGAATAGGTGAATGCAGCCACAGCTAGTCCCTCACAGTGGCTATCGGCAAGGGGGTTGAGGCTCTAAAGAGGGTTGCCGATAGCCACTACGTGTACACACGCGCGCGTGACGAGGGCGGCTTCGGCCTGCTCGAGCTTCTGATGGCCATGCACCGGCTCCGCCCTCGCGGACAAGCAGATCGAGTCGTATCGCGGCTTGATCTACGACAACATCGTCTTCGTCACCAGCGAATGGAATTCGGCGGTCGCGGATTCGACCTACACGGCCGACACGGTCTACGTCTCGAACATGCAGAACCCGGTCGCGCCGAAGGCTCTCGTCGCCACGGTTACGAACTGCCCCACGAATGTCCCGGCGACTTCGTGCGATCCGAGCTACACGACGACCGGCCCGGACCACCGCTCGTACCGCGTCGACACCTACCTCTACTACGACGCGCCCAGCGGCGGCAATCAGTTGAAGACCATCACCGTCGTCGTCCGTCCGGCCAACGACCCGTCGAGAACGTATGCGCGCGTCTCGTCGACGTTCGATTCGTCAACGAATCCGGCGTAGGAACTTCAGGGGTCTGACCCCTCCGGGGGTCTGACCCCAGCCTTACGGCGAGGACGGCGGCGGAACCGTGACCGTCGTCGACGAGGTCGACGTCGGAGCCGGCGTCCTCGACACGGCCGTGCCGACCGGCTTCAGGATCAGCTTGTAGCGGACGCCGTCGGCGGTGTTCATCAGGGTGACCGGTTTGTTCTCGGTCAGCGTCACGGTCGGTGCGCCGCTCGCGTACGAGCCTCCGGCGATCGAGATCTTCGCCGAGTGCGCCGTCAACGAGACGAGATGGAAGAGCGGGACGACGGACGAATCGGTCGCGCTCGCCTGTGGAAAGTCGGTGCCGACGGAGACCGAGTAGAGCGTCCCGTTGACGGAGATGACCGCGCTTCCGGGCGCCGGCGCCTTCGCGCCGGTGACGCCTGCGCCGGAACTGGAACCGGAGCCGGAGCCGGCACCGGACGACGACCCGCCGCTCGACGAGGACGTTGAGCCCGAGCTGCTGCTCGTCTTTTCGTCGCTGAGCTGCTGCGCGAACGGATCCTTGCTGGCGAACAGGCTGAACGAGGCCAGCTGGCCGTCCTGAACCGTCGCCGTGGCCGACGAGAGATCCGAGGAGCCGCTGCCCGTCGTGCTCGGCGACTGGCCGCTGCCGGCGAGGGTCGGCGCAGCCAGCGTCGGGGTCCCCGCCGCTGGGGCCGCAGTCGTTGTCGTGGCCGCGGCCACGGGCGGCGCGGAAGGATGCAGCTGCTTCATCACGCGTGGCACCTGAAACGCGAGCAGGCCCACGAACAAGACGCCGAGGACGGCGGCGATGATCTTCTGCTTCTTCTGCTTCGCCTTGAGCGGATCGACGTGCTTCTTCGCCATTACGGGGCTCCTGTCGCCGACGCGCTCGTTGCGGAGCTGCCGGTGGTTGTGGTCGTCGCCGCCGACGGCGTCGTCGCGGGCGGTGCCGCGGCCGGTGCCGGTGCGGGGGCCGCCGCGTAGACGAAGGCGTCGATCACGAGCGAAGCCTGGATGTTCGGGAACTTGAGCGGGCTCTCGTTGAAGGTCAGCGTGTCGACCGCGAACAGGCGCCCGGTCGCATCGAGCCGCCCGGCGTGAACGGTCACGAGCGAACGCAGCCGGTAGAGGAAGTCCGCCAGGTTGTAGAAGTTGCCGTTGAACGTGACGGCGATCGGAAGCACGCTGTAGCTGCCGATCCCGGCAGGGGTCTGCGGCGAGATCGAGTCGAAGCGAATCCCGGTGTCGCGGGCGAGCTGGCTCAGCTCGAGCAGGAGGTCCGGCATGTCGATCTTGTCAGGCATCGCCTTCGCGAGCCGGTAGACGTCTGCAACCTCGATCTTCGGCGCGGAGCGCGCCGCGGCGACCTGCTGGTTGTAGGCGTCGATCCTCTCCTGAACGTCGGTCGCCTGCCGCTTGAGGTTCGCGACCTTGCCGCCCTGCGGATGCACGACCAGGAACCAGCCCCCGAGGCCGAACAGGAGCACGGCACCGACGACGATCGCGATCATCGCCTGCTGCGGGAGCGGCTTCCGGTTCTTCACGAGCCCGTCCCCGAGGCGGATTTGATGTCGGCGGCGATCGAGAACTCGACGACATCCTGGTTGCCGACCTTCGCAAGCGTCGAGCTGACGAGCTGGACGTTCGTCAGGTCGGGCACGACCTGGAGACGGGACAGCAACCGCGCCACACCGTCGTGCGAATACGTGCGACCCGTGATGGTGAACTCCGACGGCGTCCCGGTGCCGGTCTCGCTCGCAGCGTTCGTGGCCGGCGAGATCGGGGACTTGGCGCTCAGCTCGGTCAGCCAGACGTCGTCCGGCAGGATGAGCGAGAACTCGCGGAAGACGCGGTCCCACGAGACGCGGCTCGCGAGCGCGGCGCTCAGCGCCGTCACCCGCGCGCTCTGCTCGCCGGCGAGCGCCTGCTCCGCGGCCGTCGGCCCCGGAGGAGGCGGAGGCAGTGCCTGGAAGCGACGGTTGAGGTCGTCGAGGTTGCGCTGTTGAGCCGCGATCTTGCCGCTCCCCATCATGAACATCGCCCCGAGCACCGCCAGCATGAGCACGGCGGAGCAGGCGCCCACGAGGACGGGCAGGCTCTCCTTCTTGATCGTCCGCTGACCATGGTCTCGCGGGAGCAGGTTGACGGCACGCATCGCCTAGTGCCCCTTCCAGTAATGCCGCCGGGCATGTATTGCTGAGAGGGGCACTAATCCTCGATCCCGAGGCCGATCGCGACCGCGAGTGACCCGATCTGCTCGGTCTCGCCTATCCTCTTCGACACCTTCATGCGCGCGAGCGGATCGCCGACGCGCACGCGCACGCCGATCAGGCGCTCGAGCTCACCGGCGAGGCCGGGCAGGTGCGCCGTGCCACCCGTCAGCACGATCTCGCCGATGCCCAGCGAGCCGGGCTGGTTCTGGTAGTACTGCAGCGAGGAGACGAGCTCGCGCGCGAACGTCTGGATAGCGCGGCGCATGGCATCCCGAGCCTTCTTCGCCTGTTCCGGAGTCAAGCCGTCAGGCACCATCTCGTCCGTCAGCGCGAGCGCCCGCTTCGCGCCCTCGACCTCGGACGGCGCGGCGTCTAGCGCGCGTGCGATCGCAACGTTGAGCGCAGATCCGCCCCACTCCAGCACGCGCGTGAACTCACACACGCGTCCGTCGGAGACGGCGAACGTCGAGCGCTCGTGTCCGATCGCGACCGCGACCAGTGCAGCACTTGGATCGGTGCCTGCGCCCTCCTGCGGCGCCTGCAACGCACGCAACAGCGCGAACGCCTCGAGATCGATGCCGGCGAGGCCGATCCCCGCCTTCTTACACGCGTCGATGTAGCGGTCGATCAACTCGCGGTACGCGACGACGAGCAGGATGTGCTTCGTCGGCTGGCCTTCCTCGTCGACACCCTCGCCGAGCACCTGGTAGTCGAGCACCGCCTCGTCGATCGGGATCGGCAGCGCTTCCTGCGCGCGGAACCGGATCGCGTTCGTCAGCTGCTTCTGGTCCGTGATGCCGGCGATGTCGAACGTGCGCACACCGATGCGGTTGTTGGCGATCCCGAGCCGGACGCCCTTCTTGGGAAGCTTGTGCTTCGCGAAGAACGCCTTCAACGCTTCGGCGAGCGCGTCGGGGTCGCGCAGCTCCCCGCCGACCACGATTCCGGGCTCGAGCGGTTCGCGCGCAACCTGCAGCAGCTCCGCGGCGCCGTTGTTCGAAACGCGTGCGGCCGCGAGCTGCGAGGCGCCGACCTTGAGCCCGACGAGGCGCTTCGCCCCTTTGCCGCCGCGCGCCGCCTTGACCTTCGACTGCTTCTGCTTGCGCTCCTTCGGAGCCTTCGGCTCCTTCGGAGTGCGCGCCGCCTTGGGGGCCTTCGGGGCCTTCTCCCGCTTCTTGCCGCCGCCGAACGACAGGTCCTTCTTCCAGAACGGGACCTTCTGCTCCGGGTCCGGCGGCAGCTCTGCGGCGGGAACCGGCGGATGCACGACGACGGGCTCAGGCTGAGGCACGGGCTGCGGCGGCAGGGCCGGCGTGGCGCTCCAGGTCTCGGTGAGCGCCTCGGCGGCGGCCGCTTCGACAGGTGCTGCTGCAACAGGCTCGATTTCGGGTGCGGGCTCGGGCTCGGCAGTCCGGCTGAAGGAGACTTCCTTCGTCCAGACCTGCTCTTCGGACGCCGTCTCCGCGGGACCCGGCTCCGGGTCTGACTCCTGGGCATCGTCCGAAGCGCCGGCGACGGCTTCCGGCTCGTCCGCGACGGCCTCGACCTGTACCGGTTCCTCGGCGACGGGCTCCGGCTCCTCCGCGTGCTTCCGGCCGAAGCTGACCGCACGCGTCCAGACCTGCTCTTCCTCCGCCGTCTCGTCGGCGTCGGCGACCACCTCGGGCGCGGCCGCAACGGCCTCGATCTGCACCGGCTCCTCGGGACCAGCCTCCGGATCCGAAACATCGGCGACGGCTTCCGCCTCGTCCGCGACGGCCTCGACCTGCACCGGCTCCTCGGCGACCGGCTCCGGCTCCGGCTCCTGCACGTGCTTGCGGCCGAAGCTGACCGCGCGCGTCCAGACCTGCTCTTCCGCCACCGTCTCCTCGGGGCCCGGCTCAAGGTCTGACCCCTGGACATCGCCCGAAGCGTCAGCGACCACCTCGGGCGCGGCCGCAACGGCCTCGTCCTCGGCAGGCTTTGGCGGGTCGCCGCTCTTCTTCTTCCGGCCGAAGCTGATCTCTTTCTTCCAGATCGACGTCGGCTCTTCGCTCGGGGACGACTCGGCGGTCGCCTCCTCGGGCTCGGGCTGCGACTCCTTCCGCTTGCGCCCGAACGAAATCTCCTTCTTCCAGATCGACTGCTCGCCCACGGCTAGCTCCCGGCGACGCGCAGTCCGACGCCGAGCGGCGCCGCTTCCACAGATTGGTCATCGGGGTCGGCCGGCAGCTGCACCTCGAACCCCGTCCGTTCGAGCAGCCCGATCAGCTGTGCCGGGCGGCTCGACCGCGACAGACCGATCTCGAAGTCGACGACGCGGCGGATGATCAGGTCGGCGAGCGACTGCTCCATCGTCTGCATGCCGCGCCCGCTGTTGGTCTGCATGACCGAATAGATCTGCTCGACCTTGCCCTGCCGGATCAGGTTCCGGACCGCGTCGTCCGGCAAGAGGATCTCCAACGCCGGTACGCGCCCCTTCCCATCCGAGGTCGGGAGCAGTGCCTGCGTGACGACTCCCTGCAGCGAGCTGGCGATCTGGATCCGTACCTGCTCCTGCTGCTCGGCGGGGAAGACGTCGATGATGCGATCGATCGTCGACGGCGCGCTCTGTGTGTGCAGCGTGCCGAAGACGAGGTGCCCCGTCTCGGCGGCCGTCAGCGCGGTCGCGATCGTCTCGAGGTCGCGCATCTCGCCGACGAGGATCACGTCCGGGTCCTGGCGCAGGGCAGCGCGCAGCGCATCGGCGAAGCTCGTTGCGTCGGGCCCGATCTCGCGCTGGTTGACGATGCAGCGCTTGTGGCGGTGCAGGAACTCGATCGGGTCCTCGATCGTGAGGATGTGCTCCGAGCGATTGCGGTTGATCTCGTCGATCAGCGCCGCGAGCGTCGTTGACTTACCGGAGCCGGTCGGCCCCGTGACGAGAACGAGCCCGCGCGGCTTCTCCGCCAACGCGTGCAGCGTCGACGGGATGCCGAGCTCTTCGAGTGTCTTCAGCTCGGTCGGGATCAACCGGAACGCCGCGCCGATCGACTCGCGCTGGAAGTAGACATTGACGCGGAAGCGCGCGAGCCCCGGGATCGAATGCGAGAAGTCGAGCTGGCGGTTGAGCTCGAACAGCTTCTGCTGCTCGCTCGAGAGGATGCGGTAGAGCAGCTGCTGCGTCTCCTCCGCGGTCAGCGAGTCGAAGTCGTCGAGCCGCTCGACCTCTCCACGCACGCGAATGACAGGGGGCGTCCCCGTCGTCACATGGAGGTCGGAGGCATCGCGCTCCACCATGCGCTCGAGCAGCTCGTCTATGGAGTTGGCCGCCGGCATAACTCGATCGAGCTATCGGCAGGCCGTGACGCTTCCTTTACGCCCGTGAGGTAGAGGCGCGAATCACCTGGATCGTGCCGTCAATCACCCCATTTGGGGGTCACCCATGCCGGGGGATGCAGCCGATGTCATGGGCTCAACCTCCATGGAAGGAGCACCACTCTCATGAGCACCAGGATCCGGCAGCGGCTGGCCGGTGAGGAAAGCGGCTTCACCCTCATCGAACTTCTCGTTGTCATCATCATCTTGGGCATCCTGCTCGCAATCGCGATCCCCTCGTACCTGAGCTTCCGCGACCGCGCGAACAACTCGGCCGCCAAGGCCAACGTTCGAGCAGCGATCCCCGCAGTCGAGGCGTACAACGCCGACAACACCGGCACGGGCGCGTCCGCAGGCTATGCGGGCATGACCGTCTCGCTGCTGCAGGCCTACGACTCGG
>WNGD01003312.1_pt1 | contig 16447 bp, 15 predicted proteins | sample 5400671 | NCBI WGS metagenome assembly WNGD01 (sample SAMN13153369, study PRJNA577476) | soil metagenome | isolation source: 40 cm soil or saprolite under grassland replicate 2 | place: USA:California | collected 2016-06-15 | reverse complement strand
GTACCGTCTCGTTTTCTTGTTTTCCTGGCGCACGTCAGAGCGTCACCTCACTGCTTTCTTGCTTCACGATGTGCTGACCATCCTTGCCTGACGATGTGGGTAATCCATACACTGGGAGGGGGCCTTGCGCTTGTCCTCTCACCTGCGCCAGAACTCCTGACGTGGATGGATTGACCTTGCGGTCGCTCTGGGAGCCAGTTCCCACGACTCCCATCATAAACTCATCCATCCTTAACTTGACGCCAATGTGCAACGAAATCATGTCGCCTGCGTATATGAGAATAGAGAACAGTCCTATCAATCCATAAAATACATTTATTGCTCTACGACGGATGTCTGGCGCGATGAAAGACAGCAGACTCAGCGTCATTCACTCTCACACTGTGATCTTCAGAACTATGTACGTTTTTGTGCCTCTCGTAGAAATTTGATGCGTTGCATTTCAATGTAGATGAAATAGTGCTTTTGGAACATATCACTGCACAAAGACTGTGTTTATGAGAGAGCAAAAGGAGTCATCGCATGAGTAATCAAGAGTCCATGTTTGCCGAACAAGAGCCTCGCGGGCCGATGAATACAGATCCTCGTGAACGATCCAGCGAACAGGCGGCCCAGGAGGGATACCGGGGACCGTACGATGGGCCATCGCAATGGGACGGCGGCAAGATCCACCCACAACAACGTCCACGCCGACGGGGTGGTTTGCTGGCTATTATCATAGTGATCATCGTCCTGGTAGTGGGCGCCATTTTCGGCTATAGCACCTATACCTACAGCATGGCCCCCACAACTGTGACGCCGCATACCTTTAACGTGGTGGGCGCCCAACCTACGCTGGTGGTGAACGTGGGCAGCGGCGACGTGCATATGCATACGGGGAGTGGCAACACTGTTATAGTTAAGGAGACGCGGCGCTCGGCTGGCTTTATGCCCTCGAACGATAAAATAGATTATAGCCAGAGTGGCAGTACGGTTACGGTCCAGGAAGAGGGCGGCTTCTTCGGCTTCAATAGCCTGAGCCTCGATGTCACCTTGCCTGTCAAAGCGGATCTGCAAGTGCAGAGCGGCTCGGGCTCGGTCGATGTAGCTGGCGTTAATGGGCAAGTGAATGTTCAGACCGGCAGTGGCTCGCTCACCGCCGATAACATAAGTGGACAACAGGCGACGTTGAAGACGGGCAGTGGCGATGTCACTCTTGATAACGTAATCAGCCAACAAGAGGTACTGGGCACCGGGAGTGGCTCGATTGACGTACATGGCCTGAGCGGGCAGGTGACGTTGGAGACGGGGAGCGGCTCGACGACGATAGAGCAGGGCGCGTTGAAGGGAGACTCGGTCCTGAAGGCCGGTAGCGGCGACATAACGTACAATGGTTCCCTCGATCCCAACGGTAGCTACCGCTTTGAGACGGGGAGCGGTGACGTGGACCTGACCCTGCCATCCTCTTCAGCGTTCAGCCTCGACGCGCACACCGGCTCCGGCTCGGTGAAAAACGACTTCGGAAGCGATCAGGTAGGTAGTAACCCGCGCGCTCCTGTGTCGATCACCACGGGGAGTGGCTCTATCGATATACATAAGGGCTGATCTTTTGTGTAGATGGTATCAAGAAGAGAGGTGATTTGGGTAGGGACCAGCTTCTTTCCTTTCAGTGAGGTCCTTCTCTTCCAGACTCCTCGCCGCGACGCGGCTCGCCATGGTTGTATATGTGTGCAGGAAAACGGCCCGGGGCCGTTTTCCTGCACACATATACAACCTCTTGCGAAGCGCCGCAGGCGCTGAGGAGTCCGGAAAAGGGACCTGAGTAGTTACAAATCGAGGACGCGCTGGAAGCTCCTTATGCAGTGAGAAACGCTGTTGCACAGCTAGCCTTCAGCTCATCTCACCGCAAGGAAGAAGCTGGTCCCTACCACATAACTCATCGTCGTAGAGAATGACTCTTAGCACCAAAACCCCAGCTATGCTCATTTTCCATCGCCACGTAGTCGCCAGCGAATCTTGTCCGCATTGCGCAGGATGCGCTCTATGATGTTGCGCTTGAGCCGGTAGATCTCATCCTCGTTGCTGAACTCACCGGGACAGTAGCGGATGATCTCGCGCGGCTTGAGGTTGCAATGAAAATGCAGAAACGCCACACGCTTCTCTTTCTCTCCCGGCAACAGCGCTTCGATGACCTCCCACAACTCCCCCTCCTGGTAGCTATCTTCGACTGAAGGCTCCTCGGTATCGGTCTGCCTATAGTCCGGGATGGGCTCCTCTTTCGGGCGCGAGTAGGCACGCAACGCATCCATGATCGCGCAATTGAGACAGAGATGTAAGTAGCTGAGCGCGCTCGCCAGCGTGTGGAATGCGAGCTGTTGCTCGCTGACCGCTTGCCAGAAGCGCCTGAAGGCATCATCGATGTAGCTCTGCTCTCCATCATGGCGGAGCGCGGCCTCCCGATTGGGATGACGGCCAAACCAGGTGCGCACATTCTCGTTGAACTGCCGCTGCAAGACAGCCCAGGCCTCACTATCCCGAAGTATGATCGCGCGCCTGAAGATCTCCAGGCAGTACTGATCATTGCTCGGCTCTTTGCGACGATACTTGCTCATCTCGCTGGTGCAACACTCTGCGAGGTCCGTCAAGCTCATATTACCAGGGAGTCTGTTCGCTACCGCTGCTCCTCTTCCTTGCACTGTTACCTGGTCAGATGCATCAGATCTTTGTACAGTCTTCGTCGCTTGATTTTGAACGATTGACCGCAACTCGTCTTGTATGTCTACATGCAGCCCATTGTTCTCTGTGCTGGTCTGAGGAAGCGTTTTCTTCTTTTCTACCTCAAGACGTGTATAGATCTTCGAGAGAAGAGTATCAGGAGCAGAGATGTTTCCTAGCTTGCGCAATTGTTGAAGCAGTTTTCTCTCTTCCATAGGTTAGTTTACCTCCTCTGACACTTGATCCTACAACAATTTTCGCAGTGCTTTTAGTCCCCGATGAGCATTGCTTTTTGTAGTATTGCACGACTGATCAAGAATATCTGCAACCTCCTGATAACCAAGGCCCACAATGTGGTGAAGAATAACCGGAAGACGGTAGTGATCCCGAAGTTGCTGGATACACATATAGACTTGATAGAGTGTTTCTCTTTCTTCTACTGCTTGTTCCGGCGACACGTATTGCCCATACCCGGTGCTTTCCAGAAGTTCTCTTATGTCAGAACAATCGATCGAAACTAGCTGCGAAGAACGTTTCTCTCCTCTCATCATATGATTAAGTGAACAATTATGCGCGATCTTGAAAAGCCAGGGGCTAAGTTTGACTGGCATATCCTCGTGGTGAGAAGGAGATGCCAGGCAGCGATAAGCGCGAATAAATGTCTCCTGCACAATATCTTCAGCATCCTGTCTATGACGCACCTTAAGCAGGATAAAAACAAACAGTTTCTGTTGATATTGCTCTACTAACAGGTCAAAGTTGCGATAAAGGTCTTCAGCTAAGAGCTTCAAAAGATCCTGTTCACTTAGGCACATACGCTCGTCTCCAAACCTCAGAGGACTTTCTCTTAAGAAACAGTGGATCAGGCGATGACAGGCTGTACATACAAGTCAATACTCCAGATGCTAGAGGCGAGCCAATTGTCGTCTCTTCTCTTTTTCTGTTTCTGTAGAGAAAAGACCCCGAAAGAGACCAAAAAGTTGCAGTTCGCACATTACCTTTTTCAATATTACTGATTCTGGCGTAGAAATCTAAACTTCTGGGTGTCCAATGATTGTGCCTTCCTCTCGCCGGATACGTCAAATAGAAACGCCTCTGCGTAAGATACCATACCTGATCAGCCTGAGATGAACCTGAGAGGAAAGGATCAGTTTGCTCGAGAAGACATGCCAAAGGCATGTCTTGAAATAGATAAGATGATCAATTGCTGTATCTATTCAGATACTCTCGCCGCCTGCGGCGGCTCGCCGGTGTTGATGTGGGTGGCGGGGTTTGCGGCCCGGGGCCGCAAACCCCGCCACCCACATCAACACCCTTGTGAAGCGCCTTTGGCGCTGATGAGTCCGGAACTCTATCACCGCAAGGGCGAAGTCTGCCGCCGCCCGGCTCCCAGTGCGGCGTCGACCTCTTCTAATCTATGCAGGAAACGGCGATCGCCGAGCTGTTCGAGCAATGGACGGGCGCGCTCCAGGTACGTTCTATCCCCGCTACGCTGTGCGAGTACGATGCGCATGCGGGCCGCGTGTACCACCAGGTTACTTGCTTCGGCGGCATCTATTGCCTGCGCAAGTCGTTCGTTATCTCTTGCCGCCAGCGCCCTGGCGATCGCGGCGCAATTAGATGGCGCGGAGCTTTGGCCGTGATGCTTACAGACAGCGGTAAGCAGGGACTCAGGAGCGGCCAGGCCGCGTTCGTTGCAAAAGATCACCGCAGCCAGCAGGGGACGCAACCCTATCTCGATGAGACCATCATCAATGTTCAATTCGCTCTCGGCAAGGATGGCTGAGAGCAGGATCTGCTCCTGGCAGGTCGGATCTGGATAGATGTGTTTCAATATTGATGCCGCCGTCTCTGCTGTGGTCCGATCCTCGCGCGCCAGGGCGACCTGGAGAACATCGTAGTAGCCCGCTACGACATAAGACATGGCACCGGTATCGTACTGTACCTGCTTCCACATCTCATCCAGTGCGGGTACGATCTCGTCGATGACGGACCAGCGCCCGCTCAGGAAGGCGGCGTTGATGGCATAGGAGAGCCCGGAACCAAGATGGACGAGCGGCTGACCGGGGCGAACGTGGGTAAGCGCCTCCTGTATCGTGACGATCACATTTTCATAGTCTCCGAGCAGCATATAGGCTTTAGCAATCATCTTGACGGCGTCTCCGCGCTCAAGCGCGGAGAGTTCGGGCGCGGTCAGGCGTTGCCGTGATGCCTCCAGCGCCTCTGTATAAGCGCCGACCCGCATGGAGAGCGCGGCATAGCCGTCGTAGGCCTCGCTGAAAGCTGTCCAGTCTCCCTTCCATTTGAAGTGTTCCGCAGCTTTCAGCGCCATCTGTTTCAGCTCGTCGATGCTTTCTGTCGCCGGTTGATCGTACTTAAAGTAATTGAAGAGATCAGTCACGCGAATACGCCAGAGCTCATCTTCGTTTCCCGCCGCCTCTGCTAATCTCTGGGCATCGGTGCGCAGCTTAAGTATGTACTCTTTGCCCTGCTCCTGGCTGGCATATCCACGCGTATAGCAGATAAGCAGCTTGCGCATCAGACGCGCTCCCATAAGCGGATCAAGCGATGCGCTATCTCTCCACAGCGCCAGTGCTCTGTCGTAAGCTTCGTTTGTTCTATCGCCCCAGATGAGGCTATCGCCGAGCTGTTCGTACAATGTTGCCTGTTCGGACTCCGGGGCTATGTCCAGGGCATTGCGCAGATGGTGATACGCATCTGCAAACGCGCCAGAGCGGCCCGCCAGCTCACCGGCTCGTCTGAGGTAGCGAATGGCCTGCTCTGGCGCGATCGGACTTTCGAGTGGAATGGCTGACTGGCGAGACAACACGATTGCCTCCCGGTAGTGATAGGCGATCAGCTCCGCGTACTCGTCGAGGCGCTCTCCCGCGTTTGCTTCGATATAAGCCGCGATCTTGCTGTGCAGGCGAATGCGCTCTGAACGCGAGAGGGTACCGTAGACCACGTCGCGGATCAGGATATGCCGGAAGACAAAAGCACCAGCTTCGGCTGCCAGAATAAAGTCTCGTATGAGCAAGCCGTCAAGCGCTACGTCGAGTTCCTGTTCGCTAAAGGTATCTAGCAGCGTTTGCAGCAGAGCGGGCCGGAAAGGACGCGAAAGAACCGAGGCAACCTGCAGCACCATGCGTTCCTGCATCGTGAGACGGTCGAGGCGCGCGAGAATAGCCGCGTGTACGGTATCGGGCAAGACATCTGGCGTAGCGCTCTGTCCCGTAAGTGCGCGTTCAGAGAGTCCACGCAGCAGTTCGAGCGCGAAGAAGGGATTACCGCCCGCCCGCGCGACGATCTGTTCGCGTGTCTCGGCGGGGAGATGCTGCGCGAGTCGCTCTACGAGGTCGCGCGTCTGGATCGTCGTCAGGGGCTGTAGCGCCAGCGATGTAAAGTTCTGGCGGCCACCGCCCCAGGTGGGACGGCGATCCAGCAGTTCTGGACGACTTAAGGTGACGAGTAACACGGGTGCCTGAATGCGCAGACGAATAATATATTCCATCATATCGAGCAGGCTATCGCTGGCCCAGTGCAGGTCCTCAACGATGATAACGCGCGGGGCCTGCTGTGCGAAGACTTCGATGAGCAGTCGCCACGCTGAGAAGATGCAGTCGCGTTCGATTGTGCCTTCCTTTTCGACGCCCAACGCGATCAGCGCCTGGTCCGTTATATGTGCTGCATCCTCCTCTGTATAGCCCACGCTTAGAAAGACCTGTATCACCCCATCTCGCGAGACCTCTGCACCGAGCAGCTCGCTGAGCAGGCCACGCAGAGGCCAATAGGTCAGCGTCTGGCCGTAGGGCAGGCAGCGTACTGTGGCTATCTTGAAGCCATCCGTTGGATCGAGGCGGCTCAGAAACTCCTCTAACAGGCGCGATTTCCCCGTCCCTGCTGGCGCCAGGATCGAGACGAGCTGCGGTTGTTGTTCCTCAATCACTCGTGCCTGCAAGACCGAAAGCTGCAGCAGGTCCTGTCTGCGTCCGACGAATGGCGGGCGTTCGACCTTGCGCGTGTTGCGCGCACATTTGAGCGTGTAAATGCGCAAGGGTTGCCGCTTCCCTTTCAGTTCAACCAGGTGTGCATCTTCGAAAAGGAAGGCTGTCCGACCCGCGTTGACGGTGCGTTCGCTCACCACAATCTCGCCGGAATTGGCATGTTGCTGCAGGCGTGCCGTTACGTTCACCGCGTCGCCCGTGATCAGGAAGTCGCCGCGGGAGGAGTCATTGGTGGCGATCACTTCGCCCGTGTTGACCCCGATGCGCAGCGAGAAGGATTGTGCCAGTAGTGTGTCCGTCCTCACAGCCTCTTGCAGGGCCAGTGCCGCCGCCAGAGCGCGCTCGGCGTCATCTCCATGCGCCTGTGGCAGGCCAAAGACGGCCATCACCGCGTCCCCGATAAACTTTTCCAGAGTACCACCGTAGAGAGGAATAATGCGACGGGCATGATTATAATAGCGGCTCATCAGAGCGCGTACATCTTCGGGGTCGAGCGTGTCGCCAAGCGACGTTGAGCCGGTCACATCGGCGAAGAGAATCGTTACAAGTTTTCGCTCTTCGGGCATAGCGTTATCCTTAATGCATTGCGCGTTGCTATTGATTGCATTAGAAAACTTATTCCAGATGTCCCTTCATTATAACAGAAAATGGTCGCGTTTTATGTCTTCGAGGCGCTGAATCGTCACAACCAGGTGATCAGGGAAATTCCATTCTGCTCACAATTTCCTGCATCGTGAAGAAGTAGTACAGCTTTAAATCTTGACTTTTCCAATTAGCCCGTGCTAATATCTGAGTGTTCAACTAGGATTTAATGGGCTGGAGGATGCTCATAACTCACTGAAGAGAGGGTGTATTGTATCATGATAGCAGGATTAGTGGCCGCGTTTGTGCTTTTCTTGCGCGAGGGGCTTGAGGCAAGCCTGATCGTCAGTATTCTATTTGCCGCGCTGCGCCAGTTGGGGCAGTTGCAGCAGATGCGTGCCGTGTGGATCGGCATAGGGCTGGCCGCGCTGGCGTCCCTGGGCGGCGGTGCAATTCTCTACGCAACGATCCGCGAATACGATGGCTCGACCTTCCAGACTATTTTTGAGACCATCACCTATCTCGTCGCGGTCGTCCTGCTCACCTCGATGACCTTCTGGTTGCAGCGTCACAGCCGCTCCCTGAAGAAAGAGCTCACCTCACAGGCGGCTAAGGCCGGTTCAGCCTTTGGCCTCGGCCTGCTGGCCTTCTTCACGGTCGGGCGCGAGGGCTTAGAGACGGCGGTCTTCTCGCTCGCCCTGGCGTTCCAGACAAGCGGCCTCTGGCTTCTGCTCGGTGCTCTGCTCGGACTATTGGCCGCGGTGGTTCTGTGCTGGCTGATCTATCGCCTGGGCTACCGGCTCGACTTCCGCGTCTTCTTTCGTGTCATGGGCATCCTGCTCCTGGTCTTTGCCGCCGGTCTGTTCGCGAACGCCATTCAGAATATGCAAGAACTGGGCTGGATCACCTTCGGCACCGCGCAGCTCTGGAACTCCGCGAAATTCCTGAGCGAGGACAGTACCATAGGTGATATTCTGCATACCTTCGTTGGCTATGCCGATGCCCCCACTGCACTACAGGTCGCCCTCTACGCTGGCTACCTGCTCCTGGCCGGTTCGGCCTTCGCCTGGATGACGCGCAAGCCTGCTATACCTGCTAAGGCCACTGTGCGAGTTGATAACGCCTCGAAGGCATAGAGAGGAACAAGATGCAATCACCATCACCGATGCGCGTCATCTCCGTCAATGTTGGGCAGCCACGCGAGGTTGTCTGGAAAGGAAGAACGGTTCTCACCAGTATCTTCAAAGAGCCCGTCGCAGGCCGCATCGTAGCACGCCGACTCAACCTCGACGGCGACCGTCAATCAGACCGGTTCGTGCATGGAGGTCTCGAGAAGGCGATCTACGTGTACCCCGTTGAGCATTATCGCTACTGGCGCGCGCAATTTCCCACGATGGATCTCCCCTGGGGCATGTTCGGAGAGAACCTCACAACCGAAGGACTCGAAGAAAAGACGGTGCATATTGGAGATCAGTTCCGCGTCGGTTCTGCCACGGTCGTCGTGACCCGGCCCCGGCTCCCTTGCTATAAGCTTGGTCTCAAGTTCCAGCGCGACGACATCCTCAAACGCTTCTTGCAGAGCGGTCTCACCGGCTTCTATCTCGCCGTCCTGGAGGAGGGCGAGGTTGCGGCTGGCGACCCGATCACGCTTCTCGAACGCGACGAGGACGCGGTTTCCGTGTCCGATGTCGTCGGCCTCTACTATACATCTGAAGAGTGAGTTGCAATCTCTTGCCTTTTGCGGTATCCTCTTAACAGGAGGTTAACTGTTTTAATGGCTATAGATCTGAACAGGCAGGCAGGAAACTCCTCATTTCTGGCGCCTCATCACTATCCAGGGCGACTCGTTGCCGCCGAAGGACTGGATGGCTCAGGTAAAAGTACCCAGATCCAGTTGCTCAGCTTCTGGTTGCGCTCGGAAGGCTACGAAGTTATTATTACCGAATGGAACTCCTCAAAACTCATCAAGCGCGCCCTCAAAGTTGGTAGGAAGCAAGGGGCGATGAATCCGAAACTGCTGAGTCTGCTGCACGCCGCTGATATCGCCGAGATGCACCAGCGCCATATCCTCCCGGCCCTCCAGCGTGGCGCGGTAGTGCTGGCCGATCGCTATATCTACACTGCCCTGGCGCGCGACCTGGCCCGTGGCGTCGAGTCCGCATGGGTTCAGCATGTGTACCAGTTCGCGGTGCGCCCGGACCTGAGCGTTTACTTTCAGATCAGCGCCGAAGAGGCTCTGCGCCGTTCGTCGGGTGCTCATCCTTTGCTGAAATACGAACAGCATTCGGGGATGGATCTGGCCACGCATGCCGATCCAAAGGGAAGTTTTCGTAGTTTCCAGCAGCATGTCTTGCATGCGTATGAAGCAATGATCGATGATTTTGCGCTCTTTTGTCTGGATGCGACATTGCCAGTCAAGCAGCAGCAGCGCCTGTTACGCGAGACGCTGCTGCGCGTCTTACCAGGTGAGAACGAGTAAAGGGAAGATGTTATGGAAAATGAGCAGCGGCGGATAAGTGGAGAGGATGAGCATTTCACTTCCTCTGCTACTCCGCTGCTTCGTCCCGAACGTGCTAGATTGATAGTTCTGGAAGGTATCGACCTTTCGGGCCGCACCACCCAGGTACACCTCCTACGAGATTGGCTAAGCGCTCAATATTATCATGTAACCACCACCGCCTGGCGTACCTCTCCCCTCATCTCCGATGTGCTGGCGCGCGCGCGCACAAAATCACCGCTGCGCCCCCTGGCCTATAGCCTGCTCTATTGCGCCGATCACCTCGACCGCACAGAGCGCGTGATCAGGCCCGCGCTGGAGCGTGGCGAGATCGTGCTGGCCGATCGCTATGTGTATACGGCGTTTGCCCGCGACGAGGCGCGTGGACTGGATAAGGAGTGGGTGCGCAACCTCTATCGCTTTACTGTAGAACCAGATGCCGTCTTCTACCTGCATATCAGTCCAGAGGAGGCCGTAAGGCGGCGCGTCGCCCTCCAGCAGCGCGTCGTAGCGGTAGAGAGACCTGAAAAACGTGGCGAAAAGAAGCAGAAGAAACAGCTTGAGCGCGCGGCAGCTACTGTTCAGTTACCGCCTCTCGCTCCCGAGACGATGGAAAGCTTTCGCGACTTCGAGATGAAAATGTATAGCCAGTATCAATGCATGCAAAAAGAATTCAACTTTACCGTTGTAGAGGGTGACCAGTCGATCGATCACGTGCAGGCCACCCTGCGGCGCGCCCTGCTGCACCTTTTGTTAGAGCCGGAATGAATACTTCTGTGGAGAACAATACGTTTACATAATAGGACATCGCGAAGGAGCATACAATGAAGATTCTACACATCTCCGATATTCATTACCGGGAAGCGCCTGAAACCTGGGCGCTCCTGAAAGAAGCTGAACGGCAATTTGCGGCGCTATATCCCGACCTGATCCTGATCACCGGCGACCTGACGAACGATGGCCTCGACGAGCAATTCTTGCGCGTGAAGCGTTTTGTGGGCTCGCTCGATTTCTGCACGGTGCTCCTCATTCCTGGGAATCGCGACCTGGCAAAAACGATAGTGCCCGTCCCTGCCGAGCGCAGCGACCTTGAATACTTCCTGCTCACGCATCCCGAGCCCGTCTCCATGCTCGACGAGATGGATTCTCTAGAGGACGTCAATCATGGCAGACAGGGCAAATTTTTTGATCACTTTCTTGCGACCGAGTTTTTCTATCGCTCTGGAGACATAGCTGCCGTGGGTCTCAACAGCACGCCCGAGATCACGCCGCGCCAGATGGATTTGACGGTGCAGCACTTCAACAAGGGGAGGTCCGGCGAGCTACGCCTCTTCTGTGCGCACCATAGCTTTCTCCCCGTTCCCACTAAGAAGCTCAAGCCCGGCGATGTTGTGCCCCGCTCAGCCGATATTCTGCAAACGCTGATCGAACTGCATGTCGATCTCCTCTTCTGTGGCCATATCCATCGCAGCCACGTGTGGGAGCTCTCCGATGGCCGCCACCGCCTGCTCTGCTGCAACGCCGGCTCCCTGCTGGACACCTCTGGAAAGAAAGACAATGGCTTCCTGGAGATAGATATCGAGCGCGATCTGCGCATCACCAAACGTTCGTTGTTCTCGCGCCGCACCGAGGTTTTGTATGAGCGCCCCCACTTCGGCGCTGTCTTGCAAGATCGCCTGCACAGCGCGCCCGACTCATTGGCGGGCCTCAACGAACTGGCCGAAGTGCTTCAGGACGGCGCTAGCGATGGGAAAAAAGTAAAGAAGGCAAAAAGTAAGAAGTAAAGTAACTCCTCAGGACTCGTCAGCGCCAAAGGCGCTTCACAAGCGGTTTGGTGTAGATGGTGTGGTTTGCGGCCCGGGGCCGCAAACCACACCATCTACACCAAACCGGGACGAGCCGCCGCAGGCGGCGAGGGGTCCTGAAGAGTTACGCAATAAAAAGTAAAGAAGCGTCTTCATCTATGAGGGTCGGTGCAAGAGGGGGACAAATGGCGGAAATGTACCAGAACTCTCCTCTATAGAAAGAAAAAGGTGTATAGTTTCTATACAGACGAAACCCGAAGAGGTCAAGTGAAATTGCACTAAGGATGCTTTATAGTAGGTTTTGATCGTGGGCTAATGAAGAACACCCGAAAATATGAAGAAAATGAAGAACGGCATCGTTGCCCGGAGGATAGAGACGTGAGTGATAAGGGACGTCAAAACGAGGATCAGACAGGCAGCCAGAAGAAGCTGCTTAAACAGGAGAAGCGCTTGCGTGATCGACTGCTGGAGGCACAACAGGCACAGGATAACGCCCTGGAACGCCTGCGCCGCGCCGAGACTCGACTCCGCAAGCGTGTGGAGCGCGTACAACGCCTGGAGAGTCGGCTGAACATCGTCGATCAGCAAATGAGGGCGTTAAATGCACCTCTTTCCACGATAGTCACATTGATTCCCACTGTGGCTGAGTCCGCTACAAGAAAGGCCGCGCACCCCACGGAGACGACGCCAGAGAAACCATCTATGCAGGTTACGGGTGCCACACAGGCGCCGCAGACTGCGATGCCAGCCGCAAAAGCTTCTGTTGCGCCGCCGATTTCTTATCGTATATCGACTGAAGTTGCCGAGGTTCCTATTTTAACGCGTAAGGAAGAAAGTGCAGGCTCTAAACCGGCGTCAGTAGAGCAAGCTTCAAAAGCGGATACGCTTCCCGAACAACCCGCCGGGTTGGAAAGCGTCGCTGATGAAATGCTCGCTGGCGAGGCCGAGCCGCAATTTCTAGAGCGTTTCTCCGCCAGTGTCGACACACCGCTCGACGAGGAGGAAGTAGACGAGGAGGAGGTTCCTGTCACCCATACCCTCAGTCCTGCCGTGCTGCGTGCCAGAGAGGCGCGAGCCGTGGCTGAAGCGGCAGAAGAGGCGGCGCGCGAAGCCATCGAGCGAGCGGAGGATGTTGCAGAGTATCTGGAGCAGATCGGCTCCGCCCGCCACCTGATGCAGGAGCTCGAACAGCTTGAAGATGAGGCCGCTCAAGCCGCCGCTTACGCTCGTGAAGCCGAAGGAGCGGCACGAGCGGCTGAGCGTGCGGCGGCTGAGTCAGAGGGATTTTTGACAGATGAGGAGGTGAAGCTAACGGCGGAAGAGAAGCAGATCATCGCCGCCATCCCGCCCGAGGAAGAGCGCGAACTGGACGCCGTAGAGGAGCAGAGCGAGGAAGAGCCCCCTATCAACGCCGTGCAACCAGACATCCTGGCGGATTCGGTTCAAGAGGCACAGCAGGTACAAGCCGCACCGCTCAACGGGGAGGTACAAGGCGTAGTAGAGATATCCTCGATCAGAGGAACGGCTGATCGCTATGATCTGCAAGCGGGCGGAGTGCATACGTACGCGCATCCAACACAATTGGAGATCGTGCAGGTGGAGGAGATCAATGAGGAGGAAGAGACCCTGGAGACGGTCGCCGCCATGATCATTGCGGATGCCGCCGCCATCGCCGCCGCCGAGGCCGAAGCCCTGGCCGAGGCGAGTAGCGCCCGTACGCGCGAGGCCCGCCGCGCCGCGCTGGAGGCCGATCGAGTCCTGGGGACCATTCGACTGGCTATTCGCAATGGCGCGCTGGTTGGCGACGAGGCCGCCGCCGCGCTGATGGCCGCCGAACGCGATGCGACGCATGCCCATGCAGTCCTCGCCGATGCCGAAGCTACCGAGGAACGCGCGCTCACTGCGGCGATGAACGCTGAGGCCGAAGCCGAGGTTGCGGAGGGGATGGCCCTCGCCTCGGGCGAAGGCCATGAGCGCGACGAATACGGCTCCGCGTATCCCATGCCAGCAGAGGAGCCCGCTCTCGCGGCTACGGAGACGGACGATGTAGATCTCGAACTGGACGGTGCGGACGCTGATTCTGAGCAAGACGAGGATGACGAAGGTGGCGAAGATACACAAAAGCTACCGCGCGTAGACCCGGAGCAATCTTGAGCGCGACCTGTGTTCGCGAGATCTACGCGTCGGCATCTCCCGACGAGGAGGCAGTGGCCCGCTACTGGTGGTCGCTTCCTCCTCGTAGCCTGCTACCCTTGAGCAATGGAGGCACCTATCAACTCTTCTTCGCCGGACGCCCCGGTGGATCGGCGGGACCAGACGTGCGCGATGCGGTACTCTGTGATGCGCCTCCCCGCCTGCCTCTGCTGGATCAGGACATAAGGACGGTGATGCACGCGCAGAGGTACGTTGGCGATGTCGAATTTCACGTGCGTTCCAGCGACTGGGTCGTCCATCGACACCATACCGATCCCCGCTACAACAACGTCATATTGCACGTCGTTCTCCTATGCGATGATCCCGCGCCCACCACGCGCCAGGACGGCCTGCATGTGCCCATCTGCTCGCTGTACGACCTGCCATCCAGAGGTGAAACGTCTCTATCCGATGCTGTGGCACCAGGCAAGGTGAACTGGCCGTGTCATCATGCTCTACAACATATAAGCAACGAGGAGCGCGATAGGCTCCTGGAGCAGGCCGGCCTGCTCCGCTTCGAGCAGAAGGCGCACGCGTTCGTCGAGCAGCTTCACGCGAGCGCTGCTGCGTCCCCATACGATCTCTACGACACCTGCCTGCTCCCCGCCCTCGCCGAGGGACTGGGCTATGGTCGCGATCGTGCCTTCTTCCGTGCCCTCGGTCAGCGTCTGCTCGGCAGGGGAGAGCACGTGCCCGAGCCGCTAGGGCGTGCGGCGTCGCCCACCCCGCTCGATGCCGGGCGTATGCGCAGCCTGCATCTCCTGGTGAAGCGCTGGCATGGCTCTGGCCTCTGGCTGGCATTGCGTTCCAGGCTGCAATCTACTCAATCACCTGCTGACGGACAGCGTGTATTGTCCGCGTTGCGTGCGGTGTTTTGCGAGACCGGGCTAAGTGTTGCGCGCACTGATATACTTATCTGCAACGTTGTATTGCCGTTTGCCGCCGCCGTCGCGCTGCTGGAACGCGATCCGTTGCTGAACGAACAGGCCCTGGCACTCTACAAGACGCATCCGGGCCTGCCCTCGAATAGTGTTACACGTATGATGAGTGCGCAATTGAAGCTGGCGTCGGAGCCGAGCGGCAGTTGTCGCCAGCAGGGTCTGCATTATGTCTATCGCGAGACGTGTCAGGAGAAGCATTGCGAGGTATGCATGATGGGGAGGAGATTGAGTTTATGACCGAGAACGAGGGCGAGCGTCTATCGCGCTTTCTGGCCCATGCCGGTGTTGCCTCGCGCCGCCACGCCGAAGAGTTGATCGCCGCCGGGCGCGTCCAGGTCAACGGCGCCACCGTCACGACGCAAGGGACACGCATCGATCCCGCCCACGATCGCGTCAGCGTCGACGGAAAGATCGTACAGCCCGCCGCACAGCACGTCTACCTCCTGCTCAACAAACCGGGCGGCTACCTCAGTACCGCGAGCGATCCCCAGCGACGCCCGACCGTACTCGATCTCCTGCCCCAGGAACTGAGGCGCCTGCGCGTCTACCCCGTGGGTCGCCTGGATATCGACACGAGCGGCCTGCTCCTGCTCACCAACGACGGCGATTTCGCCCTGCGCCTCGCGCACCCCCGCTACTCAGCGGAGAAGCACTACGAGGCCCTCGTGCACGGCTACCCCACCCCCGCGCACCTGTCCGCCTTGCGCAACGGCGTTGAATTTACCGAAGATTCCGGCGCACGCCACAAAAGCGCGCCCGCCGAAGTACGCATACTGCGCCGCGTGGGCGTCGATACCTGGCTAGCGCTCACCATCCACGAGGGCCGTAAGCGCCAGATACGCCGTATGCTCGCCGCCGTCGATCTCCCCGTCGTGCGCCTCGCGCGCGTCGGCATCGGCTCACTGACATTGGGAGATCTCCCCGTTGGTCAGTGGCGTCATCTCACAGCGGAGGAGGTGGAGGCGTTGCGCGTTACTCCTTGAGGTATTTCAGGAGCGATCTGTTATGACGAATCGAGAAGGGAATCTGACACAAAAAGGCGATCCAGACTTTTTTGCAGCAGCCATACGAGGGCTAGACGAAGAATTCGCCATATCTGAAGACGCAGTAGAAGATATAAAAGTATCCTCCTTAAATGTGGAGTATCTAACACTCTCAGTAACATTATCACGGTTATCAAGTTAATTTAGAAGCCGAAGAAATCAAACAAAACTGGCTCCTGAGAGCACGACACAGAGTAGAAGCATCCAGATTTGATACAATATCTACAGAATTAACAAAAGTAGTAGACAAGGCACTAAGCAGAACATTGTGGCACCTAACATCGAGAATGAGGCTCATTCAATTTCTCTTCCATACCTATGGTATCGACGATACAGCTAGAGCAATCAAAGAAAAAAGGGCCACTTAAAAGGATAGACTAGAATATTCATTTTGCTATGATTGCTCAGTTATAAGTGATGATAAGGATAGATAAAGCGAGGATAGTATGGATAGCAGACAGATAGAGGCATTTGTAAATAGGTTAACAGATATTATTGATAATGTTACAGTTTTTTCCAGTTTCGATGATTTGCATGGGCACCAATATGTAAGGTAGCTCTCCATTAATTGGTGAACGAGCCTGCTGTTCTGGCAGCGGCTAAAACCTCAGCCAGGACATACTTGGGAGGACGCCCGCGTGGTCGTTTTGGTTGAGTCTGCTTGCCTTCGGCAGGTTTTTCAGAGCAA
>WNGD01003311.1_pt1 | contig 16450 bp, 19 predicted proteins | sample 5400671 | NCBI WGS metagenome assembly WNGD01 (sample SAMN13153369, study PRJNA577476) | soil metagenome | isolation source: 40 cm soil or saprolite under grassland replicate 2 | place: USA:California | collected 2016-06-15 | reverse complement strand
GGGCAGCGCGGACTCGAGCGCGCGCTCGACCGCATCGGCGGCTGCGTGACCCTGCCCCACCGCCTCGTCGTAGGTGACGCCGATCACCACGTCGGCGAACACGCGGCCGCCGGCCTGCCGCATGCGGAGTCGTCGCAGCTGGACCGCGGGCTCGATGCCTGCGATCGCCGCGCGCGCAGCCGTTTCCGCCTGCGCGGGAACGCGGTCCATCAGCACGTCGACATTGCCACGCATCAGGCGCACCGCGGCGGCGAGCACGATGCACGCGACGAAGAGCGCAGCGATCGAGTCCGCGTCCGGATAGCCGGCCCGCACGAAGTTCAGCCCGACGAGCACGGCCGTCGAGCCACCGAGGTCGCTTGCGAAATGCAGCGCATTCGAGGACAGCGCGGCGCTCCGGTAACGGCGGGCCGCACGGGCGGAGGCGACGGTTCGGGCAATGTCGATCGCGATCACGACCCCGATCACGAGCAGGGCGTACCACGCTGCGTCGACGTGTGGGTGAACGCCACCGGTGAGGCGCGCGATCGCACGCCAGACGATCAAGAGGCTCGCAAGCACGAGAATCGCGCCCTCCCCGAGCGCGGACAGGTGCTCTGCCTTCCCGTGGCCGTACTGGTGGCCGAGGTCCGCCGGTCGCGCGGCGACGCCGACGGCGAAGAAGGTGAGCAGCGCGGCGACGAGGTCCGTTCCCGAGTGCGCCGCCTCGGACAGGAGGCCGAGGCTGTGCGTCGCGATGCCGGTGCCGAGCTTCAGCGCGATCAAGGCCGTCGCTGCGACCACGGAGACGAGCGCTGTCCGTCGCTGCGGCGTCATGCGACCGGCTCGAGCGGCCAGACCACGACGTCCAGGCGGCGTGAGCAATGGCAGAGGGGCTCGCCCTTCAGGTCCAGGGGCGAGATCGACGCGAGCTCGATCTCGGCCTCCGCGCGTTGGAGCAACCAGGGCTCGTGGTGGACCTCGGCCCGGTGGAGCCCGCCGCGCGCGTCGGCCGAGTAGAGGCAGTACCGCTCGGCGAGAAACCGTTCGAGCGAGCCCGCTTGCGCGTGGAACGCGGCTCCCACGGGCCTGTACCGCCCGCAGAACACGCGGCCCGGCTCCCGGATCCGCGCGCATTCGTAGTCGATCCACCCACCGACGTGGGTCGCCGACATCCGCGCGTGGAAGTAGGGCAGCTTGTACGCGAGCGTCGCAGCCTCGACTGCGAGCCGGCTCGACGCATCGAGGCTGAAGAACCAGACGCCGGGCTTGCCGTCCGTCGCGCGCACGTACGTCCGCACGTTCAGCTCGAGAAAGGCTGACACACCGGGCAGCGGCAGCAGGCCGCGGAGGCGCAGGCCTGTGAGCCGGAACGCCGCGATCCCGAGCCACGCGCTGCCGTCATGCCGCTCGACCTCGAGGCCCGACGGCACGTGCGCCTGGACAGCCTCGATCGGCACGCGCCAGTGCGCGAAGAGCAAGTCCTCCCACGACTGTGCCATCGACCAGCGACGCGCCGGAACCGGCCACGGCCGGTGCTCCAGGTGCTCGAGCGAGCGTGCTTGCCGTGCTGCGGCAGCGAGCAAATTAGCGGTCGCGGTCGCTAGAGGTTGCCGCGGAGCGCCTGCTCGCGCTCGATCGCCTCGAACAGCGCCTTGAAGTTGCCGTCGCCGAAGCCGCGGGCGCCGTGGCGCTCGATCACCTCGAAGAAGACCGTCGGCCGGTCCTGCGCGGTCTTCGTGAAGATCTGCAAGAGGTAGCCGTCGTCGTCCCGATCGGCGAGGATCCTGTGCTTGCGCAGGTCGTCGTAGGACTCCGCGATCTCGCCGACGCGCCCCGGGACCTCCTCGTAGTAGGCGTCTGGCGTGTCGAGGAAGACGATTCCGCGCTCCTTCAGCTGCTCGACCGTCTCGACGATGTTCGACGACGCAAGCGCGATGTGCTGTGCGCCGGCGCCGCCGTAGAAGTCGAGGTACTCCTCGATCTGGCTCTTGCGCTTGCCCTCGGCCGGCTCGTTGATCGGGAACTTGATCTTCCCCTCGCCGTCCGCCATCACCTTCGACATCAGCGCCGAGTACTCGGTCGAGATGTCCTCGTCCGAGAAGTGGATCATCTCCGTGAAGCCCATCGTCCGCTCGTAGAACTCGACCCAGTGGTTCATCCGGCCGAGCTCGACGTTGCCGACGCAGTGGTCGATGTTCTTCAGCCCGACGCCCGCGGCGCGGTGGCCGTTCTCCGAGACGGAGACGTAGCCCGGGAGATAGGGCCCCGCGTAGCCGGAGCGGTCGACGAAGGTGTGGACCGTGTCGCCGTAGGTCGCGATCGAGGCGAGCTCGATGCTGCCGAACTCGTCTTCGAGCCGGTGCGGCTCTGCGACCCCGCGCGCACCGCGCTGGACGGCCTGGCGGTACGCCTCGGTCGCGTCGGGAACGGCGAGGGCGATGTCCTTGACGCCGTCGCCGTGGCGGCACGCGTGCCGCGCGATCTCGTGGTCCTCGCGGAGCGCGCTCGAGAGCACAAACCGGATGTCGCCCTGCTCGAGCACGTACGAAGCGCGGTCGCGGATGCCCGTCTCCGGCCCCGCGTACGCCGTGCGCGTGAAGCCGAAGGCACGCTCGTAGAAGTAGGCCGCCTGCTTCGCGTTGCCCACCCAGAGCTCGACGTGATCCCATCCGAGCAGGGGCATGAAGTCGTGGCCCATGCGCAAGATCCTAGCGGGCTGCTGCACGGGCAGATCCTGTATCCGGGGCGGCCGCGGCGAGCTCCTCGCTGACGGGATGGTCCTCGAGCGAACGCCGGAGCGGCACGTCCTCGATCCCGAACCAGACGATGAAAAAGACGAGGGCGGAGACGCAAGCGGCCGCGAGAAAGGCCGGGTGGAGAGCGGAGGCAAGCGCGATCCGCAGCGGCTCGGGTAGACGGTGGGCGCCGAGGCTCTCGGTGCCGTCGCGCACTCCGCGCGGCAGGCCCTGGTTGACGATCACGCCCATGATCGTCACCCCGAGCGTCCCGCCGATGGAGCGGGCGAACTGCGTCAGCGCCGTGGCCGAGCCGATCACCGCACGCGCGACGGCGTTCTGTACGGAGAGCACGAACACCTGCATCATCAGCCCGAGCCCGATCCCGGCCACGACCATGTTCCGCGCCGCCTCGCCGTTCGACGTGTGGCCGTCCATTCGCCAGAGCAGCAGCATCCCCGCGGTGAGCACGATCGGTCCGACGAGTGCATTCGGGCGCAATCGGCCGCTGCGTGAGATCCACTGGCCCGAGATCAGGCTCGCCGTGACGGCGCCGAGCATCAGCGGCGTCAGCACGATGCCCGACGAGGTCGCCGACGTGCCGATCACGCCCTGGACGAACAGCGGCACGTAGCTGATCGTCCCGAACATCGCCATCCCGACGAGTCCGATCGAGATCAGGCTCGCCGCGATCGTCTTTCTCCGGATCAGGTCGAACGGGAGGATCGTCTCGGGGACGCGGCGCTCGATCGCCCAGAAGGCGAGGGCCAGCAGGACGGCTGCGGCGAGTGAGCCGAGCACCTCCGGCGAGAGCCACGAGTACTGCCGCCCGCCCCAGACGAGCCCCAGCAGGAGCGCGGTCGTCGCCGCGGCGAGCACGCCCGCGCCGAGCCAGTCGATCGAGTGCTCGTGACGCGCCGCGCGCTTCGGCATCGTCGCCAGGATCACGAGCATCGCCACTCCGCCGATCGGGAGATTGACGTAGAAGACCCAACGCCACGTCGTGTTGTCGACGATGAAGCCGCCGACGAGCGGGCCGATGATCGACGCGGCCGCGAACACGGCGCCGATCAGGCCCTGGTACCGGCCGCGGTCGCGCACCGGCACGATCGCACCGACGGTCGCGATCGCGAGCGGGAAGAGACCGCCGGCGCCGAGTCCCTGCACCGCCCGGAAGAACACGAGCTCAGGCATGTTCTGGGCGAGCCCGCACAGGGCCGAGCCGACGAGGAAGATCGAGATCGCGACGAGGAAGAGCGGCCGCCGGCCGTAGACGTCGCCGAGCTTCCCGTAGAGAGGGACTGTGACCGTCGTCGCGAGCATGTACGCCGTGAACACCCACGAGTACTGCGAGAGGCCGCCGAGCTCGGAGACGATGCGCGGCAACGCCGTCGAGACGATCGTCTGGTCGAGCGCCGCGAGCAGCAGCGTCACCATCAAGCCCGAATAGATCGCGAGGACGCGCCCGATGCTGAAGTGGTAGCCGGGCGGCACGCGGGCGAGGCGGGCGCGCAGACTCATCGGACTCGAATCTACCCGTGGAGTCAACACATACTTCGTTACGGTGACGTTCAGCGCCCAGAGCAGCACCGTCCCGAGCGGCATCAGATCGACCGCGTGGACGCGCCGCCTCGGGCCGACCGCACCCGTGGCGCTCGTGCCGCTCGCCGCGTTCCTCGCGGGCGGCTACTACGAGTCGACCTACTCGCTGCTCGCGGCGGTCGTCTGGCTCGGGATCGCGATCGTCTCGTCGCTGCGGCCGCTGCCGCGACCCTCGGCGGCGACGTGGCTCCTGCTCGGATTGACCGGCTGGACGCTGCTCTCGGCGCTCTGGGGCCAGCCCGGCGCGGCGCTGCGGACGGCTCCACTTGTCGCGCTGTACGCGGGCGTGCTGCTCGTCGCGGAGTGGAGCGGCGGACTGCGGCAGCTGGACGCGCTGCGTGTCGCCGTCGTGCTCGTCGCGCTCGCCGGCCTCGTCGCACGCGCCGCCGACGTCGCTCCGACGGGCGGCGGCCCCCACTCTGAGCGGCTCGCGTGGCCGGTCACCTACGCGAACGGGCTCGGCCTCCTCGCGGTCTACGGCGTCCTCCTCTGTGCGGGCCTGCCCCGGGCGGCGCCGGCCGCCGCCGCGGTCTGCGGAGCGGCCGCGTACCTGACGTTCTCGCGGAGCGCGCTCCTCGTCGGCGCCGGCGCCGCGTTGCTGCTCGTCGCCCTGCGACCCGCGGCGGCGCGCGGAATCGCGGGCGCCGCGCTCGGCGTCGCCGCCGTCGCGGCGCTCGACGCAACCGGCGGCACGGCCGGCCCGACCCTCGTTCCCGCCGTCGCCCTCGCCGCCGCCACCGCCCACCTCCTCCCCATTCCAAGTAACAACGTGTTATTTGGGGCGGCGCGGAAGGTGCTGGTGGTGGGGGCTCTCCTGGTCGCCGTCGCGGGTGCTGCGTTCGCACAGCCGCTCGCGGCGCGCTTTGCCGCCCCCGCGCCGGACGAGCGCAACGCCCACCGGCTGCTCGACGTCTCCGGTCACGGGCGGACGCGTCTTTGGCGCATCGCCTGGGACGAGGGCAGCTCGCATCCCGTTCTCGGCGGCGGCGCGGGCACCTGGGCGCGGGAGGCGACTGCGCGCATCGGGCTCGACGCTCCGGCGAATGCGCACTCGCTCTACCTCGAGACGTTCGCGGAGCTCGGCCTGGTCGGCCTCGCACTCTTGCTCGCAGCGCTCGCCCTCGCCCGCGCCCGCGAACCGGCCGCGCTCGCCCTCCTCGCGGCCTTCGTGGTGCACGCGTCGGTGGACTGGGACTGGCAGCTTCCCGCGGTCACGATCCCCGCGCTCCTCGCGGCGGGCGCCGGGCTGCGCGCCGCACGCAGGCCGGCGCCGTTCGCGCTCGCCCCGCTCGCGCTGGCGATCGGGCTCGCCGCCGGCCTGCACGGGATCGGCGCCGCCCTGCTCGAGAGCGGGGGCGACCAGCACCTCGCTGCCCGGCTGCTGCCCTGGGACGCGCGCCCGTGGGTCGCGCTCGGCGAGACGGCGCGTGCGTGCGCGACCGATCGCCGCGATCCCGTCATCGCCCGCCTCCGTCCCCCGAACGGGGGATGCGAGTCGGGCCGGTGACGGCGACCTTGTGGAGGCGTGAAGTCCGCCCGGATCGTCCTCGCCGTCGTCTCCGCCGCCGCGCTCGTTGGGCTCGGCGCGGTCGTCGCGTTCGCGGCGCCGTCGTCGCTCGGCCGAGCGGCTTCGCCGGAGGGCGGCGCGGCTCAGGCCGTCTACTGTCCGAAGGGGCTCAAGAAGCAGCTCAAGGGAGCCGTCTCGGCCTACCGGAAGAGGATGACCACGGACCGCACGCGCTACTTCAGGTCGCACAAGAGTGCTCGCCAGCGCGCCGCGTTCGTCAGGCTCCAGAACCACCAGCTCAGCACGCTGCAGAAGAAGCTCAAGCGCTGCGCCTAGGCGCCGCTTGCCGGCGCCGCCCTCAGAACGCGCAGGCTTCCTGCGCGTCCGTCCGAAATGACCGGTCGACACGCGCGAATAGAGAGCCGCGCTCCTAGGCGCCGCTTGCCGGCGCCGCCGTCAGGACGCGCAGGCTTCCTGCGCGCCGTCCGAAATGACCGGTCGACACGCGCGAATAGAGATCCGCGCTCCTAGCCGAGGGGCCTGCGGACTTCTCGCTTCGTTAGGGTTCACCCGTGCGCGAGCCCACGATCTCGGACATCGACGCGCTCGTCGGGCCGGCGACGCCGCACTTCGCGTACCAGCTGCGCGCGCGCGTCCGCGAGCTGGTCGAGGGTCTCCCCGAGGATCATCCCGTGCGCCGCTACGGCGAGGAGAAGATGGAACTGCTCGACCGGCTCGGCCACGCGTCCTCGAAGGCCGAGGACGGCGGGCACGAGTCTCGCTCGCGGCCGGGCTGGGAGCAGCTCCCGAGCTCCGCGCCGGCGAACGCGCCGCTGCCGCGGCGATGAGCCTCGAGGGTGGCGCGGCTCTCGTCACAGGGGGCACGCGCGGGATCGGCAAGGCGATCGCACTGCGCCTCGCGCGCGAGGGCGCCTCGCGGATCGCGCTCGGCTACCTGCGCAACGACCGCGCCGCCGAGGAGGCGGCCGAGGAGCTGCGCGCGGCCGGGACCGAGGTCGTGCTCGTCCGCGGCAACGTCTCGTCCGCGCGCGTCCAGGCGGAGTTCGCGGAGGCCGGCCCGTACCGAGCCGTCGTGCACAACGCGGCGACCGGCGTCGTTCGCCCGGCGCTCGAGACTGAGGACAAGCACTGGGACTGGACGCTGAACGCGAACGCCCGTGCGCTGCTCGCCCTCGCCCGCGCGGTCACGCCCGCGATGGAGGCGGGATCATCGATCGTGGCCATCTCGAGCCTGGGCTCGCAGCGCGTGCTCGACAATTACATCCTGATCGGAACGTCGAAGGCGGCGCTCGAGTCCGTCGTCCGCTACCTCGCCGTCGAGCTCGCCCCGCGCGGGATCCGCGTCAACGCCGTCTCGGCCGGCGTGGTCGAGACCGGCGCGCTCGACTTCTTCCCGAACCGCGAGCAGATGCTGCGCTCGGTGGAGCGGACGCCCGCGGGGCGACTCGTCGAGCCCGACGACATCGCCGCCGTAGTGGCGTTCCTCTGCTCCGAGGATGCGGAGATGGTGCGCGGCCAGACACTGATCGTCGACGGAGGCTTCTCGCTCCCGGCATGAGGATCGTCTCGCTGCTGCCCAGTGCGACCGAGATCGTGGCCGACCTCGGGCTCGCCGATTCGCTCGTCGGCCGCTCCGAGGAGTGCGATTACCCGCCGCGGGTACGCGACCTGCCCGTCGTGACGGCGTCGCGCGTCGACACGAGCGCGCTGGGCGGGGCGGAGATCGACGCGGCCGTTCGCGCGGCGCTCGCCGAGGGGCGATCCCTCTACGCCGTCGACGCCGAGCTGCTCGACGAGCTGCGGCCGGACGTGATCCTGACGCAGGACCTCTGCACCGTCTGCGCGGTCTCGACCGGCGAGCTCGCCGAGGTCTGGGGCGTCCGCACCGAGGCGATCTCGCTGGGCGCGACGACGATCGAGGAGCTTCTCGCCGAGATCGAGCGCCTCGCCGCGCGGCTCGGAGTGGCGGACGAGGGAACGCGCGTGGCCGACGCGACACGCGCCCGCATCTCGACCATCTCCGAGTGCGTCGCCCGCTTGCCCCGGCCCCGGGTCGCGGTCCTCGAATGGCTCGATCCGCCGTTTGCGCCGGGCCACTGGGTCCCGGAGATGGTCGGTGCGGCGGGCGGACACTCGGTGCTCGGAACCGTCGGCCGGCCGTCGTTCGGTGTCAGCTGGGACGACGTCCGCGCGGCCCGGCCGGAGATCGCGATCGCCGCGCCGTGCGGCTACGACCGCGCACGCGCCGCTGCCGAGGCGGCGGCCTGCGTTCCCGACCTGGGCTGTCCGGTCGTCGCCGTCGACGCGAACGCCCATTTCTCCCGCAGCACGCCGCGCATCGCAGACGGGATCGCCGAGCTCGCGGAGATCCTCCATCCGGGTGCGCTGCAGGCGGTCGCCTGATGGAGCCGACCGAGCCCAACCTGCGCGCGTGGGAGGAGGCGCATCGCCGACGCGCCGAGCCGAAGCCGGGCCGCCCGGGGCTGCCCGACCAAGTCGCGCACGCGCTCGGCGAGCTCACAGGCAAGCGCGTCCTCCACCTCGGCTGCGGCACCGGCGAGGGCACCGCGGCGCTCGCGGAGCGCGGAGCCGTCGCGACCGGCGTCGACGTCTACAGCGAGGCGCTCGACGCGGCCCGTGAGCGGTGGCCGTCGATCCTGTGGGTGGAGGCCGACCCGCAGGCGCTGCCGAACGAGCTCTTGCGCGGCCGCTTCGACCTCGTCTACTCGGGGGGCGGCGGGCTGGCGGAGGTGAGCGATCTCGAGGGCTGGGCGCGCGGAATCGCCTCGGCGCTGCGACCGCGCGGCGAGCTGCTCGTGTTCGACGAGCATCCGGTCGCCGCACGGGTCGACACGCTGATGCGCTGGCACCACGACTACTTCGAGGGCGCGCCGCGACTCGGCCAGGTCGTCACCGCCCTCGCCCGCGCCGGCCTCGCCGTCCGCGCGCTCGAGGAGTACCCGGCGATGCCCGGAAACCCGCTGCGGCACGACCGCCGCGTTCCGGGCGAGTTCCTGCTCTACGCGGCGCGGCAGGACTAGGGGATTCAGGATCCCCTCCCGGGGAACTGCACTCGTATGGGCATCCCTGTCAGTCTCATCCTGATCGCGGTCGGGCTCGTGCTCGCGCTCGCGGTCCATTCGCACTCGAGCGGAATCGACGTGAACACGGTCGGCTGGATCCTCTTCGGCGTCGGCGCCTTCGGGCTGCTGCTCACGCTGTTCTTCTGGGACTCGTGGGCAGGCGGCGGCTACTGGCGGCGCAGGCAGGTCTACGGCGCGGCTCCGCCCGGGTACGCTCCGGCGCCCCCGGCGGCCCCACCCGCGAACCCGCCCCGGACGACGACGGTCGTCGAGGAAGACGTCCCGCCCCCCGACCCGCCTCCAGCTTAGAAGGGCGGTCTCGATTCGCGCGTGTCGACCGGTCGTTGCAGACGGACGCGCGGCAGAGCCGCGCGTCCTGAGGGCGGCGCCGGCAAGCGGCGCCTAGGAGCGCGGGTCTCGATTCGCGCGTGTCGACCGGTCATTGCAGACGGACGCGCGGCAGAGCCGCGCGTCCTGAGGGCGGCGCCGGCAAGCGGCGCCTAGAGCGGTCGTATCACGTCGAGCGGATCGACCGGTCATTTCGGACGGACGCGCGGCAGAGCCGCGCGTCCTGAGGGCGGCGCCGCCAAGCGGCGCCTACGAGCGCGGGTCTCGATTCGCGCGTGTCGACCGGTCATTGCAGAGGGACGCGCGGCAGAGCCGCGCGTCCTGAGGGCGGCGCCGGCAAGCGGCGCCTACGAGCGCGGGTCTCGATTCGCGCGTGTCGACCGGTCATTGCAGACGGACGCGCGGCAGAGCCGCGCGTCCTGAGGGCGGCGCCGGCAAGCGGCGCCTACGTCAGCCGCTCCAGCGCGTCGCCGAGCTCGTCGTCTGAGATGACGAGCGGCGGCGTCGCCTGAATCAAGGAGCCGTCGAGCCCGGCCGGGACGACGAGCACGCCCCGGCGGAGCGCCTCCTCGGCGTCGCCGGCGCGGGCCCGGAGCAGGCCGCGCCCGTGCCAGCCGGCGGCCTCGAAGCGCTCGCCGGCGGCGACGACGCGGTCGAGCAGCGCGGGCACCTCGGCCAGCACGACGAGCGCGGCCGCGCACGCGAGCGGGTTGCCGACGTGCGTATGCGTGTACACGTCCTCGGGGCCGAACCGCCAGTGCTCTTCCAGCCCCTCGCGGTAGAAGAGCGCCGCCGAGAGCGGCAGCCCGCCGCCGAGGGCCTTGCCGACGCAGACGACGTCCGCCACCTCCGCACCCGGCCACAGCTCGCCGACGCGGCCGAGGCCCGCGTGGATCGAGTCGACCACGAGCAGCGCGCCCGCCTCGTCGCAATGCTCGCGCAGCGTCTCGAGGAAGCCGTCCGGGGGAACGCGCGAGCCGGCCCGTCCCTGCACGGGCTCGACGATCACGCAGGCGGCGTCGGCTGGAAGCGGGCCCGGATCCTCCCCGTAGGGCCGCCGGTGGACCGGGCCGGGCAGCCACGGTGCGAAGGGGGCGCGAAACCGCTCGAACCCGGTCGCCGCGAGCGCCAGCAGGCCGGTGCCATGGTAGGCGCCGTCGAACGCGACGATTCCCGGCCTGCCCGTCGCGAGCAACGCGGTGCGGAGCGCGATCTCGACCGCGTCCTCGCCGGTGACGCCCAGCTTCGCCGGCCGCGGCAGCGCCTCCCGCAGGCGGACGGTGACCGCGGCGTCGGCGAGGTCGCCGAGTGCGTGCACGACCTCCTGCTCGCGCCACGCCTGGAGGATGCGCGGGTTGCGGTGCCCGAGCGCCGCCACGCCGAACCCGCCGGTGAGGTCGATCAGCTCGCGGCCGTCGGCGAGGGTGACCCGGCAGCCCTCCGCCCGCGCCCAGATCACCGGAACAATCGCGTGATCGTGTCCGACGCGATGTAGCCGGCAATCTTCGGGTTCTCCTGTAGACGGCGCAGCGAGTACTGGTACCACTGGCGGCCGAACGGGACGTAGATCCGCAGCCGGTGGCCTTCCCGAACGAGCCGGTCGCCGAGGTCGGGCCGGACGCCGAGCAGCATCTGGAACTCGTACTCGTCCGACCCGAGGCCGCTGACCCGCTCGAGCGCTTGCTCGATCAGCCACTCGTCGTGCGTCGCGATCGCCGGGTATGCGCCCGCCTCGAGCAGCGCGTCGAGCGCCTGGACGAAGCTCGCCCGGACGGCCTCGTAGTCGTGAAACTGGATCGCGGGCGGCTCGATGTAGATGCCCTTGCACAGGCGGACGCTCGGCTTCAGGTCGGCGAGGCCGCGCACGTCCTGTGTCGTTCGCCGCAGCGACGCCTGCAGGACGACGCCGAGGTTGTCGTAGCCGGCCTCGCGCAGCTCGCGGTAGAGCGCGAGCGTGTCGTCCGTCGTCGATGAGTCCTCCATGTCGATGCGGACGAAGTTCTCGCGCGCGGCCGCGTGCCGGACGACGTGCTCGAGGTTGGCACGGCAGAGGTCGTAGCCGAGCTCGAGCCCGAGGCCGGTGGGCTTGACGCTGACGTTCGCGTCGAGGGCGTCGCGCTGGATCTCGCTGAAGACGTCCTCGTATGCCTGGACGATCGCGGCCGCCTCGCGAGGGTTGTGGATCTCCTCGCCGAGGACGTCGATCGTCGCCATCTTCCGGTGCGCGTTCAGCTCGGTGACGACGCGCACGGCGTCTTCGAGGTCCGGACCGGCGATGTAGCGCGACGAGAGGCGCCGGACGACAGGCCTGGGCACGGCCGGGAGCATGCGGACGATCGCGCGATCGAGCAGGGCCACAGGCCGGCGGATTCTAGTAGTCGCGCGTGTACACCGGGTCCCGACCCTCCCGCCTACCTGGCTTCGAGCCTATCGCGAAAAATGGAACGCGTGGGAGACGAGATCGTGCCGTAACTGTGGCGAGTGCAGGAAGGGGCGAGGCGGGGCTAGCGCTCGCGCATGAACCCCTGGCGAGCGGCGCTGACGAGCGCCACCGCCTCGGGAAAGAGGATCCGCATCGCGTCGCGGAGCGCCAGCGCCTGCTCGTCCGGCCCGCCCTTCACGTCCATCTGGCCGAGCGCCGCGCCGGTCAGCTCGACCGCGGTGTTCAGCGTCAGGGTCGCGAACTGCTCGCGCTGCGCCTCCTGCACCGACTCGGCCTGCTGCTCGGCGAACTCGCGCAGCCCGCGGAGCAGATCCTCCGGATCGCCTCCGAACGGGAAGCCGCCGAATCCGCTGCCTTCCATGGACCGAGTCTAGCTGCGGGCCGCCTGTCGAACGCGGCGGATCACCTCGCCGAGCGACCCCTCGATGCCCGGCGGGACGCGCCACACGTCAACGGTCCCGAACAGCGTCAGCACGCGGACGCGCACGTGCGCCGAGTCGGGACGCGCCTCGTCGCGGCCCCAGTCCCTGCAGTGGCCGAAGATCGGGACGCCGCTGACGTCGACCTCGACCCCTTCCGGGACGAAGACGTCGGCGTTCCCGAACACGGGGAAGACGAAGACGGTTGCACGGCCCCGATCGAGCGCCGCCTGGCGCAGATCGAGGTCGAGGTCGCCGAACGCGACGAGGGCGCTCGTCCAGCGGCCCAGGCGCCAGCGCCCGCGGCGGACGGCGTGTCCGAAGATCGCCGCGGTCAGCCGCGCCGGGCGCCGCCGGCTCAGCGGAGGCGAGCCTGGAAGCTCGCGCGTGACGCGCTCGAGCTCGTCGTGTGTCCGCGCGCCGTACGCCTCGTCGACCCGCGCCGTGAACTCCTCGAGCGTCAGCCGCCCTTCCGCGCACGCCTCGCGCAGCCGAGCGACGGCCTGCTCCCGCTCGGCATCCGACGCGCGGACGACCAGATCGCTCATCGCAACTCCAGCTTGTAGTGGCTTTCGACATCGTCCGCAAGCTCCTCGACTGCGCCGAGCGCCTGCTGCATCGCCGCCGCAAACGGCGATCGGTCCGTCTCGCCGAGCGCCAGCTCGAGCCGCCGCACTGCGCCCCCGAGCGCGTCGAGGTAGCGGGCGCTCGCCACCCGCGGCGCGAGGCCGACCGCCTGCTCGACGGCGAGCGCCGCGGCCTCGGCCTCCTCGATCCCCGGCGGCGCTTCAGTGATCCGCAGGGCGACGAGCCGGTTGCGCAGCTCCTCGAGGTCGCCGGCGCCCGCGGTCTCCTCGGCGACCTCGCAGATCGCGGCGATCGAGACCGCTTCGCGCACGAGCGACCGGCTGTGCAGCGGAGCACCGGTCCCGTCGAGCGCGAGCCAGCTCCGCTCCCCGCTCCGCTCGAACGAGCAGAGATAGACGCGCTCACAGCCGACGGGCTCCGCCGCGAGGATGCCGGTGAGGGACTCGCCCTCCCCCGCATGCCCGGTCGCGGCGGCCGCGATCTCCGTGAACTCCTCGCTCAGGCTCACGCGCGAGAGAATAGTCCCGTGCCCGTCACCGCCCGCTCGCTCTTCGCTCCTCTCGGACCGACCTACGACCGCTACGCGGCGCTGCTCTCGCTCGGCCAGGATCCGCGCTGGCGCCGCTTCCTCGTCTCATGCGTGGAGGTGCCGCCGGGCGGAACGGTGCTCGACGTCGCCACCGGCACGGGAGCGGTGGCCGCGGAGTTGCTGAGACGTCGCGACTGCCGCGTCGTCGGCATCGACCAGAGCCCGGAGATGCTGGCCGAGGCGAGGCGACGGCTCGACGGCCGGGTCGAGCTGCTCGAGGGGCGGGCGGAACGGCTGCCGTTCCCCGACGCGAGCTTCGACGCGCTGACGTTCACGTACCTGCTGCGCTACGTGGACGAGCCGGGCACGGTGCTACGGGAGCTCGCGCGGGTCGTCCGGACGGGCGGGACGATCGCGATGCTCGAGTTCGGGCTGCCGCACGGCCCCTGGCGGCCGCTGTGGGAGCTGTACGTCCGGTTCGGGCTTCCGACCGCGGGCCGGCTGATCTCCCCGGGCTGGCACGAGGTCGGCCGCTTCCTCGGGCCGAGCATCCGGGACTTCTATGCGCGTCACCCTGTGCCGAGCCTGCTCGAGCTGTGGCGCGACGCCGGAATCGAGAGCGTCCGCTGCCGCCGGCTCAGCCTCGGAGGCGGAATCGTCGTCTGGGGGCGGCGGAGCTGAGCAGCGAGGCGCGTCCCGCTTTCTACGCGCTCCGGCCGGGCAGGTGGCGCGACTACGTCACCCTGCTCCACCCTCCCTACACCTTGTGGCATCTGTCCTACGTCGCGATCGGAGCCGCCCTCGCGCCACGGCTGGACTGGCCTGTCTTGGGGCTGGCGCTGCTCGCGTTCCTGCTCGCGATGGGGATCGGCGCGCATGCGCTCGACGAGCTCAACGGCCGCCCGCTCGGGACCGGGATCGGCGACCGGACGCTCGTCGCGCTCGCTGCGATCTCGATCGCCGCTGCCGCCGGGATCGGGATCGTCGTCGCCCTCGACCGCACGCTCTGGCTGCTCGCGTTCGTCGCGTTCGGTGCCTTCGTCGTCGTCGCGTACAACCTCGAGCTCTTCGGCGGGCGCTTCCACACGGACATCTGGTTCGGTCTCGCCTGGGGGGCCTTTCCAGTGCTCACCGCCTCCTTCGCCGTGGCGGAGCGCCTACGTCTCGACGCCGTGATCGCCGCGGCGTTCGCGACGCTGTTGAGCCTGGCGCAACGCGTCCTCTCGACGCCGGTGCGCACGGTGCGCCGGCGCGTCGAGGCCGTCCACGGCGCGATCGAGTATCGCGACGGCCGCACCCAGCCGATCGATACCCGGACGCTGACGCGCCCCGCCGAGCGCGCGCTGCAGCTGCTGACCGCGGCCACGGTCGCCCTCGCCGCGGCACTCGTCGTTTCCCACCTGGTGTGAGACGTACCATGGTGCGATGCCGCTCGAGACGAGCTTCCAGATCGTCTTCGCCGTCGGCGTTGCCGTTGCCTCCGCCGCACTCGCCGCAGCGGGCTTCCGGCTCGTCCGACGCGTCGCCCTCGTCTGTGCGACCGCCGTCGTCAGCGCGGCCGCCGTCGCCGCATGGATCGCGTTCGCGCTGCGTCCGGACCGCGAGCTCGCGATCAGCGCCGGCGGCCTGACCGGGGCCGCCGTCGCCGCCGCGGGCTCGCTCGCGCTCGCTCGCGCCCTGAGGCGGGCGGCCCAGATCGACGCGGAGCTCGCGCGGGCGCAGGCGCGCCTCGCTGAGCGCGTCGCCCACGAGGCCGAGGCGCACGCCGACGAGCTCGAGCGCGTGCTCGCGCGAGCGCGTGCGGACTCGATCTCGCTCCTCGCCGAGCAGGAGCGTCGCATCGCAGAGGAGCGCCGAACGATGGTCATCGAGCGGGAGCGCTCGGCAGGCGCCGAGCTGACCGAGGCGCTCGCGCGCACGCAGAAGCAGGTCGAGCAACGGCTCCAGGACTGGGGCCAGGATCTCGAGCGGTCGGCGGAGGCGCTGCGGGCGCGGCTGGTAGAGGTCGGCCAGCGGCAGCGGAAGCTGATGGCGGATGCGGAGGCGCGCATCGCCGCCGACGCGGAGCGGCTGCAGGCGGAAAGCGAGGAGCAGCGGGAGGCGTTCGTGCGGCTCCGCGCCGAGATTCAGCGTGCGATCGAGGAGACGCTCGCCGCCGCCCGAACCGAGCTCGACCAGCATGCGGCCGACCGGCGGCGCGCCCTGCACGAGCTCGGCGAGCGTTTGCGCCGGCGCGAGCGCGAGCTCGGGGAGCAGATCGAGCGCGAGGAGGCTGAAGCGATCCGGCGGATCCAGGGCGGGTTCGAGGACGTGCAGCGCCGCCAGGTCGAGAAGCTCGAGCGCACCGTCGCACGTGCCGGATCCGGATTCTCGGACGAGGCCGCCCAGCAGTTCGCGACGATGATCAAGAGCGCCCGCGAGGATGCGGCGCGCCGGCTCACGCGCGAGCTCGAACGGGCCGTGGCCGCCTTCGCGCGCGAAGCGGAGTCCCTGCTCGCCGAGCGGCTCGCCCACGTCGGCGACGCCGGTGCCCAGCGCGTCGAGCGGCGCCTCTCCCAGATCACGGCCGGCCTCGACCGGCAGCGCGACGAGTTCGTCCAAGCCCTCGCCACACGGCTGGCCGAGGCCGAGGAGGAGCTGCGCCGCCGGCTTTCGGATCTCGCCGCCGACGCCGAAGCCGAGCGCGCGATCCTCGAGGCGCGCCTCCAGGAGCTGAGCCGCCGCCTCGACGAGGCCTCGACGCTGCGGACGAGCTGAGCGTTTCACAAGGCGGTTCTCGACCAACAAACGCGGGCAGGGTTCGTCTGAACCACCACGAACAGAAGGCGCACCGTGAGCGAGACGACCGAGACACTCGAGATCCGCGAAAACGAACGCTCGAAGGTCGAGAGCTGGCGTTTGCACGTGCTGATCGAGGCTGGCTACCCGCTCCCGCTCGCCGAGCGGCTCGCGGGGAGCGAGGCCGACCTGCACGTCGCCGTAGAGCTCGTCAGGAGCGGCTGCGCGCACCAGACCGCGGCCGAGATCCTGCTCTAGATGGGTGATGCCATGAGGTCGCCCGTCTCGGGGCGCGAGCTGGCCGCTCTGGGGCGTGTGATCAGACCGCTGCCGATGCTGGATGCATCGGCGGCGGGCTGAGCGCGCGCAGCGGACGCCCGGCCGGCGCGCCGCCGCGCGGCGCGACTGCCGGGCG
>WNGD01003307.1_pt1 | contig 16458 bp, 17 predicted proteins | sample 5400671 | NCBI WGS metagenome assembly WNGD01 (sample SAMN13153369, study PRJNA577476) | soil metagenome | isolation source: 40 cm soil or saprolite under grassland replicate 2 | place: USA:California | collected 2016-06-15 | reverse complement strand
TCGGCGCCATGGTCGACACCGAGTTCGGCGTCCCCGGCGCCGCGGCGACGGCCGCAGCCACGTCCACCGGCTCCGGCAACCTGGCCGCCCCGCCGGCCGTCGGCGCTGCGCCCCCGGCGTTCTGGGGTCGGCTGCGCGTCGTGCCGGGTGGCCCTCAGCCCGTTTACCATCGGGACGTAACGATTCAGGGTGACACGGCGCGAGTCGAGCACGACGTCACCTTCACTGGTCTGTTCCTGGTCGATACGACCGCCGACGGCGTCTTCAACCCCACCGCCAAGCCACTGGCTGATCGCATGACGCAGCGCGCCGTACTGGTGCGCGACCGCGCGGAGCCCCGCGGATGGCGGGCCCTGCAGCTCTCGCCGCAGGATTGGACCGTGGTGGATGCGAGCAGACAGACCGTCACGGTCAGCGACGTGAAGGTCTATCGCAACGACACGCTGCTCAGCGAGGTCACCGATCCCACTGAGTTGTTCGACGTGACCAACCGCATCCCCCGGTTCCATGTCGATGATACCGTGAAGGTGGTGGCCGCTGTGACCAACACCACACGCTCGGGGCTCACGCCGGCGAGCTTCGTGTTCCTCCATGTGCGCCACGCCGACCGGCTGGGGACGACTTGGCGGCGGATCCCGACGACCGACAACGGTGACGGCACCTACGAGCGCTCCTGGATCGCGCGCCGCAGCGGTATCGATCGCTTCGTGGTGGACGCGCTCGACTCGGCCACCTTGTTGCTCGGAACGGCGGACAACTACCGGACGAACGAAGTGGGGATTCCGTATCGGATCGAGTAGCCGGGCTCTTGATTTTCGTGACGCGCTCCCGTATCAGTGTGCGACACTCAACCGGGGAGCGCCGGTGTGACGAGACTCACAGTGCGGGTCGCGATCGTCGTCGCGGGGCTGGCCGTGGTGGCGACGGCGGCACAGGGCCAGCGGCGCGTGCGGGGCGGGCGTGCCGTGAGGGTGGAGCGGCCCTCCGTGGGCCCCCGCATCGGCTACGATTTCGACGTCGACCATGTCTTCATCGGTGGGCAGCTGAACTTGCCGGTGGGGCGGCGCTGGGGGCTCGTGCCATCGGCGGAGTTCTACCCGGGGTTGAGCGGCTCCTTGTTCCGGCTGAACGCGGATCTGAAGTACCATCCCCCGACGGTGTACGGTCTGTTCTATCTCGGTGCGGGGTTCGCGTACCTGCATGCCAACGGCGCGAGCGACGCCGGTGCCAACCTGTTCGCGGGCTGGGAGGGCCGGGTGGCGCGGCCGTTCAAGCCGTTTCTCGAGGCGAAGTTCGTGTTCGCCGACAATACCTCGTTCAACGTCCTGGCGGGGCTCAGCTTCCCCCTCTAGCTAGAACTCGAAGCGCTCGATCCGCCGCAGCCCGATCCAAAGCGGGACCGCCGTGGCCGCCGCACACAGCGCGGCGGCTACCGTGAACCACCCGATCATCCACCCGTTCACCACCACCGGCTGCCCCAGGAAGACGGCTCGGACGTACTGGTACACGGCCTGCCACAGCACGAAGATCACGGCGGCGAGCAGCGCGATGGTTGCCATCATGAAGACCAGCCCCCCGAACGACGTGGGGATCTGGGCCGCGTTCTCCGTCTCGAACTGCGGGTAGAGCGCGCCGAAACCGAGCGCCAGCGCCGCAATCGCCAAGGTCAGCCCGCAGATGGTCACGAGCTCCATCACCATCATGAACGGTCGCACCTGGAGGAGCACATTGGTCAGGCCGGTCAGGAGCAAGGCCAGGAGCAGGAGCGGGATGGTGCCCACCCAATACTTGGACCACAGCAGCGCGCGGAGGTCGAGCGGGCTCGAGCGTAACAGCCACATGTGCCGGCCCTCGAGCGACACCGCCGGAAAGATGAAGCGCGCCGCGATGGCGGCGAGCACGAACCCCGCGAGCCCGAGGTTCAAGAACGACACCAGCGTGACGTAGAAGAAGCCCACGGCTTCGCCGCGGTGCAGCGGCAGAGTCTTGATGTTGAACAGGTACACCAGCACAAGCACGCCCAGCAGGATGAGCTGGCTCCACTGCGTGGTGTCGCGGAAGAACAGCTTGATGTCCTTGATCACGAACTCGCGCTTGGCGACCGGCAGAAACCCCAGCGCCGTGCCGACGGTAGCCCGCCAGAAGCTCCCCCGCACGAACCGCTCGGCGGCCTCCTGGGCCTTCGTGAACCCCGGTGCGAACAGCTGCCGGTGGAGCAGCGCGCCCAGCGTCACGAACGCCGCCGCGGTGGACCAGAGGAGGGCGATGGGCAGGAGGTCCGGCTGACCGCGCAGGAAGCTCATGATGGCCTGGGTCACCCATTCGCTCGGAAGGAACGGGGAGGTCGGCGTGCGCAGCACCGCGATGAAGTCGAGCAGGTTGCGGAACCCTTCGGGGGATGCGAGCCGCTCGGGCCGGATCAGCCGGAACAAAAGGATCAGGCCGCCTGCGGCGCCCAGCGCGACGATCGAGAGCAGGTCGCGGGTGCGGCGTGCCGGGAAGATGTTTACGAGCACGAGGGTCAGCGCCGACCCGGCCACCGCCGGGAGCACCAGCAGCGGGAGGAGGCTCAGCACCGTGTACGGAATGAAGAGCAAGCCGCCCCGGTAGCTCACCCCGTACGCGGCGAAGATCGGGACCGCCATGAGCGCGACCATCCACGATGAGTGCAGCATCGTTTCCCCGAGCTTCGCCAGATAGATGCGCAGCCAGTCGACGGGTGCCGAGATCAGGAGGTCGAGGTCTTTTGCCAGGAAAAAACTCGACAGGGCGGTGATCACATTCGACAACACGAGGATGCCGACGAACGCGAGGAGCACGACCCCGAGGATCTTGCCGGCGAGCAATGGTCCGAGATCCTCGACGCCCCGGAAATACTTGAGGATTCTGTAGAGGATGGCGAATACGCCGACCCAGAAAGCCAGCCCCACGAGGATCAGGATGAGCAGCTTGCCCGAACCCCCGCGCGAGCGCTCCTCGCGCAGACGCTGGAGCGCGGTGCGCCACTTGGGCTCGAGCACCCGCAAGAGGGAGGGTTGCGTCACGTCGCCCGTTCTCCGCCGTTGTCGCCGCTGCCCAGCACCTCGACCAGGTCGCGCACCTGCGCGCCGCCGGTGAGCTTCAAGAAGAGCTCTTCCAGGCTGGCGTCGCCGGCGCGGTGCTGGCGTCGCAAATCGTCCACGGTTCCTTCCGCGACGATCTTGCCGTGCTGGATGATGGCGATGCGCTCGCACATCGCCTCCGCCACCTCCAGACTGTGCGTGCTCATGAGCACGGTGCCGCCGCGGCCGACGAACTGACGGAAAATGTCCTTCAGCAGCCGCGCCGCCTTGGGGTCGAGGCCCACCATGGGCTCGTCCACGACGATGCATTGCGGCCGGTGGATGAGGGCGCTCGAGATAATCAGCTTCTGGCGCATGCCGTGACTGTAGGCTTCGACCAGCTCGTCCTTCCAGCTCACCAGCTCGAACACGTCGAGCAGCTCGGCGATGCGCCGCTCGACCGCCGCGCCTTCCTGGCCATACAGCGCGGCGACGAAGCGCAGGAACTCGACCCCCGTCAGCTTGTCGTACACGAACGGCCGGTCGGGGATGAAGCCGAGGCGCATTTTGGCGGAGAGCGGGTTGCGCTGCACGTCGTCGCCGCCCAGGAGCACCCGGCCGTCGCTGGGGCGCAGGATGCCGGCGATCATCCGTAGGGTCGTCGTCTTGCCCGCACCGTTCGGCCCCAGGAATCCGTACAGCACGCCCTGCGGGACGTCCAGCGAGATGTCGTCGACGGCGACGAAGCTGCCGTAGTGCTTGGTCAGGTTCTCCAGTCGGATCATAGCACCTCGAGCTTGATGCGCCCGACCAGGCGGACGAGCTCCGCCTGGCGGGCGAGACCGTTGATGCTGAACCGCATGTGCGCCGCGCCGGCGGGGAACTCGTCCAGCATCGGGTCCACGGCCACCCAGTCGCCGAGGTATACCTCGGCCCACGCGTGATAGTAGAAGCGTCCGTCCACGGGCACGAGTCCCGCCACGGTGCGCGCCGGCAGGCCGGCTGCCCGCGCCAGCGCGACGAACAGCACCGCGTGCTCGTTGCAGTCCCCGACGCGCGCCTCGAGCACCTGGACCGCGCTGGGCAGGGCGGCCGTCGACCGTCGCTCCACGTGGGCGCGCACCCACGCGGCGATACGCCGGGCGGCGCGTGCCGGATCCTGCTCCCGTCCGAGGATGAGGCGCGCCTGCGCCTGGACGCGGGGGTCGTCGCTCTGGATCAGCGGAGCGGGTGCGAGCCAGCGGGCGAGGCCCGCGTCGCGGGCCGGCAGACGGTAGCGGGCCGCTAGCGCCGCCGCGCCCTCGCGGCGGATCACCACGGTGTCACCGCTCAACTGCTGCCGCCCGCCCCCGAGTTCGAGCGCTCCGGCTACTCCTCCTTGGAGCCGGACGCGAAACACGGACATGGTGTCGCGCGGCAGCCGCGCGCGCGCGGCGAGCGCGGTCGTCGCCACGACCTCGCCGGGCCTCGGAGCGGCGCTCGCGCGCATCACACGCGTCGTGTCCCGGTGCCGGAAATTCGTGTAGGCGAGCTCGAAGGCGGTCCGTTCCATCACGAAGCCGACGGCGTTCTCGGCGCGCACGATGTGGCCCTGCGCATCGATCCACGCTCGCGTCGTCATCCCGTCCTCGCGCTGCTCGATGCGGAACGCCCGCACGGTGTCGAAACGCGCGGGCACCCACGCCAGCGCGGTCGAGTCGTACTCCGCGCTGTCGGCGACGACGAGCGTGGACTCCGCCGCGACCAGAACCGTCACCGGCCGCTCGGCAAGGAGTATCGGATCGAACACCACGCTCGCATACGTCTTCCCGCGCTTCAGCTCGCCGCCGAATGCCAGCCGCAGCGGCAACAGGGACGGGAGCACGATCGGGCGCGCCAGGGGGACGTGCGTGGTCTCGGAGTCCGGGCCGGCGAGCAGGGTCACCATGAGCAGCGTGTCGCCCGCGACGAGATTGCGGGAAGCAAACCGGCCCAGGTCGCCCTCGAACCGCGCGTCCACCCGCTCGAGTCGCAGGGTTCGGGACAGGGTCGCGCGGCTCATGGCCGCGGTCCGATACAGCGCGCCGAGGACCGGGATCCGGAGCACCAGGATGTCGGTCACGTCGATGCTCGTGGCTTGCGTATCGATCGTGGACGATGCGAAGCCGATCTGCTGGCCGCCGATGTCCAGGCGATAATAGGCGGCGCCCGGCGGTACGCTCAGGGCCGCTTCCGCGAGCCGCGCTCCGGTGGGGCGGAAGAATTCCCGCTTTACCAGCCATCCCAGTGAAGCGGCCCACGCGCCCAGAATCGCGACCGCCCAGGTCCGGCGGGTCATGACTCCGCGGCTCCGCTGCGGCGCAGGGCCGCCTCGAACGCGTCGCGCTCTTCGGGTGTCTCCACGACGATGGATACGCTCGCGGGAAACACCGCGTTCCCGAGATGGGTCTTAAGGATGGGCACCATGATTTCGGCGGCGTCCTCGACCGAGAGGTTGCCGGCCCCGGTCCCGATCGGGGGCACCGTGAGGCTGGTGAACTCCCATTCCTGCGCCTGGTGCAGGGTCGCGCGCCAGGCGCGCGCCACACCGTCGCGGGTCACCGGCTCCGTGTCGCTCTGGATGACCGCGTGGATGACGAACTCGGCCGGCAGGTCGCCTCCTCCTGCGGTCACCACCGCCGCTCCCACCGCGAGCTCCTTGTGTACCTGCAGCCCGCGCGTGAACGCCGTGCCTCCTACCGTCTCGAGTCGGCGGACGGACGGTGTGGTTGGATCGAGACGGGCCGTGGCGGGACGCACGACCGCCGCCGCCGCGAGGAAGGCGAGATCGTCCACGACCACACGGATCACCTGCCGGCGGCCTCCCGCGAGCGACGATACATCTGCGTGGCGTCGTCGGGACGATTGAGCCGGTCGAGCACAATCCCCAGGCCGTACAGCGCCCGCGTGTTGCGGGGCTCGAGCTCGACGGCGCGCTCGTACGCGGCCAGCGCGCCGTCGAGCTCGTCCACATGGTTGAGCGCCTCGCCGAGATAAAACCAGGCAGACGCCCGGCCGGGGTCAAGCTCCGATGCGCGCCGCAGGTGAGGCACTGCGTCGCTCCACAACCCGCGGCGCGAGAGCAGTACGCCGAGGCCCGTGAGCGCCTGGCCGTGAATCGGGTCGACACGCAGCGCCCGCTCGTAATCCTGCTGGGCCGCGCGGTAATGCGACGCGCCCGCGAGCAGCCCGGCCCGTTCGACCAGGAGTGCGACGTTGTCCGGGTCGGCCGCGAGAGCGTCGTCCAGGGTCGGCTCGGCCACGGGTGCGGCGGGTGCGGGCGCATCCCCGGGCGGGGCAGCGGACGGGGGCGAGGGGAGCTGGGCGGTGACGGGAGGGGGCAGGCCCGCGCGCGCCACGTCCGCCGGCGATGCGATGCTGCTGGTCTCGGTGAGCGATTCCGCTTCCTCGATCAGCTCGGCCGCGACCCGGGCCCGCTCGGCGGCCGTCTGCCACCGCGGCTCGCGCTTGCGGATCACCCGACTACCTCCCGCGTGAGCCAGGAGAGGTAGCGCTCGAGCCCCCGTTCCACCGGTAACGCCAGCAGCTCCGGCACCTGGTATGGATGCCGCTCTTGGACCGCGGCGCACAGCGCTGCCCACTTCGACGAGTCCGTCTTCAGCAGGACCACCACTTCGGCCTCCTCCCTCAACTGTCCCTCCCAGCGGTAGATCGAGCGGGCGCCCGGGAGGAGCGTCCCACAAGCTACCAGCCGCGCGGCGACGAGGGCTGTGACGAGCGCCCGCGCATCGGCATCGTTCGCGAGCGTGGTCAGCACGACCAGCGCGGTCGGGGGCATGAGGGGAGGCTAACCTAGGGAAGCTGCGGAGGTTAAGCAAGGTTGCCAGGAGGTTGGGGGAGGTTCGGGAGGTTATGGAGGTTAGGGGAGGTTGGAACGTCTGCGGAGCAACCTCCCCTAACCTTCTCCAACCTTCACAACCTCCCCCAACCTCCTCCAACCTCCACAACCTCCCCTAACCTCCGGCACCCGAGAGTTGACCCGCGGGCCGGTCCCTATCTAGCCTAAAAGGCTATGTCCAGCGATTCGCTCATCGTTCGCGGCGCCCGCGAGCACAACCTCAAAGACATCACAGTCGAGATCCCGCGGGCGAGCCTGACCGTCATCACGGGGCTGTCGGGCTCGGGGAAGTCGTCGCTCGCGTTCGACACGATCTACGCCGAGGGGCAGCGGCGCTACGTCGAATCGCTCTCCGCTTACGCGCGCCAGTTCCTCGGGTTGATGGAGAAGCCCGATGTGGACGCGATCGAGGGACTCTCGCCGGCCATCTCGATCGAGCAAAAGAGCGCCGGCCACAACCCGCGCTCCACCGTCGGGACGATCACGGAGGTGTACGACTACCTGCGTCTCCTGTGGGCGCGGCTCGGCACGCCGCACTGTCCCAAGGACGGCTCCCCGATCGAGCGGCAAAGCGCCTCGCAGATTACCGAGCTGATACTCGCCTGGCCGGAGGGGACGAAGCTCGAGGTGCTCGCCCCGCTGGTGCGCGGTCGCAAGGGTGAGTTCCGCGACGTGTTCGAGGCCGCCAGGAAGCAGGGGTTCGTCCGCGTGCGCGTGGACGGCGAGACCTACGACCTCGCCCAGGTCCCGAAGCTCAATCGCCGTCAGAACCACGACATTGCGGTCGTGGTAGACCGACTGGTGGTCCGGCGGACGGACCGTCCGCGGCTCGCCGACTCGATCGAAACGGCGCTCAAGGCGGCGGAAGGGACCGTAGAGGTGGTGCACGGCGCCAAATCCACGCTCTTCTCCGAGCGCTACGCCTGCCCCGCCTGCGGGCTTTCGCTCCCCGAGCTCGAGCCGCGGCAGTTCTCCTTCAATTCGCCGTTCGGTGCGTGCCCCGACTGCTCGGGACTCGGGACCCGACGCGAGGTGAGCCCGGAGCTGGTGCTCGGCGACCCGAGCCTTTCGATTCTCGAAGGGGTCATCCTGCCGTGGGGCGAGCCGAGCGGCTACGTGCGCAAGGTGATCCTGCCGAGCCTCGCCCGCGCGTTCAAGTTCGACCTCGACACGCCTTGGAAGGACCTGCCCAGCACCGTCAAGAAAGTCGTCCTGTCCGGCGCACCGGGAAAGACGCTCACCTTCCAGTACGACAGCGAGCGATGGCACGGGGCGTACGAGTCGGGTTGGGACGGGGTCCTGAAGCACGTCGAGCGGCGCTACCGGGAAACCGCCTCCGACAGCGTGCGCGAGCAGCTCGAGGAGTTCATGATCGAGCAGCCGTGCCCCACGTGCGGCGGCAAGCGGCTGCGCCCCGAGAGCCTGTCGGTGTTGCTCCACGGCAAAAACATCGGCGACGTCGTGGACCTCCCGGTGACGGACGCGCTGGCGTTCTTCGAGAGCATCCCGCTGCGCGGGAATGGGCGCTCCGGGGGCGGGGCAGGCCTCGATCCGGAGATCGCCCGACCGATCCTCAAGGAGGTGAACGATCGCCTCCGATTCCTGCGGAACGTTGGCCTGGACTACCTCACGCTCGGCCGCTCTGCGGACTCCCTGTCGGGCGGGGAAGCCCAGCGCATCCGGTTGGCCACGCAAATCGGGAGCCGGCTCGTCGGCGTGCTCTACATCCTCGACGAGCCGTCGATCGGGCTGCACCAGCGCGATAATGCGCGGTTGCTCGCCACCCTCAAGGAGCTCCGCGACCTCGGCAACACGGTGTTGGTCGTGGAGCACGACGAGGAGACGATCCGCTCGGCGGATCACGTCGTGGACCTGGGCCCTCGCGCCGGCCGGCACGGCGGCGAGGTCGTCGTCGAAGGCCCCGTCCAAGCCGTGCTCGAGCACCCCGACTCCCTCACCGGGCGCTATCTGCGGGGCGAGCTGCGGATCCCGGTCCCGCCGCGACGCCGGACGCCGGACCCCGAGCGCATGCTCAGGGTGATCGGCGCGCGCCAGCACAACCTCCGCGACCTCACCGTGGAGGTTCCGCTGGGCCTGTTTGTCGCGGTCACCGGCGTGTCGGGCTCGGGGAAGTCGACGCTCGTCACCGACATCCTGTACCGCGCCCTCGCCCGGCACTTCTACCGCGCCAAGGTGATGCCCGGCGCGCACCAGCGGCTCGAGGGGCTCGATCACATCGACAAGGTCATCGACATCGACCAGAGTCCGATCGGGCGCACCCCCCGGTCCAATCCGGCGACCTACACGGGGCTGTTTACGCCGATCCGCGAGCTCTACACCTACCTGCCCGAATCCAAGATCCGCGGCTACGGACCCGGCCGGTTTTCCTTCAACGTGAAGGGCGGGCGGTGCGAGGCGTGCCAGGGAGACGGCCTGGTCAAGGTCGAGATGCACTTTCTCCCCGACGTGTACGTCCCCTGCGAGGTGTGCAAAGGGCGGCGCTACAACCGCGAGACCCTGGAGGTACGATATAAAGGAAAGTCGATCGCGGACGTGCTCGACATGTCGGTGGCCGAGGCTCTCGATTTCTTCGAGAACCAGCCGCGCATCCGCACGAAACTGGAGCTGTTGAACGACGTAGGGCTGGGCTACATCCACCTCGGCCAGTCGGCGACCACCCTGTCCGGCGGCGAGGCGCAGCGGGTCAAGCTCGCCACCGAGCTGGCCAAGCGCGACACGGGCCGCACCCTCTACATCCTGGACGAGCCGACGACCGGTCTGCACTTCGAAGACGTGCGGCTCCTGCTCGAAGTGCTGCACCGGTTGGTGGACAAGGGAAACACCGTGGTGGTGATCGAGCACAACCTGGACGTCGTGAAGACCGCCGACTGGGTGATCGATCTGGGGCCGGAAGGGGGTGCGGCGGGCGGCGCCATGGTCGCCGCGGGGGCGCCGGAGGACGTGGCGCGGGTGAAGGCGTCGTTCACCGGCCAATATCTGCGTAAGGTGCTGGCGGTGGGCGACTAGTGCCGTTCCAACGCTACGCCACCGTTCGTGCGCGCCGGTCGGGTATAGTTGGAACGGCACTAGCTCGGTAAGTTCACCGAGAGGGAGGAGATGGTCGTATGGGAGAGTGGGCACCCGCCGTGGGCATAATCGGGTTGGCGCTGGTCATCGGCGCGACACTCGTGCTGTCGGGCCCCGTCGGGAAGGCGCTGGCGGAGTGGATCCGCGGATGGTCGAAGACGGACGAGCAATGGCTGGCCTTCAAGGCGGCGAAGCACGGCGTCCCCCCCAGCGGCGACACCGAGCGGCTGCTGACCGAAGTCGACGACCTCAAGCGCCGGCTGGCGGAGGCCGAAGAGCGGCTCGACTTCACCGAGCGCCTGCTCGCGAAGGACCGCGACGCCCAGCGGCTCGCCCGACCGCGCTGACGGACATGGAAGACATCCTTGCCCTGATCCTCATTTTCGGCGGCGGCGCGTGCATCGCGATGGCGTTCTCGCCGATCGGCCGGGCGGTGGCCGATCGAATCCGCGGCAAGAGCGCGACGCCGGGTAGCGGCGACGTGGGCACCCAGCTCGCCGAACACAAGGAAGCACTCGACCAGGAGCTCGAGACGGTGCGGCGCGAGGTGGCGGAGCTCGCCGAGCGATTGGACTTTGCCGAGCGGCTGCTCGCGAGGCAGCGCGAGGGAGAGCGGCTCGTGCCGCCGAAGAGCTGATGGACCCCCGGGCGCTGGCAATCTTGATCCCCATCGTTGCGCTCGGGGGGTTCTTCGGGAGCGTGATCGCGTTCATCCTGAGCAGGACCTACCTGGCGAAGCTCAAGGCGCAGGGTCACGCGAGCGGGGGGGCAGCGCACGACGAGGTACTGGCGGCAGTGGATGAGCTGCGACGGGAAGTGGCGGAACTCGCGGAGCGGGTAGATTTTACGGAACGATTGCTAGCCAAGGGGCGGGAAGGCGAGGCGGGGAAACTGGGCCCCGGTGAAAGGCGTACGGCGTCCACATGATCCAGACCCCCATGCCGCCGATGCCCCCGGGGTTGGACCCGAACTTCGTGTTCAACCAGGTCGTCCCCATCGTCGCCGCGGTAGTCGTGATCCTGGCGGTGGCGGTCGCGCTGCGCGGCATCTTGCGGAGCCCGGTGGGGGAGGCGATCGCCGAGCGCATCAGGACGCGGGCGCAGCGGCGCTGGGGCACCGGGGGCGATGATCCCCAGCGGGTAGCCGAGCTGGAAGCGCAGGTCTCGCACCTCCAGGGGCAGGTCTCCGAGCTCGCCGAGCGCATAGATTTCGCCGAGCGCATGCTCGCCGAGCAGCGGGAGCGTAAGTTGGGCGCGGGACAGTGACGCCCCGCCAGCACATTGAGGGCTCTCATGGGAATCTTTGACCGTCTCTCGACGCTTTTCCGGTCGAACATCAACGACCTGATCAACCGTGCCGAGAACCCGGAAAAGATGCTGAACCAGCTGATCGTCGACATGCGGAGCCAGCTGGCGAAGGCAAAGCAGCAGGTGGCGGCGGCCATCGCGGACGAGAAGCGTCTCTCGGCGCAGGTGGACACGGAAAAGAAGAGCGCGGAGGACTGGGAGCGCCGCGCCGTGCTGGCGGTGCAGGAGGGGCGGGACGACCTCGCCAAACAGGCCCTGCTGCGGCATAACGAGCACGCGCAGGGTGCGGTGCAGCTGCACGAGACCTGGGTCAAACACCGCGAGGAGACCGAGAAGCTCAAGCTGTCGCTGCGCCAGCTGAACGACCGCATCGAAGACGCGAAGCGCAAGAAGAACATCCTGATCGCGCGGCAGAAACGCGCCGAGGCCCACAAGCGCATCCAGGAAACGATGTCGTCGATCGGCGACAAGAGCGTGTTCGAGACGTTCGAGCGCATGACCGAGCAGATCGAGCACGAGGAGCGCAAGCTGATCGCGGCGGCCGAGGTGAACGAGGACCTGTCGGGCGATACGCTCGTGAAGCAGTTCCAGAGCCTGGAAGTGCGAGCGGACGCCGATCAGCAGCTGATCGAGCTCAAGCGCAAGATGGGACTCCTCCCGGCCGGATCCCCCGAACAATCGAAGCAGCTGGGCAAGGGAGCGGCGGAGGCGGAGCTGGTCGAGGATGACGACGTCCCCCCCTCCCCCTGAGCAGCAGCGCTGAACACTGAGCCGTCTGCATCCTCCCGGTTGTCGGGCGCCACGTTCGTGGCGCTCTTCGTTGCCGCCCTGGCCATCTGGTTCGTCATCCGGGTGGTCGAGGTGCTGCTCCTCATCTTCATCGCCGCGCTGTGCGCCGTCTACCTCTCGGCCATTACCGACGTGCTCGAGCGGCGGTTCCGCCTGGCGCGCTGGCTGGGACTCACGGCCGCGGTGCTCGCGACGCTCGCCGCCGTCGTGGGAATCGGGGCCCTCCTGGTGCCGCCGGTCATCGATCAGACGCAGGCGCTCATCTCGGGACTGCCCCAGACGCTCACCAATATTCAGAACGTGATCGCCGCGTGGGCGCGCGAATACCCGGTGCTGCGCAATACGGAACTGGCCAATCCCCAGTCCGGCCTGGTCGCCGGCCTGATCGACGACGCGACGACGTTCCTCCGCGGATCGATCCTGCCGTACGTCACCGCCGGGGGCAAGCTGTTCGTCGAGGGCGCGAGCGTCGTGGTGATGGCGCTCTACCTGGCGCGCCAGCCGCGCCTGTATCGCGACGGCATCCTGTCGCTCGTCTCGCCGAAGTACCGGCCCGTCGCGGCCCGCATCCTCGACGACCTGGGAGCCACGCTGCGGGCCTGGGTCGTGGGCCAGCTGCTCGCCATGATGGTGCTGGCCATCCTGACCGCGCTCGGGCTGTGGGTCTTGGGCGTCCCCTACTGGCTCGCCTTTGGCATCTTCACCGGTCTCGTGGCTGTGGTGCCGTTCTTCGGGACGCTGGTGTCGACGCTCTTGCCCGCCTTGTTCGTCGTGGGCACGGGCGACTGGCTGCGCGTGCTCGCGGTGATCGTCTTGGGGGTCGCGGTGCACGTGCTCGAGGCGAACGTGGTGGTGCCGCGTATCATGCAGCGGCAGGTGTCGCTGCCCCCGGTCCTCACGATCGCGAGCGTGCTGACGATGGGGACGCTGATCGGCGTCGTAGGCCTCGTGGTCGCGGTGCCCGTGCTCGCCGTGACGATGGTGGTCGTGCGGCACGTCGTACAGGGCCAGATCTACGGCGACGCCGAGCACTTCGAGCCCGCCGTGCTCCGCACCACGTCCGAGTTCCGCACGCCCAGGACCCCGACGGCGGCCTGATGCCCGCTCGTAATACCCAGCGCTTTCTCATCCTCGCCGACGGGCAGTTCGACCCGATGACGTCGAAAACGGCCAACTGCTGCATCCGCTACATGCCCGAGCGGATCGTGGGGGTGTTCGACCGGGCCCACGCGGGCAAGACCGTACAGCAGGTGCTGGGGTTCGGCGGCGCGCTGCCGGTCGTAGGCGATTTCGAGCGGGGCCTGGGCCTGGGTGCCACGGCCGTGCTGATCGGCATCGCACCGATGGGCGGCCGGTTGCCGGCCGAGTGGCGCGGCTGGCTGCGCACCGCGATCGAGCGCGGGCTCGAGATCTGGAGCGGCCTGCACACCTTCATCGGGGACGATCCCGAGCTGGGTGCGCTCGCCCGCGAGCGGGGCGTGCGCATCTTCGACGCGCGCAAGCCACCCGCCAACCTCCCCGTGGCCGATGGGCTCGCGGCCGAGGTCGACGCCTACGTCGTGCACACCGTGGGATCCGACTGTAACGTCGGAAAGATGACGGCGCAGGTCGAGCTGCGGAACGCCCTCGTCGAGCGCGGCCACCGCACGCGCTTTGTCGCCACCGGGCAGACGGGCATCTTCATCGAGGGGTGGGGGATCGCGGTGGACGCGGTGGTGGCTGACTTCATCGCCGGAGCGTCGGAATGGCTGGTGCTCGAGGCGGCGAAGGATGCCGACATCATCCTGGTCGAAGGGCAGGGCAGCCTGATTCATCCGGGATACTCCGGCGTCACGCTCGGGCTGCTGCACGGGTGCTGTCCCGACGCGCTGATCCTGTGCCATCAGGCGACGCGCGACTACATCGGCGACTACCACGGGCGTGAGCCGTGGGTGAAGATCCCGCCACTCCCGGAGCTGGTGGAGATTTACGAGCGTGCCGCCGCGCCGGTGCGGCCGACGAAAGTGATCGGGATCTGTCTGAACACGTACGACCTGAGCGAAGCGCAGGCGCAGGACGCGGTGGCCCGCGCGGCGGACGAGACCGGCCTCCCGGCGACTGATCCCGTCCGCTTCGACTCCGCTCCCCTGGTCGAAGCGATCGTGCAGGGGGCGATGACCGCAAAATAGTCCCCACCCCAGGCTTCAGCCTGGGGATCGTGACGGCATGCGAGATTTTGTGATCCGATCGGCGGGGATCGGATGCCGCCCGCAGCGGTCGTGTGGCTAGGCTCGCACCGTGGCGACCTCCGTGTCCTCGCCGGTGCTGGTCGTGACGGACGTGGCGGCGCGCCTGGTCCGCCGCGGGCTGCTCGCGCCGGGTGATGCTGCGTGCGGCGGCTGGTGTGGGGCGCGGGTGCTCGTGTTCCGCCGCGGCCCGGTGGTGTGCGAGCGGCCCCCCGGCGCGTGGACGTTCGATGTGGCGCTGCACTCGCGCGCGCCGCGCGCGTTGACGCTCTTCGGGGGCGCTCCTACGTTTCACCCGCACCGATGACCCTCGCGCTCTACAACACCCTGAGCCGTCGCGTCGAGCCGTTCACACCGCTCGCGCCCCCACGCGTCACTCTCTACACCTGCGGCCCGACGGTCTGGAACTACGCGCACATCGGCAACTTCCGGACGTTCCTGTTCGAGGATCTGCTGCGCCGCTACCTGGCCTACTCGGGATACGACGTCTTCCACATCATGAACCTCACCGACGTCGACGACCGCACCATCAAGGCCGCCGCGGCCGCGGGCAAGCGGCTCACCGAGCATACGGCGCCGTTCGTCCAGGCGTTCTTCGAGGATCGCGACTACCTGCGCATCACCCCCGCGCAGGTGTACCCGCGCGCCACGGAGTCGGTGCCCGCGATGGTGCGCCTGGTGGAGCGCCTGCTCGAGCGCGGCGTCGCCTACAAGGGCGAGGACGGCTCGATCTACTTCGCCATCGCCAAGTTCCCGAGCTACGGCCGGTTGTCCCGACTCGACACGCGGGAGCTCAAAATCGGGGCGCGGGTTGCGAGCGACGAGTACGCCAAGGACGACCCGCGCGATTTTGCGCTGTGGAAGAAGGCCGACGCGGTGGACGAGCAGGTCGGCGCGGCGTGGGACGCCCCGTTCGGCCGGGGCCGCCCCGGGTGGCACCTCGAGTGCTCCGCCATGTCGCTCGAGCAAGTCGAGAAGTGTTGCCGTGCGGAGACACTCGACATTCACGCCGGCGGCGTCGACTTGATCTTCCCGCATCACGAAGACGAGATCGCGCAGTCGGAAGCGGCGACCGGGAAGCCGTTCGCCCGCTTCTGGCTGCACGGCGAGTTCCTGAACGTGCGCGGCACGAAAATGTCGAAACGGTTCGGGAATTTTCTCACGGCGCGCGATCTGCGCGATCAGGGCGTGGACGCCGCGGCGGTGCGGCTCCTCTTCTGGCAGACGCACTATCGCAAGGCCCTCGACTTCACCGACGAAGCGCTCGCGGGCGCGGGGGCGGGCGTGAAGCGGCTGGGCGAGTTCCATGCGCGACTCGAGGCAGGGGGAACGGGAAAGGGGGCAGGGGCGCTCTCGACGCTGGCTGCGAAATTCGAGGTCGACTTCCGCGCGGCGCTGGATGACGACTTGAACGCGCCGCGTGCCGGCGGAGCGCTGTTCGACTTTGTGCACCAGGGGAATGCGGCGCTGGATGCGGGAGCGCCCGGCGCGGCGACGGCCCTCGGCGTGCTCGACCGGGCGATGGCGGTGCTCGACGTGTTGCCCACCGCCAAGACCGTCGATGCGGGGCTCACGCGCTGGATCGAGGACCGTATAGCGGCGCGCGACAAAGCCCGCAAATCCAAGGACTTCAAGGAGGCCGACCGGATCCGCGCCGAGCTCGCAGACCGCGGCGTGGAAATCGAGGACACCCCCTCCGGCACCCAGTGGCGACTCGTCTAAGTTGTTAACGGCACGTCCCTTGCGATAGCGGCTTCCCCCCCTTACTCTTCAAGTCTGGTGAGTTCAGCGTCGGCCAGCTGACGTAGCTCAACTGGTAGAGCAGCTGATTTGTAATCAGCAGGTTAAGGGTTCGAGTCCCTTCGTCAGCTCACGTTGCCGAAGAGGAAAACCTTGCCCCGACCCTTTTTATGTTCGGAGGGATACACACACCCCGCGCCGTTGGAAACGCGGGGTGCGTTGTCACTGGGAGCGGCGAGACGACCGAGGGCGCGGTGGGGTGCCCGAGTGGCCAAAGGGAGCAGACTGTAAATCTGCCGGCGTCAGCCTACGAAGGTTCGAATCCTTCCCCCACCACTCGGCGCGCGGGCGTAGCTCAGTTGGTAGAGCATCAGCCTTCCAAGCTGAGGGTC
>WNGD01008211.1_pt1 | contig 16459 bp, 15 predicted proteins | sample 5400671 | NCBI WGS metagenome assembly WNGD01 (sample SAMN13153369, study PRJNA577476) | soil metagenome | isolation source: 40 cm soil or saprolite under grassland replicate 2 | place: USA:California | collected 2016-06-15 | reverse complement strand
TCGCTGCGTCAGGCTTTCGCCCATTGCGCAAGATTCCCCACTGCTGCCTCCCGTAGGAGTCTGGGCCGTGTCTCAGTCCCAGTGTGGCTGATCGTCCTCTCAGACCAGCTACGGATCGTCGCCTTGGTGGGCCGTTACCTCACCAACAAGCTAATCCGCCGCGGGCTCCTCCTCGGTCGGAGGCCGAAGCTACCTTTTCTCACGAGCCCGAGAGCTCGAGAGGCCATTCGGTATTAATCCGGGTTTCCCCGGGCTATCCCGAAACCGAGGGCAGATTACCCACGTGTTACTCACCCGTTCGCCGCTGTCCCCAGGCCCGAAGGCCTGGTTCTCGCTCGACTTGCATGTGTTAAGCGCGCCGCCAGCGTTCGTCCTGAGCCAGGATCAAACTCTCCATGAAGAATGGTTCGCTTTGAGGCTCTAGCCTCGTTGCGAGCATCGTCAATTTGAGCTTGTGCTCAAAAGTGTCTCGCCTCCCGAAGAAGACGTGACGGGTTGATTCCTCGTGCCGGCAGAGCCGACCCGAGGTCTCGACGTAAACGCACGCTGCTGAGTTTTCAAAGACCGTGCCGCTCCGGCAACGTAAAAAAGCCTCCGACTCGCGCCAGAGGCCTCCAGTGACTCGGACTACTTCGTATCCGATTGCGTCCTAGAGGCCGCTCCAGTGGTCGAGTACCAGGGACTTTCCTGCGCCGCCTCTATCGAGACAGCCGCGGAATGATAGCAGGACGCGAGGGGGTGTCAAGCCGCACGGATACGCAAAAATTGCCGTTTTCCGGCCTGGATCACCGCTCCGTCCAAGGCGCTCTTGTCGAGGTCGTACGAGTCGACCGGATGGCCGCGGATCTTGACACCTCCCTGGTCGATCACGCGCCGCCAGTGACTTGACGACTGGCCGAGCTGATCAGCGAGGAAAGACGGCAGGTGAACGCTCGTCTCAGACCCACCGAGAACGACCTCCGCAATCTCCTCTGGGGCGCTTCGCTCCCGGACCACGCGTGTGAAGTGCTCCTCCCCGCGTGCGACGCCCTCGTCGCCGTGCGAGCGACGCACGATGAACCGAGCCAGCTCGAGCTTCGCCTCCATCGGGTCGAGCTTCGACACGTCCTCGTCGGACTCCATTACGAGCCGGTAGTACTCGGGGAGCATCTCGTCGGAGATCCGCATCGCTTTTCCGAACTGCTGCTCGGGCGGCTCTGCGAGCCCGATGTAGTTTCCCTTCGAGGCGCTCATTTTGTCGCCGTCCGGGCCGAGGAGGAGCGGAGTCGTCAGGACGAGCTGCGGCTCGAGCCCGTAGGCCTCCATCACGTCGCGGCCTGCGAGCAGGTTGTAGAGCTGATCGGTGCCACCGAGCTCGACGTCGGCCTCGACGGCAACCGAGTCGTACGCCTGCATCAGCGGGTAGAGGAGCTCGGAGACCGAGATCGGCGCCCGCGCCGCCATGCGCTTGGCGAAATCGTCGCGCTCCAGGAGGCGCGCGACGGTCGTCGTCCGCGTCAGCCGGAGGATCTCGGCGAAGTCGAGCTTGCCGAGCCACTCGCTGTTGTGCCGCACCTCTGTCCGCTCCGGGTCGATGATCTGCTTCGCCTGGTCGAAGTAGCGCGCCGCGTTCGCGTCGATCTCGGCATCGGTCAGGACCGGACGCTCCGCCGAGCGGCCCGAGGGATCGCCGATCCGGGTCGTGTAGTCGCCGACGATCAGGACGCCGGTGTGACCCTCGCGCTGAAACGCGGCCATCCGCTGGAGCGGGATCCCGTGGCCGACGTGGACGTCCGGAGCCGTGACGTCGATCCCGAGCTTGACCCGCAGCGGCCGGGCCTGGGAGAGCTTGCGCTCGAGCTCGCCCTCCGGCAGCACGTCGACCGCGTTACGAGTGAGCTCGGGAAGGCTCATGGGAGAGGCGAGTCTAGCGTTACAATCCCCCGGTTCTGAAGCTCCGCAGACGCACCCGCGCGGCCGCGCCCAGGAGGCCGCGGCGCATCCGCAAGCTCCGACTCTTCGCCCTTCTCATGATCCTCGGGCTGCTCGGGCTGGCGTCGTTCACCTACGGGATGATCACTGCGGTCGCCACGCAGATTCCGGCGTGCGACCCGGCGCACCAGCAGCGGATCGAGGTCGACGGCTACATCTATGCCGGCTACCCGCACCGGGTGCTCGCCGTGCTGCGCGGCTCCCAAAGCCGGGTGCTCGTGCCCTCGAAGAAGATCTCGCCCTGGATGAAGCACGCGATCGTCGCGATCGAGGACAAGCGCTTCTACGAGCACCGCGGCGTCGACGTGCGCGGGATGCTGCGCGCACTCTGGGCGGACGTCCAGAACCAGAAGGTCGTCCAGGGCGGATCGACGATCACCCAACAGTTCGTCAAGAACTCGTGCGTGTCCGACCAGCGCTCGATCGCGCGGAAGCTGAAGGAGGCCGCGCTCGCCTGGCAGCTGGAGCAGCGGTGGTCGAAGGATCGAATCCTGACCGCCTACCTGAACACGATCTACTTCGGGAACGGCGCTTACGGCGTGGAGCAGGCGGCGCAGACCTACTTCCACCGCCGGGCTCGAAAGCTTTCGCTCGCCCAGGCGGCGCTCCTCGCCGGGATTCCGGAAGACCCGGCGCTGTACGACCCGGTGACGAACCCCTCCGACGCGAGAGGACGCAGGGAGATCGTGCTGCGCGCCATGCTCGACCAGGGCGACATCAGCGAGGCGCAGTACCAGTTCGCCAACCGGACTCCGCTGCCCCACCCGCAGGACGTGCGGCTGCCCGGGAAGCAGGGCCCGGCTCCGTACTTCGCCAACTACGTCCGCCAGCAGCTGATCGACAGGTACGGCTCAGGCCGAGTCTTCGGCGGCGGTCTCCGAGCCTTCACCACGATCGACCTGAATCTGCAGTTCCTTGCGCGCCGCGCGATCGCCGACAACCTGACCGACCCGAACGGACCCTCGGCGGCGCTCGTTGCGATCGATCCTCGAAACGGCAAGGTGCTCGCGATGGTCGGCGGCAACAACTACCACAGGAGCCAGTTCAATCTCGCGGTCCAGGGCGAGCGGCAACCCGGCTCGTCGTTCAAGCCTTTCGTGCTCGCGACCGCGCTCAAACAGGGCATCTCGCCTGACACGACCTTCGTCTCGGGCCCGGTCTCGATTCCGCTCGGCGACCGGGTCTGGTCGGTGCACAACTACGAGAACTCCGACCTCGGCACGATCCCGCTGTCCACCGCCACGACGATGTCGGACAACACGGTCTACGCGCAGCTGACGCGGCTCGTCGGCCCTGCGGCGATCGTGAGGACCGCGCACTCGCTCGGAATCACGAGCCCGCTGAAGAACTACTTCGCGATCGGCCTCGGCGCCCAGGCGGTGAACCCGCTCGAGATGGCGCGAGCGTTCGCGGGCTTCGCGAACGGGGGTCTGCGGATCGACGGCGCCGCTTTCGGAAACCGGCCTCGCGCGATCCTCCGGGTGGACGGCGACAACGGGAAGCTGGTCGACGACAACCGGTTCCTCAGAAGGCGCGTGCTCGGTCCGAACACGACCGCGCTCCTGACCACGCTGCTGGAGCACGTCGTCACCTCCGGGACGGGCAAGAAGGCGCAGCTCGCGGACGGGCGCCAGGTCGCCGGCAAGACGGGGACGACCGAGAACTACGGAGACGCCTGGTTCGTCGGCTACACGCCACAGCTCGCGGTGGCGGTCTGGGTCGGGTATCCGAACAAGCTGCAGCCGATGCTGACCGACTTCCACGGCAAGGCAGTCGCCGGCGGCACCTTCCCGGCGATGATCTGGAAGAGCTTCATGGAGAAGGCGCTCGTGTACCAGAAGGACTCACCGGAGTCGTTCCCCTCGCCCTCGCTTCCGTACGCCTCGCAGAAGTACGTCGTCTTCCGCGACGGGCAGCTCGAGCTGGACAACGGCAACTGCCACTCGCCGAAGCTCGTCCTCTACTACACCGGAGGCCCGAGCCGCACAGCCAACTGCAAGCCCAACGAGGTCGACGTGCCGCACGTCGTCGGCGACACGATCGCGCAGGCCAAGGCGCGGCTCGCCGCTCAGCCGCTTACCCCCGCGTTCATCTACAGGCCGGCCGTCCCGGGCGAGCGCCTCGGGATCATCCGGGGGCAGTTCCCGAAGCGCGGCACGCTCTCGTCCTACGACAAGCTGACACTCGTGCTCTCGAAGCCGCTCCACGGCGTCGTACCGAAGGTGGTCGGACTCTCGCTGCGGCGAGCCCGCGCGGTGCTCGCTCCGCTCCACCTCGACCTGAAGATCGAGCCTGACGGAGCGCACGGCGGCCGGGTTGTCTCGCAGTCGGTGCCGTGGGACGTCGCCGCGAAGCGCGGGATGAAGCTCAAGCTTGTCGTAGCGGCCGGCTGAGGAACCGCGAGCCCGCGAGTGCATAGCGCCAGGGCGCCTCGGTCGCTCGGGTGAGCCCGATCCGCGGCCCTGAGACCACCTCCACCTCGCGCGCGCGCGCGTGGAGCGCGAAGGGCGGCTGGTCGAGCGCGAGGCCGTCGTGGTCGCGCGTGATCCCGAGGGCCTGACAGAGGCGGCCCGGGCCCGCGGCGAGCAGGCGCTCCCGCTCGAGGCCGCGGCGGGCACGCATCGCCCCGAGGCCTCGAGTCGGCTCGAGCGCGCGGATGAGCACCGCGCTCGGCACTCCCTCGTCCTCGCAGACGAGGTTCAGGCACCAGTGGACCCCGTACGACCGGTACACGTACGCATGGCCGGGCGGACCGAACATGGTGGCGTTCCGAGACGTGCGACCGCGGAACCCGTGCGAGGCTGCGTCTTGCTGGTCGTAAGCCTCGACCTCGACGATCACACCGCCCACTCCGTCGACCAGGAGCGTCGCGCCGACGAGCTCGGGAGCGACCTCGTGAACGCTCCGGGCAAAAAACTCGCGCTCGATCACGTCTCGGTCTCGGCCCTGGCGTCGTACTGGAGAAGCTGTGGGATCGCGAGCGCAAGCAGCACCGAGCCGACGACGCAGGCGATCCCACCGGAGACGATCGAGGTGCGCAGGCTGGTGACCGAAGCGACCACTCCCGCCTCGACGTTCCCGAGCGAGGGCGCGCTCGCGACCTGCGCGAACTCGATCCCCGACATTCGCCCGCGCATCGAGTCGGGCGTCGCGGTCAGGAGGATCGAGCTCCGCAGCACCGCCGAGACGAAGTCGGCCGCGCCCGCGAACGCGAGCATCACGAGGGCGAGCCAGAGAGTGTTCGCGAGTCCGAAGAAGACGAGCGAGACGCCCCACAGCGACGCGGCCACGACCACCCAGAGCCCCTGCCGGCGCACCTGCCCGAGCGCACCCGAGAAGAGCGAGGCGACGAGCGCCCCTGCGTACGGCGCGGCATAGAGGAAGCCGACCACCTTCGCGCCGCCCCCGAAGTGCGCGCCGAGAGCCGGGAAGAGCGCCATCGGCATCCCGAAGATCATCGCGTTCGTGTCCACGAGGAAGATCCCCAGCAGCTCTTTCTTCGTCCGCACGTACCGGAACCCGTCGATGATGGAGCGCAGGCTCGCCCGCTCGGCGTCGTGCGCCGGCGGGATCGGCGGCAGCAGCCAGACGCTGACTATCGACGCGCCGAAGGTGGCGACATCGAGCAGGTAGGTGCCGGTCAGGCCGATCCCCGCGATCACGAGCCCACCCGCTGCCGGGCCGGCCACGGCTGCAAAGTTGTGGTACGTCCCTTCGAGCGCCGAGGCGGCCACGATCTGGTCCTCCGCGACGATCCGCGGCAGCAGCGCGCGCAGCGCCGGCAGGCCGAAGCTGAAGATCGTCGTCCCGACCGCAGAGAGGACGTAGAGCGCCCACACACGCGGCTGCGGAAGCATCGCGTTCACCGCGAGCAGCACCGAGATGAGCGCGAAGCCGATCTCGCTCAGCAGGAGCATGCGCCGGCGGTCGATCGCATCCGCCACAGCGCCACCCACCAGCGGCGCGATCAACAACGGGAAGAGCATGCTCAGGCTGAGCAGCCCGACCTGGAGCGTCGAGTGCGTCAGCCCGTAGAGCTGGATCGGGACGGCGATGAACGTGATCTCACCGCCGATGTAGGAGATCGCCTGGCCGAAGAAGAGTCGCCGGAAGGGCGGCGACTCACGCAGGGGCCGCACGTCGATCCCGAGGTAGCGGAACGGGCGAAAGCCGCCCGGCGGCTCGGCTCCGGCCAGCGGCGGAGGGGCCGCATCTTCGATCCGGTCAGGCACGGGCGAGCACCCTACCGGGCGCTCCAACCGTCGCTAGAAGAGGCTCGTGTCCTCTCCGGGCTTCGCCGTCGCCTCGAGCAGGCGCCTGGCGCGGCGCCCCAGATCGGCGAGGTCGACCTTGCCTTCCTCCGCCTGCTTCGCGAGTCGCTCGGCAAGATCGAGGGCGTCGTCGAGCAGCGGCTTGCCGATCGCTGCGTCCTGTCCCATCTCGTGGAGGATCGTCCGCTCGGTTCGTGAGGCGACGATCGGCTCCGACACCCCCTCGACCCAGACAAGCGTCCGGCGGCCGTGTCCTCTGCGCTCGTCGCGGATCGGCTCGATCGCGTAGATCTTGTCGGCCCGCGCGTACTTGCCGAAGCCGAGGAAGATCATCCGCTGCCCGTCCATGCGCTAGGAGATCGCAGCCTTGAGCGCTTCGACGACGCGCTCCTGGTCGTCCTGCTCGAGCCCCGGGAAGATCGGTAGCGCCATCGTCCGCCGGCTCGCGTCTTCCGAGACGGGGAGCATGCCCTCGCGGAAGCCGTAGCGCTCGCGCATGGAGCTCGGGGGCGAGCTTGACGACGTAGACAAACCAGGAGCGCCGGTGGTCGACGTCGTCGGCGAGCGGCGGCTCGACCCCATCCACGTCGACGAGCAGCTCGTTATAGCGGGAAGCGACCTCCGCACGCGCGGCGAGCAGGTGGTCGAGCTTCTCGAGCTGACCGATCCCGACCGCGGCCGAGAGGTCGTCGAGGCGGTAGTTGTACCCGTAGCGAGAGTGATCGAGCCAGCCGTCGGTGTCCGCCCGGCCCTGGTTCCGGAGGCTCGCGAGCAGCTCCCACTCTTCCTCGGAGCCGGTCGTCACCATCCCGCCCTCGCCGGTCGTGATCTGCTTGTTGGGGTAGAACGCGAACACGGCGAGATGGCCGTGCGAGCCGATCGCCGCGCCTCGGTACTCGGCCCCCAGCGCCTGGCAGGCGTCCTCGATCAAGACGAGCGCGTGGCGCTCGCAGAGCTCTCGCAGCGTGTCGAGCTCGCAGGGGTAGCCGAAGATGTCGACGGCCACGATCGCCTTCGTCCGCTCTGTGATCGCCGCTTCGACCGCGCCCGGATCGAGGTTCAGCGTCTGCGGATCGATGTCGGCGAAGACGGGAGTTCCGCCCTCGTAGATGAAGCAGTTCGCGGAGGCGACGAACGAGTAGGGCGAGGTGATCACCTCGTCGCCCGGGCTGATCCCTGCGAGTCGCGCACAGAGGTGCAGCCCGCCGGTACCGCTGGAGACGGCGGCTGCGTGCGCGGCGCTCACGCGCTCTGCGAACAACGACTCGAAGCGCGGGATCGCGGGCCCAAGCGAAAGGTGCCCGGAACGAAGCACGTCGAGGACGAGCTCTTCCTCCCGCTCGTCGATCGCCGGCCGCGCGAGCGGGATGACCCGCTCCGCCGCTTTCATGCTTCGGCTGGCTCTGCCGCCGGTGTCACGTACTCGAGCCAGTGCGCCCAGCGCTCGCTGCGGCCGCGCGCCATGTCGAGATAGGCCTCCTGGATCTCGAGCGTGACCGGCCCGACTCCGAACTCGATGTCGTCGACACCCCTGAGGGGGGCCACCTCGGCCGCCGTGCCGGTCATGAAGACCTCGTCGGCGAGGTAAAGGTCGGAACGGATCAGGTTCTTCTCGATCACCGTGTAGCCGAGGTCCTGCGCGATCTGGATCACCGTGTCACGCGTGATCCCCGGGAGGATTGAGGCCGAGAGGTCGGGTGTGAAGATCGTCCCGTCCTTGACCATGAACACGTTCTCGCCCGAGCCGTCGGCGATGTAGCCGTCGGCCGTGAGGAGAATCGCCTCGTCGTAGCCCGCCCGGTTCGCCTCCGTGACCGCGAGCATCGAGTTCAGGTAGATCCCGGTCGCCTTCGAGACGTGCGGGATCACGTTCGGCCCGATGCGCTGCCAGCTGGAGATCTTCGCGCGGATGCCCTTCTTCAGGCTGTCCTCGCCCAGGTACGAGCCCCACGGCCAGCTCATGATCACGACCTCGATGGGATTGCCGGCCGCCGAAACCCCGAGCTCGCCGTAGCCGTAGAAGGCGATCGGGCGCAGGTAGCACTCCGGCAGGCCGTTGACGCCGACGAGCTCGTGGCAGGCCGCCCGCAGCTCTTCGATGCCGTACGGAAGATCCATGTAGAGAAGGCGTGCAGAGTTCTGCAAGCGCTGGAGATGGTCTGCAAGGCGAAAGATCGCCGAGCCTTTTGAGGTCTCGTAGGCGCGAATTCCCTCGAAAACGCCGGAGCCGTAGTGCAATCCGTGTGCACCGACGTGAATTCGTGCGTCGGCCCAGTCTATGAGCTCGCCGTTCATCCAGATTTTCTCGGTTTCGCGCATGCGCGTCCTCCTCTGGGGCTTCATTGAGCATAGCGGTCGAGCTGGCTAAACAGCATCTTCCGCAGCGTCGATCGGTTGCGCGCGTGCGAGTCGAACCAGCTCCGGAGGCGGGATCGCGGCGAGGTGGTTCGGGGATCCGGCACCGATCCAGACAAGGCGGTGCGCGAGCAGGTTCCGGTCGATGTACACACGCTCGATGCGCTCCAGCGGGAACGGCGCAACCGCTCCCGGCGCGAAGCCGGTGGCCTCCTCGACCTCGGCGGCGCCGGCGATGCGGACCGACGCGCAGCCGGCCGCGGCGGCGATCTTCTTTCGATCTGCCCGCCGGTCGCCGGGGATCAGCACGAGGATCGGGCGCCCGTCGCAGTCGAACACAAGCGACTTGACGATCTGAGCCAGCTCGCATCCGGCAGCCTCGGCAGCGTCCTCCGCAGTGGGTGTGCCGCTCTTGAACTCCTCGAGCCGGGCTTCCGCTCCCGCCTGCCGCAGGAAGCTCGCCACCCGTTCGACCTGCTCAGGCCAGGGGCCCTCAACCACGCCCAAGAGCGTAACGGGCGCAACCCTTTCGGCGAGTAGGTCGTTAACTGTTCTGTCAAGGAAGCTAGACCGGCTCCGCCCGTCCGCCAAGCCCTCCTAATACATCCAGGGGACGAAGCGCCGGCGCGTCCTGCTCTGGTAGGCCGCATACTCCGGATAGCGCTCCACGAGCCATGCTTCTTCGCGCCGGGCCTTGAGGTCGAGGAAGAGCGCGAGCAACGCGGTGGGGATCAGGGCGAGCGGCGACTCGGCGAGCGACCAGCCCAGGGCGATCAGGACGATCGCTCCGTAGATCGGATGGCGCACCGTCCGATAGACGCCCCGATCGACGAGTGCGCCGCGCTCCTTCGGCCGTGGGAAGGGCGAGAGCGCTGCCCCGGCCGAGAAGAGCGCCAGCAGGAAGAGGACGAGTCCGGCCACCATCGCGATGATCCCGATCACCGTCAGCTCGTCCACCGCCGGCTCGGGCCAGTAGACCCTTGCGAAAGCCAGCCCGACGATCGCGGCGAAGAGCGCAAGCTGGATCGCGAACCAGCCTTCGCCTCTCGGGCCGAGATCAGGTAAGCGAGATGAGCCTGGCGTCATCGAAGCCCTGTTCCCGAATCTTGCCGACAAGCTCGTCGGGCGGGGGCGAGTCGAGCGAGAGCGCCATCAGCGCCTTGCCCCCGCGGCGCGTGCGCGAGACGGCCATGTTCGCGATGTTGACACCCGCCTCGCCGAAGAGCGTGCCCACCCTCCCGATCACGCCGGGCACGTCGTCGTAGCGGAAGAACATCATCAGCGGCGCAAGCTCCATCTCGAGCTCGAAGCCGAGGGCGCTCACGAGCCAGTAACGGTCTTCGCGGCCGATCGTCGTCCCCGCCACGCGCACCTCCTCCCCGTCGGCGCGGATCTCCACGCGCAGCAGGTTCGTGAAGTCGCGCGAGGCGCGGCGCCGCTCCTCCAGCACCTCGATCCCGCGCTCGGCCGCGATCAGCGGGGCGTTCACGTAGTTCACGGGCTGGTCGACGCGGCCCTGGAAGGCGCCGTTCAGGGCTGCGACCGTCAGCAGGCGCGTGTCGTAACCGGACAGGGTGCCGTAGTACGCGAGCGTGATCTGGTCGGCACGGCCGGCAGCGAGCTCCATCGCCAGGCGGCCGAGCTTCGCGGCGAGCGGGATGTACGGCCCGAGAACGTCGAGATCCTCGGCCCCGATCACGGGGATGTTGACCGCGTTCGTCACGACCTGACCCTCGAGAGCCGCCGCGACCTGCTGGGCGACGATTACCCCGGCGCGATCTTGTGCCTCCTCCGTCGAGGCGGCCAGGTGCGGGGTGACGACGACGTTGTCCAGCTCGAGGAGCGGACCCGAATAGGGCTCTGTCGAGAAGACGTCGAGCGCCGCCGCGGCCACCTTGCCCGAGTTGAGCGCCTGGACGAGATCGTCTTCGTCGACGAGCTCGCCGCGGGCGGCGTTGATCACGCGCACGCCGTCGCGCATCTTCGCGAACGCCTTCGCGTCGATCGAACCGCTCGTCTCGGCAGTGAGTGGCAGGTGGAGGGTGAGAAACTCCGCTTCGGCCAACACCTCGTCGGTGGTCTCCACCCTTTCTGCCCCGAGCTCGCGGAAGCGCTCCTTGGCGACGAACGGGTCGTGCGCCACGACTCGCATGCCGAGGCCGAGCGCGCGCCGGGCGACCTGCTGGCCGATTCGCCCGAAGCCGAGCACGCCGAGTGTTTTCCCCTCGAGCTCGATTCCGCCGTGGGCGGAGCGCTCCCAACGTCCCTGCTTCAGAGCTGCATGCGCCTGCGGAATGTTCCGCGAGAGCGCGACGAGCAGGCCGATCGTGTGCTCCGCTGCGGAGACGACGGTGGACTCGGGCGCGTTGGCGACGACGATCCCCCGGCGCGTGGCCGCTTCGACGTCGACGTTGTCGACCCCCACGCCCGCGCGGCCGATCACCTTCAGCCGGCCGGCACGCTCGATCAGGTCGGCAGTCAGCTTCGTCGCCGAGCGGATGACGATTGCGTCGTAGTCGCCGATCTTCTTCGCGAGATCGGAGTTGGTATCGACATCGACCTCGAACCGCTCGCGCAGGAGCTCGACACCGGCATCCGCGATCGTCTCGCGGACGAGCACGCGCGGCCGTTCGCTCATAGGCGAGCTTTTCGCCTATGAGCGGGGAGGGGGTCGTCGGGGGAACCGGGAGGTTCCCCCGTTTCTATGGAGAAGGGGGCTCGCGGGGGAAACAGGGTTTCCACCGCGAGAGCGAGCCGCAGGCGAGCGACGGGCGTCACACGCGCGCGCCTGCTTCGTACGTCTCGAGAGCGCGCGTCACGGCGAGCCCGCGCTCGATCTCGGCTCCGGCGTCGGCCAGTCCCAGCTCGACTCCGGCGAGGGCGGTCGTGATGTCGAAGACGTCGTAGTAGCCGATGTGTCCGATGCGGAAGATCTTCCCCTTGAGGTCGCCCTGCCCCGGCGCGAGCGTGATTCCGTAGCGGTCGCGGAGCGCAAGGACGAGCTCGTCCGTGTCGATGCCCTCGGGTGCCCTGACGGCGGTCACGACCGCCGAGCTGTCGTCGTCGGGCGAGAAGAGCTCGAGGCCCATCGCCTTCACGCCCTCGCGGCAGGCCCTGCCGAGGCGGACGTGGTGCTCGAACGCGGCCTCGAGCCCCTGTTCGAGCAGCAAGCCCAGCGCCACGTCGAGGCCGACGACGAGCGAGACCGCCGGCGTGAAGGCGGCGTCGAGCTTGGCCTGCGCCTTTCGTGTCTTCTCCCAGTCGAAGTAGAACCGCGGCGAGGGGCCGAGCGACGACCACGCCAGCTCGGAGACCGAGACCATCGCGAGCCCGGGAGGCGTCATCAGCGCTTTCTGCGAGCCGGACGCCACCGCGTCGATGCCCCATGTCTCCGTCTCGAGCGGCACCGCGCCCAGGCTCGAGATCGCGTCCACAGCGACGAGCGCCCCAGTCGCCTTCGCGACCGCGGCGAGAGAGGCGATATCGGCGACGACTCCGGTCGAGGTCTCGGACTGCGTCAGGAAGACCACCTTCACGTCTCCGAGCTCCTCGAGACGACTCGCGAGATCCTCGGCGGCGGGCGCCTCGCCCCATTCGTAGCGAACGTGGTCCACGTCGCAGCCGTACGCCTCCGCGATTCCCGCCCAACGCTGGCCGAAATAGCCCGCAGAGACCACGAGCACGCGGTCGCCGGCCGCGCAGAGGTTGGCGACGGTCGACTCCATCGCACCGGTTCCGGAGGCAGCGAAGAGCAGCACCTCCGACTCGGTGCGGAAGACTTCCTGCAGGCGCTCGAGCGTGCGCTTGTAGATCGCACGGAAATCGGGCCCGCGGTGATGGATGATCGGCTGAGCCATCGCGGCGAGCACCTCGGGCGGGACCGGCGTCGGCCCCGGGGTCATCAGGTACCGCTTCTCGGCCACGACCTGAGCCTAGCTCAGGAAGCGGCGGCGTCCGGCTAGTGCGCCCGTCCGTAAGTTTGGTGCGTGATCCGGGGGATGGATCGTCGTTCGTGACAAGGACGCAGGGAGTCCCGATAGATGGTTCTATCGGGACGACCGAGGACGCAGCCACGGGCGGCGAGACGCCGCCGGGCGCGTGCCTGAACTTGCGGACGGGTGCACTAGCCCAGCGCGGGCAGCGGATCGACGGACGCGCCCCGGACCCGAACCTCGAAGTGGAGATGCGGCCCCATAGCCTCTCCGGTCGCACCGACACGTCCCACGCGGGAGCCGGCAACAACCGCCTCGCCGACCTTCACACCGACCGCGGAGAGATGCGCGTACATCGAGCGCGTTCCGGAGGCGTGGTCGACGATCACGAGGTTCCCCCAGCCGCCGGGAGCCCAGCCCGCGTACGCCACTTTGCCTTCGGCCGCTGCGCGCACCGGGGTTCCGCGAGGGGCGACGATGTCGATGCCTGAGTGGAAACGAAATCCTCTTGGCCCGAACCAGGAACCGATCGGCCCGAGCACAGGCCATGCGAGCGCGATCGGGATGCGTGGAGTCGGGCCGTGAAGCGCCGCGATGACCGCTGGACTCGCGACGCCGTCGGGAACCAGGCCGGCCCAGCGCTGGAAGCGCCGAAGCGCACGATCGGTGTGGCCCGCAAACTGCCCGTCGAAGGTCCCGGACGGGAAACCGTGCCAGGCGAGGAGGAACTGGAGCGCTGCCACGTCCCAGCCGTTCTTGCCGGCCTTCAGCGACCGGCTCCCCAGTCCGTGCTTCGCATAGCGCCCGAGCGCGGCGCGGGTTTTCGGGTCGACGACGCCGTCGGCGGGAAGTCCCGCCAACCGCTGCAGCTTCTTCACGGCCGCGGTCGTCCCGGCGCCGTGGACGCCGTCGATGGTGCCGTCGTACAACCCGCGCGCGTGCAGCCCCACCTGGAGCGCGGCCACACTGGGCTTGCCGGCGGCGACAGCCGTTGCGGGAACGACGAGTGCGGCGAGGGCAAGCGTGTACGCCAGCCTGGAGCGCAAGGTGCGCATACCCAACAATGTCGGCAGCCACGTGGCGACCCAAATAGGTCGATCGGCCCATCATCTGGATCGGTCTTGCCTAGGTCCTTGGGGACTAGTACCCTAGGGACTACATGACGGGCCTCTCGGACACCGAGTACGCCGTGCTCGGCCTGCTCACGCTCGGCGAGCGCTCCGGCTACGAGCTGGACAAGCTCACCCAGCGGAGCATCGGGTACTTCTGGCGCCCCGCGAAGAGCAAGATCTACGCAATCCTCCCGCGCCTCGTCGCGCGGGGTCTCGCCGACGTCTCGCCGGTCGTCCAGGAAGGACGCCCGGACAAGCAGCTCTACCACATCGCCGAGGAGGGCGAGACCGCCCTGCGGGACTGGCTCGACTCGCGGGAGTCGATCTCGGGCGTCGCGCGCGACGGCCTCTTGCTGAAGCTCTTCTTCGGCGGGCACGCCGATCTCGACTCGCTCGTCGACCAGGTCTCCGAGCGAAAGCGGCTGGCCGAGGAGAGGCTCGGCGAGCTGGAGGCGATCGAGCAGCGAATCGACACGGAGGAGGACTTCTTTCCCTATCTGACCCTGCTACACGGGCTCGAGGACGCCCGCTCGACGATCGTCTGGGCGGAGCGCGCGCTCGTCGAGCTCGAACGGCACCGCGCGCAGAAAGAGGATCGTGCGAAGCGCTAGCACGGCGATCGCGCTCGCCGCAGCGCTCGTCCTCGGTTGCGGAGCGACGGCGGCACCCGTGAAGAAGCCACCGCGGCCGAAGATCCTGGCGAAGATCCGCGTCGGCAGCGAACCGACCGGAATCACCTACGGCGCGGGCTCGGTGTGGGCCGTGAACTACGGCGACGGCACCGTCCTCCGCATCGACCCAAGCCGGAACAAGGTCGTCGCGCGCGTGAACGTGGGCGGAGCGCCGTACACCGCGTCCTACGGTGCCGGATCGCTCTGGGTCAGCTTCTTCGACGGGTCGAGCGTGGCCCGGGTTGATCCGGCGACGAACCAGGTAGTGGCTCGAATCGAAGCCGGCCAGGAGCAGGCCGGGATCACGGCGACCGACGCCGGCGTCTGGGTCGCCGTCTACGGCCAGGGCGAGGTAGTCCGCATCGACCCAGCGACGAACCGCGCCACCGCCCGCATTCGCGTCGGCGGCCAACCCGAGGACATCGCCCTCACTCCGGGTGCGGCATGGGTTCCGAACGAGAACGGAACCGTCTCGCGGATCGACCCGGCCTCGAACACGGTTGTCGCAAAGATCCGAGTCGGACCCGATCCCGACTACGCGGTTCTCTGCCGCGGGCGGCTCTGGGTCTCGAGCCTGCAGGGAGCGAGGATCTCTCTGATCGATCCCGCCCGGAACAAGGTCGCGAGCCGGATCCGCGTCGGCCTCGGCAGCGTCGGCATCGGCTGCGGTCGCGCGGTCTGGGTCGCGAATTACACGACCGGCAACGTCCTGCGGATCGACCCGAGGACACGCAAGGTCACCGGGCGGGTGCACACGGGTGTCCAGGCCCGAGCGATCGTCCTCGGCGCGGGCGGCGTCTGGGTGGCGAACCAGGCCGCCGGAACCGTCGTCCGTCTGCGCGACCGCTAGGTGCCGAGCTTCTCCCGCAGGCGCTCGCTGACGACCTTGGCGTTTGCCTTGCCCTGCGTCTCGCGCATCACCTGGCCGACGAAGAAGCCGAGCAGGCCCTCCTTGCCGGCCTTGTAGGCGGCAACCTGCCCTTCGTTCTCGCTCAGGATCCGGTCGATCACCGGGTCGAGCTCGAAGACGTCTGCGATCGCGGTCTCGCCGAGGTACCGCTCGGCTGAGAACCCGGCATCGCCGCTCGCGGCCAGCGCTTCCACGAAAGCTCCACGCGGGATCGAAGCACGCTGCGCGATCACCTTCGCCAGCTCGCCGGCGTTCACCTCGCCCGGGTCGATACCGGTCGCGGCGAACTCGTTCATGAGCACGTTCGCGACGGCGCGCCGGTCTCCGGGCGTTCGCACGTACAGCTCGTCCCGCCCTCCCGTGACGAGGCCCTCCGCGAGTGCGAAGTCGAGCTCGCCTTCGAGGCGACGGATTCGCGCCCCTGGCGCCTCCGGCAGCTCGGCGCGAAGCTCGTCGACCCGAGCCCGGTCGGGCTCGAGCGGGACGAGGTCGGGCTCGGGGAAGTAGCGGTAGTCCTGCGCCTCCTCCTTCGACCGCAGCGGCGGCGCCGACTCGTGCGACGGGTCGAAGTGGAGCGTCTCCTGCTCGACCTCGCCCCCGCTCTCGTAAATCCCGATCTGCCGTTCGATCTCACGCTCGATCCCGCGCGCGGCGAAGGCGAACGAGTTCATGTTCTTGAGCTCGGTGCGAGTGCGCAGCTCGTCGGAGCCTCCGGGCCGAACCGAGACGTTGACGTCGAAGCGCAGCGAGCCTTTCTCCATCTCGGCGTCGGAGATGCCGAGCTCGACGACGGTTTGCCGCAGCAGCTGCAGGAACCGGCGCGCCTGGTCGGCCGAGCGGAGGTCGGGCTCGGTGACGATCTCCACGAGCGGCGTGCCGGCGCGGTTGAAGTCGACGAGCGAGCGGTCGGCTCCGTGGATCCGGCCCTCGGCGCCGCCGACGTGCACGGTCTTCGCGGCGTCCTCCTCGAGGTGGGCTCGGGTGATCCCGACCTCGGCGTCGCCCTCGGGCCCCGGCACGGGGAAGCGGCCGCCGACGCACAGCGGCTCGTCGTATTGGGAGATCTGGTACGCCTTCGGGTTGTCGGGATAGAAGTAGTGCTTGCGGTGAAAGACGGCATGCTCTGCGATCTCGCAGCCCAGCGCGAGCCCGAGCCTCATCGTCCAGTCGACTGCCTTTGCGTTCGGCACCGGCAGCGTCCCCGGATGCGCAAGGCACACCGGGCAGGTGCGCGTGT
>WNGD01003306.1_pt1 | contig 16459 bp, 11 predicted proteins | sample 5400671 | NCBI WGS metagenome assembly WNGD01 (sample SAMN13153369, study PRJNA577476) | soil metagenome | isolation source: 40 cm soil or saprolite under grassland replicate 2 | place: USA:California | collected 2016-06-15 | reverse complement strand
CGCGCGATCGTCATGGAGTCGACGAGCGCCGAGTCCTGGTAGATCGTCTCGATGCCCAGCTCGGCCGCATCCGTGTGCGCCCTGAGCTCCACGGGCTTGCCATCCCAGAGAAGCGTGCCGGAGTCTGGCTGCACGACGCCTGAAATGGTCTTGACCGTGGTCGACTTCCCGGCCCCGTTGTCGCCCAGGAGCGCCAGTATCTCCGCTCGGCCCACGTAGAAGGACACGTTATTGAGCACCTGGTTCAGACCATATTGCTTGTTGACATTGCGCAGCTCCAGCAGTGGCGTTGTGGATTCCCCACGCTGCTGTGGTTGTTCGGCGGCTGCTGTTTCCCTTCTGTCCATGCTCATGTACTTTCTCCTTTCGTTGGTGAATTAGCTGCGACGGGCTCGCAGTATTTCGTAAATTGCAGCCGCGGCGATGATGAGTATGCCAACGGGTGCCGTGATATAGATGCCTGGCGCTCCGACCAACAGCAGGAAGTCTGTAATCCAGTAGATGAGCGCGGCGCCCAGGACGATGCCCAGGATCGTGCCACGGCCTCCGTTAAGCGCCAGTCCGCCGATGACGCAGGCGGCGATGGCCTGCAGCGGCAAGGTGTCGCCACTAGTGGGCGCGATGTTGCCGATCTGGGAGGCGGCCAGAATGCCGCCCAACGCGGCACAGGCTCCGGCCAGGCCGAAGGCAATGAGCTTCGTCCTGTCCACCCGCACCCCGGTCGCAGTTGCCGCCTGCTTGTTTCCACCGGCCGCGAAGATGTGGTTGCCGAGCCAATGCCGCTGCAGCAGCGCCCAGAAGGCGATCGCGAGTGCAATGAACCACAAAAATGCAGCCGGGATCACGCCCAGGGTTCCGGCGGTGAGCGCAGCGAATCCGGGGCTGGGAGTGAAGGTCTGGGACGATGTCCCATGCACGAAGTACGTGGCGGCCTGCCAGATGAGCATCGTTCCAAGCGTGGTGATGAAGGACGGGATCTTCAGTCGGAGTGTGATCACCCCGTTGAGCAGGCCAATGCCGGTGCCGACCGCCAGTCCAATGAGTGCCGCAAGCCAGACGTTGAGCCCATTCGTCGCGAGCTGCGCCGTCAGGATGCTGCTGAAGATGAAATTCGAGCCGACGGAGAGGTCGAACTCACCGGCGATCATGAGTATCCCAACACCCAGCGCCGGGATACCAACAGTTGTTGGGATCGACTGCAGCGCCGTCAGGATATTGCCGAAGCTGTTATAGGCGAAGGTGTTGGGGCTGATGAGTCCGTAGATCACGCTGATGACCTGGACGATCAGGAAGATAATGAGGATGTCGAGGGCCGACTGCTGACGGCGATAGCGGCGTCCCGCGGCCTTTGCGCGTTGTTCCGGTGTGACCACCGCTTCGGTGGCTGGTTGCTGAAGTTTCATATCAATCCCTTTCTGCCCTCTGCCATGGTGCAGAAGCGTTGGAACAGTTTTGCTTCATAGCGCTTTCTCCTTGCCTGGGCGCGCCGCTATCGTCAACGGCCAGCATGTCCGCGGCTCGCCCTCAGCTCCCGGTACAGTAGGCTGTCTCCGTAGCGTACCTCTCTGGGTGACAGCCTACCACAAGACCAGCGAAGGAGGAGCTAACGGTAGGTACCTACCAGGTTGACCACCTGATCAACGTTGTTCTTATCGATCAAAGCGCCGGTGCTGGTGTTGAGGTTCGCCGGCGAAATCCCATACTTCAGATAAAGCGCGAGCTGCGTGATCGATTGGTAGCCCTGTATATATGGCTGCTGATCGACGGTCGCGGTGATAGTACCACTCTTGATTGACGACAGAATATCCTGCGTGACATCGAATCCACCGATGGGGATGGTTCGATTGATCTGCTTGGTGGCAGCGGGAGCCTGGTCAAGCGGCGTGTGCCCGAGTGCAATGATAGCAGAGGTCTTAGGATGACCCAGCAGATACGAAACCATGTCCGATTTGGCTGGACCGAAGTCGACGCCTGTGCCTAACTCCTCACACGTCGCACCAATGGCCTGCAGAGCCTGCTTGACACCAGTGTATCGCTGGACAGCGTAGACCTGAGCTGGAAACTCGACCGGGCAGAACACGTGATCGCCCGGCTTGATCTGGCCGAGCTGGATCATGTGCTGTGCGATCAGTTGCCCGGACTGGACGAAATCCTGACCCACGAAGGCCTGGACGCAGCTCGCTCCCTGACCTGAGGACCCATTGATGTTGAACGCGACTACGGCAATGTTCTTCGACCGCGCATCGCAGACGACTTTGTTCAGACCCGCATCGGGGATCGACAAAGCGACCCCGGCGACGTTGCTCGCCATGGCCGTGCTGACTTGAGTGATCTCCGTCGTGTCATCATTACTGGCATATTGGATCTGAAGCTTGAGGCCAAAGATAGCGGCCGCAGTCTTTGCTCCATTGACGACCGGCACAAAGAAGCTGTCGCTCGGACTACTCTGAATCTCGAATAGGATCGTGCGTCCGGAAATGTCGTTACCGCCACTGGGAGCGCTGCTGGCTGACCCGGGAGCGCTGTTGGCCGACCCGGGAGTGCCGCCACCACAGGCCGCCAGTAACACGATGAGTGCGGCGCAGACCGCGCTCACTACGATCCCACGCAGCGTTCTCAAGCGGCGGCCATTCGCCAGTCGGGTATCTTCCTCTTGCATAAGGGACGTCCAGAGTTTACGATGTCTGCTCACCATTGATTCCTCCTTCTTTGGTCTAAGGTGATTTGTAGCTTTACTAAACTAGCGGTCTATGCTAAACGGTCATACAAATACTGACGGTGAACCAGGGCCTGGAGCGCCTACTGCTCCTGATCTCTCTTCTCTCTTTGTCTCTCTGTTGTGGACCTCTCCTTTCTCGCGTAGCTCGTGGTCAGTCCAGAACCCTGGGCTCCCTTCTTGCTGAAGCGGATCGTTCTTCTATTGCAAAGTAGGGAGACAGAACCTTGATGGCTGCATCCCTTGCTTTTGACTACCTTGTCTAAAGGACAGTTGGGCAATCCAGTGATTACCTCCATTTTTGGAATCCCTGTAGCGAGTCAGACTGCAAACCTCTTTGCGCAAGATAATGTTTGCAAGGCTGAACCTCAGCAATGGATCCAGACGAGCCTTACAGATTTGTAGGTAACAGTAAAATTTACAACTCTCCTTAAATAAGTGTCAAAATATATGCTAATAGATCGTTTGCTTCGCCCGTTGCCATTGTGGACGGGAGCTATTCCCGTTCCCGCTTTTGCGCTTGATCTGGCTGGTTTCACACCAACCCCGATTCTTTTGCCAACGGTAGCCCGCCTCGTGTAAGACACGCCGGATCGTATAGGTGCTCACATGAGGCAAGCCATCGGCGGCCTGGCGAAGCGCTTGTTTGAGCAGCGAGAGCGACCAGGTAGCTGTGCCATTCCCTTGATGCTCTGACATGCGACGCACCTCAACTAAGATCCGTTCTTTCTCGGCCACTCCATAGCTGGCAGGCGTCCCTCCTCTGTGTCGTGGCTCTAGAGCTTTGAGCCCTTCCATATTGAATCGGCTCACCAGAAGAGCCACCGTATCGCCGACGCGGTAGCCTGCTGCCCTGGCCGCTGCTGTGTAGCTGTGACCATCTGCTACGCTCAGTAGCGCTTTCGCCCGCTCTACAGGGGCGGCTGGCTGGCTAGGCGAACGGCTCAGTCGTTCGAGGAAACTGCGTTCCTCCGCCGTTAGAGCGCGCAAGGGATCTTTCTGATGTCGCGACATAGCAGATCCTCCTGGGCTGAAACTTTTATCTCCTCGGCCTGATCCTTCTCAGATCTAATGGCAATCCTCAGAGCAAACGATATATTAATAGTTGCGTTTGAGATCAGGCTTCTAAGCAAATTCTAACCGTCTCTCTTGTAGAACAATGAATTATAGTAGAGATTGCAAAAGATATGCGCAATTATCACTGTGCAATCGGTTGCGCAATTATTCAAAAAAAAACATCTACCTGGCTGCCTCCGGATTTTTGCCTGGCACTAATCGGACGGTTGTCTGTCGCACTACTAATTCAGTGGGTACAATCTGGTTTTCTGGCTCCTGGCCATCCAGTAGAGCGAGCATCATGTCCATGGCTCGCTGTCCCAGCTCAAACCTGGGCTGGCGAAGAGTAGTCAATGGTGGCATAGCGTAGGCCGCCATGTCGATATCATCAAAACCGATAATGCTAAGGTTGTCAGGAACACAGAGGCCGCGCTTGTGACAGGCGGCCAGCAGGCCTATAGCCGTTGCATCGTTGTAGCAAAATACAGCCGTAGCTCCAGCGGCCAGTAATGGCTCTAGACTGGCCCCACCGCGCCTGGCATGGTCCTCAATACTGTCGGAGGTAAAAATGAGGGCGGGGTCTGAAGCAATGCCGACGGCTGCAAGTGCATCCTGATACCCTTTCAAACGGTACTGGTTTGACTTAGGGCGATTGGTCACACCTACATAACCGATGCGGCAATGCCCCAAAGCAAGTAAGTGTTCAACGGCCAATCGAGCCGCATGCACATCATCGACAGTAACAAAATGCATAGTCTCCCCCGGCTTCTGTTCATTGATGACAACAATAGGAACCTTGCTGCGCTCAAAGAACCGGGGATACTGCTCAAATAAGTGTGAGGCAATGACGATAATGCCATCCACTCGACGCTTCTGGAGCATCTTAATAACAGCAATCTCCCGCTGAGGATCATTTTGCGAGGTACTGATAAAAACATTAAAGCCCGCCTCAATCGCAGCCTGCTCCACGCCTTCCACTACTCGCCCCATGAATGGATCAGAGATCGCGGCTAACACCATGCCGATGGCCCAGGTCTTATTAGCAGCCAGACTCTTCGCCACCGTGCTGGGAACGTACTCCATTTCTCTGGCTAACTCCTGGATCCGTTTTCTGGTTGTAGCGCCAATGCGCGGGTGATCCTCGAGCGCACGAGAAACGGTTGATGGGGAAACCCCGGCTACTTTAGCGATATCATAGATTGATACTGGCATAGTTGACGAACTCCTGCACGAATGAGTATCACTACCTCGATCAGGACTACTATATCCACCGTGAGCATACTGCGCAACCGATTGCACAAAGTATATACGAAAATTTGATGGTTGTCAAGGGGTGTGCATTACACATTTTCCGCCCGTCCAGGATTCTTCAACAGGAGAAAAGCTACCAGAGCCATCACTAACGAGAGAGCAACACCGATGGCGAAGGTGATCTGTGGTGTGATCCAGGGGCCAATGAGAGCCTGAGCCAGCGGGCCGAGCATGACGGCAAGCGAGATGGCTGACCCACGCATGCCCATGATCTGGCCGCGATTGTCGTTGGTGGTGGCACCCAGATAGATGCTGCCCATGGCTGGCTCGACGAAGGCGCTGCCCAGTCCTGCCAGAGCCGCACCGACTAGCAAAAGCGGATAGAGGGGAGCCGCTAAGACGAAGACGATCAAAGCGCTGAAGAGCAAACTGCCGATCACGATGAGCGGCTTTTTCGGCATCGTCTCTGAGAGCCGTCCCAGCACGAGCGGGAAGATGGCCAGAGCCATGCCATAGACACTGAATAACATGCCATATTGTGCTGCGCTGTAGTGAAGCACCTTCTCAAAGAAGAAGGGAAACTGCGGGAACACGAAAGGGTAGGTAAAGATCATGCCGAAATCGATGACCAGGAACGGAGCCACGAGCCAGATCAGGTGAGCAATACGCAATTCCTTCGGCTTTTGAGCTTTTGCCCCGCGATTGGCTTGTTGGGGTCTGGCCTCGACCCGCACGTGTTCTGGCAGGGTTTCGGGCACCATGAAGATTGCCAGCAGAGAAGCCGCCAGTGCGATACCAGCCGAGAGCAGGAAGGGACTGGTAAAACCCAGGGTTTGATAAAGGAAGCCTCCAAGGCCCGGACCCAGTGCGAACCCAACGGCCTGTGCCGTCGTGAGAAAACCTATCCAGCGCCCTTGTTTCTCCAGGGGGATCGTATCGCCCACCATCGACATCGCGGCAGGGATCAAGCCAGAAAGCAACATGCCCTCAGCAAAGCGTATGGGAATGAACAGCAGTGGCACATTGACGAACGCAAGCAGCAGGTTGGTGACGATAAACCCGGCCAGAGAGATGAAGAGGATGGGTTTGCGACCAATGCGGCCAGACCACGTTCCCATTGGCGTGCTGAAGAGGAACATGCCCAGACCAAAGGCCCCTTCCATCAGCGCCAGCGTCTCAGGTCCCAGCCCCAGCGCTTGCAAACGCTGCGGGAAGACGGGAATGATAACGGCAAAGCCGGTCATCATCAGGGCGACGCAGCCGATCAGGAACGCCAGAGCAGCGGTGATAGATCGCGATTTTTTAGCAGGAGATGCCACAATGGGTCTTGTTCTCACCACATCCTCCACAGGGACGGTAACTGTATCATAATCGAGGAGCCTTGTAGCCATCTGTTTCATCCTTTCCGATCTCACAGAAGGGAGCGACAACACCTTTGCGCGCATATCCTCTCCCATCCTTGACGCTTGTTGTTCTCTTTCCTTCTCGCGGTATATTACTTGCAATTTGCAAGTATCATCTCTATATATCTTCTTCCTGGCCTTCTCAAAACCGGAAATCAGCAGAAGAGCGGGCCAACAGAAAAAAATCGTTGGTACGGTTGGTGGAATGATCTGGTGGCAGTCGCTGCACAGTCGCTTCCCGACCTGGGCATTCTTGCCAACTCGTCGCGACTACTGCGACAGTCTCCCATTATGGGAAAGGGGCCGGTGAGTGAAGGGTAGTCCGATCATCATGGCTGTGGCGACGGGGCTGACGATTATTGCTGCCGCCTTTTTTTTCTCCAGGTTCATGCTATACTGAGAGAAGTAAATCTAATTTTTTTGATATAATAAAATTTGGAGTACTGAATGGAGATGACTCCGACATCAACGCAGTTACCCGATTTTCTCAAAGCACTGGCCCACGATTTGCGCTGGAAGATCCTTGTTTTTCTGGCACATTCTGATCATAATGTCGCCGAGATTGTTCGTTTCCTTGGTCAGCCGCAAAATGTGGTATCCTATCACCTGCGCAAACTGCGGGAGCAGCGTGTGGTCACGGAAAGGCGCAGTTCTGCTGACAGCCGTGATATCTACTACAGTCTCGACCTGGACAATTTTCGCACCTTGTATCAGGCAACCGGGGAGATGGTGCACCCGGCCTTGCACTCTGAAGATCTTCTGCAGGAGAGGTCTGAATGGCAACTCCCTGTCCCTCCTCTTCGTGTCCTTTTCCTCTGCACGAAGAATAGTGCTCGTTCACAGATGGCGGAAGGACTCTTGCATCACCTGAGTCAGCAAGCGATTGAGGTGTCTAGTGCTGGAAGTCAACCCTCCTCTCTGCACCCCTTTGCAATTCGTGCGATGGCAACGATGGGTATTGACATTAGCCAGCAGCGCTCCAAGTCCGTTGACGAATTCCATGATCAATCCTTTGAGTATGTTGTGACCGTCTGTGATCGTATGCGCGAGGTCTGCCCTTCGTTTCCCGGCACTCCTGACACGATTCATTGGAGTATCCCTGACCCGATCGAGGTAGAAGGAACATACGAGGAGCAGTATCGGGCCTTCGAGCAAACCGCTCGCTATTTGCTGGTCAAAATTCGCTATCTGTTAACCAGCATTGAGCACGAACGGAAGGCGCGAGTATGAAGCTGCATGTGGGCGAAGAAGGAAACGTTCTTGAGGAAACAGACTCCAGTAATGTCCTTGACAGAGGAGAAAGGTGAAATCCAGTGAAACAGCGTGTGCTCTTTATTTGTACCCATAACTCCGCCCGTTCACAGATGGCAGAAGGATTGCTCAGAGCTCTGGGCGGCGAACAGTTTGAAGCATATAGTGCTGGCACGGAGGCAACGCATGTGCGTCCACTTGCCATGCGAGCGATGACGGAACTGGGGATCGACATTTCTGGACAACAGTCCAAGACGCTGGATCGATATCTGCGCGAGCCGTTCGACAAGGTTATTACGGTCTGCGATAGTGCTGCGGAGGCATGCCCGATCTTTCCTGGGGCGAAAGAGCAGATCCACTGGTCCTTTCCAGATCCTTCAAAGGCAACAGGAAGCGAAGAGGAACAACTGGCTGTCTACCGCTCTGTTCGTGATGCTATTCGTGCGCGGATTGAGAATGAGTTGCTGAAAAACGAGAAAAAGAGTAACTAACGCGAAGGGAGAGTTGTTCCTTCACGTTAGTACTACGCTGTTAGTTTCCCACGGGATGCAGGGGCAGCGCCCCTGCCGGAGCGCGGGTCTTCGACCCCAGTGGCATCAATGCTAATTACCGGTACTTGCCGCCACGGTAATAGGCGCACCCGCCGTATCCGTCGTCGTAACAGTTGTGCTAGCAGTCGTCGTGCCAGCAGCAGGGGTAGTCGTTGTGTTGCCAGTGGCGACGGTTGGGGTAGTGATAGTGGCGTCGGTAACCACGCCATTGTTATCTGTAGTGAGTGTGATCGGATTCTGGATCTTCAGCAGACCGACACAGTTCAGACCATCAGCGCCCAACGTTGCATTAAGGCGATTGGCCAGGAAGGTAAAGAGTGAGTTGGCAGCGCCTGGATCAGGTGATGCCGCTTTTTGGAACAGTGTCATGTCACGCTGTAAACCTGGTAAGCCGACAGCGAGCAGGTTTTTGCAGTAAGTCGTTGTGTTGCCATTATCGAACGGTATCAGTCTCTGATTAACGCCAAGTCGGTACAAATTCGTTTTCGTCGCACTGGGCTGACCGTTCACGAGGGTCATGGGATCTCCGAGAGGTATTCGTGCAACCGGTGCCTGCTGAGTGGCTCCAGCTTGCAATTCGTCGAGTGCCAGCGCCGAAACCGGCGCGTTATTATCGACCAGATCTGGCGCTGTCCATGGTTTACAACCCAGCGCAGGATCGACAAATTTGGTCACCAACGCATTGTCGCTCGGATTGCCTATCGGAGTCGCGTTCGGCAACCGAGTCTGATTGGCGGCTGAGAACTGGGCACTCTGACCATTAGCTTTGACGAGATAGCGGGTCTGTACGTTGTCGCTCTGATCCATGTCAACAACCCTAAAAGATCGTACCGTCGGACAAGGCTGTCCATCTGTTCCTGTGCCCAGAGCTGGAATAGTGAGTTTCCCTTGCCGGATCGCCGCGTGAGCGGCAGCGAAGAACGCAGGCGCATTACAGTAAGAGAACTGTCCAAAGGGAGACCCGGGCAGACCATTCACACAGTTACCATTCGATCCACCTCTGACTTGCATATGACCTCTTGTTCCCCGTTGGCCTCGCACATGTCTCAGAGTGAGGACATTGCCGTTGCTGCCAAACCAGACGCCAACTACTGCATGCGCTGGAAGGGTTGGTACGACTGATTTAACCGCTGGAGTGCTGCCCCGGTCAATCACGAGCGGCTCGTAGATAGAAATTTTACCAGTGGCAGGATCGATGATAGCCGCCTGTACAAATGCTGATTGATTAGCGTTGGCTTCGTTGCAGGGGCCGTTTGCCACGTTAGTGGCGGTTAGTTGATAGGGCGTCGCCAGCCCTTGTGCACTCAGGGGATTGGCGGGTACTATTAGCGTACAATCCATATTAGGTGTGTCTGCAGCTTTCGACTGGAAGTGCGGCAGGACAACAACTACGCCAACGCCGATGAGTGCGACGAGGACCGTCACGGTCACACCAATGAGTAGCAGTGGTGAGAAGCGACGCTGTTTGCGTGAGTACATAGAAGTGTCTAACATCCTTGCGGGATCTCTTGGTTTAGTAAGCATCTTGTTCCTAAATCTCCTTTTGAGTATTGTCTATAGCTCTGGCATATGAATATTAACATCAATTTTTGCTAGCCGTGCAAGCACTTATATTTATTAAAAGGTACTAATGTATAGTTGAGGAATCGCAACCTAAAAGAATCCTTTTATGATAAAAAATTCCTACATTGGGAAGTTTCTGTAAAAAATGGCACGTTTGAACGTAGCGAGGACTTGTTGGTAAAATAGGAGAGTCCGTAGCCGAACGGGAAGAGTGGCTCGATCCCGAACTGGTCGTAACCTCGATAGCCAATGCCGACTTTATGTAGGAAACAAATGAGAAATTTCCGCCAAATGATGATCAGTTTACCACAAGAGAGGCCTCCCTATGCGACCTTGTTCTCAGTTCTGACGCTTCCAGAGGATCAACAGCTATAATCAATTACCAGATTCATGTCCTCGGTCAAGGATCGGGTGAGCGTTGCCGTTTGTCCATGTGATATGAGACCTCCCGAAGTTTGCGTTCTCACTACACATGATGGCAAGGTGACCCCTATGTTCATCGTCCAGTAGGTACCGGCTTGCCGTTGTACGAGATGCTGATAATGCCAGCCTGTTGCATCCTTTTTCGCTACACCCTTTTCTGTCCAGATAAGGGTGATGGTGCGTGTTTGCCCGTAAGAAAGGGTGAAGGAACCAGCCCACACCTCGCGGTCAAAAACCCCACTTGTGCCACGTGGCTGCCATCCTTGTTGTTCCTGCAGAGAGCTGCCGGGGGGTACATAGATGCGTGCGTAATCGCTGTAGAGAGGAGATCCAAAAACACCACCACTCTTTGACCATGCGTAGCGGATAGAGGTGTGATGAGTCGCGTTGCCGCTGCCATCGATGGTCACCTGGTCATCCATCGTGCTGGTAATAAACTGATTTGCGGTATTGCCGGCAACGTTGGCGTCTACCACAAAGATATTATCACCCGTCGAGGCGGGAATTGCTGCGTCTATCTGAAAAAACTGGAGAAGGTTTTCCGCTGGCGGAGCATTGAAATAGACCTGCAAATCCTTTGTACGAAGCGAATTGCCAAGCAATTGTAATAATTTAGGTAGAACAGAAGAGGGAGATTGTTGAACACGCGTGAGAAAATGCTGAGCCAGCAGTTCTGTGAAATACCTGCTCGCAGTAGGCGGTCCGTCGGGCGATAGTAGAATGCTACCTTTCCGGCTTCCCGGCCCCAGTTGGTAATAGTGGAGGCGATCGATCAGATTTTGCGTGGTGACAGTCTCCTGCAGTTCAGGAATACCGATGGGTCCCGTAATGGTAAGCGCCTGCGCCATGAGAGCAGGGGTGATGGCAATTACCCCCTGAAGTGCGACTCTACCACCCTCGCTGATATAGTTCTGCTCGGCATAGCTGGCAGCCGTGGGGAAATCTGCATCAAGATTGGAATCGCGCAGGTTCCAACTCTGGGACGCAGGCTCAAACCACCTGTACGCGGGTGGTAAAGAGAGCGTATGACCGGTAGCGGTAGAGTGGGTATCGAGCAAATTCACATCTGTGATATGCGCCGCGCCTAACCGGCCTCCTATGAATGTTGCAAAGCCGTAGTCCTTGATGGCACCACCTCCAGGCCGCAGTTCCGTTGGGTCGAGTATCTCGACGAGATAGAATGCAGGTGTACTGACTCCAAGCATCGAAGGGAGAACAGAAAGGAGCTGGTCACCTTGATGTAGCAAGGCTTGCAGGGATGGGAGGTAGTGATGGAATGCCGCAACCGCCTTGCCAATGCGTGAATCGAATTGCAAATCCCCTGGCTGTAGGGCGTCGACCTGCACAGTAGCCTGGTTGACGTCCGCTTCTACCCGGTGAAGGTCCTCGCTGAGCACTCCGAGATCTCCCGTCGTCAGGCCACGGCCTGCACCTAACGGTGCACGGAGCCGCGAGGTGATCAAATCGAGTGCGTCGCAGCCGGTGACTCCGGCCTGAGAAATCTTCGTGGCCACTGACGAAACGCGTAATGCCGCGCTTAAACGGGTACCTAAGCCAGGAATCGATGTGCCGATCCCGGAAAACGATTGTAAATTGGTATTGAGCTGAGCAAACGTAGTAGATGCCGTCGCAAACTCGTGCCGCGCGGAAGTAATCGAAGGAGCATCGAGCGGTTTTTTTGACCATGCCTGCATGAGGGCTGCTGCCGTTTGCAGGTGTTTTAACCCGACCTGTGCCAGAGCCGCTTCGTTCTGATACGTCGTATTATATTTCTGGTATCCAACAATCGCTACTCCTGACCATACTATGCACACGAGTAAAAAGACAGTAGAAATCAGGAAAAACGTCCTCTTGCGCTTTCGTCTTGTATATTTGCTATGCGTCTTACCATTGGAGGGCGTGCGGCGTCTCTTATGGCGAAGGACAACGGTCTCTTCTAGTAGAGATGCGCTTACAGAAGATTTCCCTTCCACAGCAGCAGCTGACGAAAGAGACGATCCCGAAGATGTAGCTAGCGCCTCCGTCTGCACATTGGCAATCGGTCCCGAGGTTGGAAATTCTAACATCGAATCATCGGCCTCGTCGTCGGTATGCTCCTCGGCTGGAACGAACGGCGTCAGTTCAAGTGACTCTGTCTCTATTGGATTGATGACCGGCCCCATATGTTCCCCGCCCGGAACCACCAGGTCTGGTATCCGTGACGCTATCGGGTTGGCATGCATCACCTGCCATAACGCCTCACGAAATTGCTCAACGCTGGCGAACCTGTCATGTCTACTTATAGACATGGCGCGGTGGACAGCATCGGCTACTATCTGGGCGGATGGCGAGAACCGATTCATCGGCCAGAGCGGATCAGGTTCTCCCGCGCCTATGCGCGCCAATCGATCGGGAGCAGCAGCCGGGACCGTGCCGGTCAAGAGGGTGTAGAAGGTGGCACCGAGGGCATAAACATCCGTACGGCGACTTGCCCTCTTGCCAAATTGTTCAGGCGCTCGAAAGTTGAGCATATCCTGTTGAGTGGTGTCGCCTGTGCCCAGGTCCCTGACACCGCCGAAATCGACGAGCTTCGATGGCGTCGGCGTACCGGCAATGGGCGCGATGACGTTGGACGGTTTGATGTCACCGTGGATCAGAGGAAGATGCTGTTGATGCAAGTAGCTTACGGCGTCCATAATGGGTGACATCAACGTCATAGCTGCGTGTAACGAAAAACGCTTCCCCGGCATCAAATGCCGCATCACTTTCAGGTTAGATCCTTCAACGTAGTCCATGAGGATGTAAAACCGATCGCGGTTTTCACCATGAAATACCCGGTATATACGGGGAAGTGCGGGGTGACTCAGCTGTTTCAGCGCCGCAGCATCGAAAGGGAAACCACGTCGCTCTTCGTGGACGACATACATCACCTCTTTGAGGGCAAATTGCTTCTGGGAGGTACGTTCGTCTGCGACGAGGTAAACGGCCCCCGATGCTCCCTGACCGAGGAGATCGATCACCCTGTATTGCCTTCGTAGTAAGTACCCCGGATGGAAAGTGGATTGCATGTCATTCATTGGATATCCCTTTCTGATTACAAATTACTCTATTCAGATAGACCTGGAAAACAGAGCACCTCAACAGGCTAAGGAAAACGGGTAGTTTACGTTCTTCACCCCGCTTCCTCAAGTCATTACTTTTCATAACGTATGATTGTTAGTAAAGTAAGTTTAGATTTCCCGAATGACTGGTGCTACCTGCATCCTATATGGTACAAATATATGTTGGAATTAGTTTTAAGAATCATGAAAAATATTACTACACAATGATACCTACGCTATACTTCTCTTATGAATCTGAAACTCAGCAGTTGAATTTATTGCTTACTATATGCTGCGAAATATTTTTCTAATAATTGTCCTGCTCCCTGCGCTGTAGAAGAGTAGTCATGAGAAGAAACTACAGGACAGGCTTCAGGATTGCGGTCAAACGTTGTAGGGTTGGTAAAATTCCATCCACGAATCAGGGTGCCGGGAAACAACGCGTATCCGATAAGACCAATATTCTTGCTTCGAAGATAGGTCAAAAATAGCGGTACTACGCCAGGGGCATCAGTCAAGCATCCGGTACGGGAACTATATCGATCTTGATATTGGCTCCATTCATCCGCCTCCACCGGAAAATTTCCCGAAGTTGCGGCTTTTCCAAACCATGCATCCCACTGCGTCTGTGTACCATGTTGCTTTGAACTCAAATAGGGATGGATTGCATATACAATATTACTACCTGTAAGTGTATGATGTGGCAAGAGATTAATATCTTCTCCTGATGCCGTTCCATCTACAAAAACGAGGTTTTTAAAACTATTATTCCGAATAGTGTTTACAAGTTGCTGCATACCGACATAGTTGATGTCATTTACTATGCCACCATTCTGCCAGAAAGACCAGACAACATCGTTATCAGAAGTACTGCCTAACAGAGTAGCCGTATTAGGTTCATTGAAAACATCAAAAAATACATTGGCATTTGCAGCATAGTGTCTTGATAAGACATCCCAGAAATGAAGAGAATCTTGTGTTGGCATCGGCTGAGATGAATTGCCTACTCCTTCATATTGGAGCACAAACAGAACATTCATTCCAAATTCTTTTGCCCATGTAACGACACTATCTGCTGCTGCAAGATAAGCTCTATCATAAGGGATCTGGTCAAATAAGGCCCTCGATCCAAGCTGAAGACTTACTGTATTTGCATGCCAGAAATCGTGCGCCGCCTGTACCTGAGCCTTTGTGAGATGCATCAAGGCCATATCCACCTGCCAATTTGGCTGCGCCATTAAAATACCATCCAGTTGCACACCATAAGGAATAAAAACATTGCCCTGGTTGTCAATGATCTGTTTTCCTGCCACATGGTAAGTTTTAGGAACAGGCGGAGGCTTAAAAAATGGAATTTTTATCACAACAGAAAAAACCACTATAAGGGCTACCGCTATAACAAAGAATGAAATCATTATTCTTGTGAAAGAGTGATTATGCTTCATAGCCTCTCTTTGTATTCTTTCTTACGTTCAAGTAGCTCTATAATAAGCTTGTTCACAGCAGCTGCCCAGGCATCCCAATTCAGTCGTTCATCGAAAGCAGCTCTGCTCGATTGCACCAACTCAGCGTAACGTTGCTCGTCCTGGTATATTCTGGCAATCACTTCTGCATACTCAGCACCGCCAGCACTGAGCGGCAACATAAATCCGTTTTCGCCATCCTTGATTGCTCCTGGAACACCACCTGTATTTGTAGTGATAGCAGGCAGACCGAATGCGCTGGCTTCACTAAAAACGAAGCCAAAGAGTTCTTGCCTTGTTGGTAAAAGGAAAAAGTCGGCTGTCATAAACAGCTTTTGCAGTTCCTGGTATTGTCTTTTATCGCTCTTGTCTAAGAAAGGGATCACTTTCATTCTCTCATGCGAGAACGAAGCTGGAGGAACACATCCGCACACAATGAGTTCTGCTTGAATGCCTATCTCTTCCAGCTTTACAAGGGTTTCAAAAGCAATAGCGCCTCCTTTTCTTTGCCAGTCGACTCCTACAAAGAGCAATCTGCATTGGTTTGATCGCTTTTTCGCCAGGATGGCTTCTAAAGGCGGAGGATTTTCAATATTTGCCCCATAGGGAAGAACGCATACTTTCCGTTGATCTGTATGGTAGTCTTCGATCGGAGAACGCGCAGCCCATTCTGAAGGACTCAAAATCAAACTCGCCCTCTCGAGTGCCAACTTGTGAAGCATGTTTCCTTCGCGAGCAGATCTCTTCAGAAGATTAGAGTATTGTGGATAGTAGTTTTGCAGAAGAGCAAAAGTTGCCCCCTCTATCAACACTATAGGAATATCTGTCTCCAGAAAGGCTATTTCCTTAGCGCAACTGGACGCGATAAGCACATCAGCAGAAAATCCCACCAGTCTCTGAGTAATTATATTTGCGTATCTCTTAGCAATGTAAGTGCTATCATAGTATAGATAGCGCTTTTTTAGAAAGGTCTGTGAAGCCTTATTCAGGATTTTTCCAGCCAGCACTTCTCGCTTAAGGGAGATTGGACCAACGTCATATACCGTTCCACGATGCTTTTGCAGCGCCTGAATGATATAGTTATTGGCAGTACGCCAGGAGTTTCGCTTATCGTCTGAGTTCAGTCCGGTTACAAAAGCAACCTTTAAGCCTTTATCCTCGCTATTCATAACAGTTTCCTCCTTAGCAGTCATAGTTCACGTCGATAGTGAGATCCTTAGTTAAATCCTGATTTACTATTCCACTGTTCCCGTTGTTAAATGCCAGTTTGTTCGTTGTATGAACGCTATGAGCACAGGAAGGTAACGTTATAGGCAGATTCAGGTGCCATGCGATGCCCGCTTGTCGTTGGATCAAATAACGGTAATGCCAGCCATGGGCGTCATGTGTAGCAGCACCATGTGCCTCCCAGGTCAGATTGATCTTTCCAGTTTGACCATAGGGAAGCGCAAAGACACCGGCCAGGACGTCTCGATGAAAAGCCGTGCTTGTACTCTGTGAATCCCAGCCAGCCTGGGCAAGTAAGGTGCTGCCAGGCGGAATATATAGCCTGACGTAATCGATATATTTCTCTACATGACCATAGTCATTTTCCAGATTATCCTGGCTATAAGGCCAGTTGTAGGTAAGCGTTGTATGGTGGATAGCGTTACCGGTTGTATCAATAGTGACCTGGTCTTGCAGCGTATAAGTCATAAAGTTA
>WNGD01009104.1_pt1 | contig 16465 bp, 12 predicted proteins | sample 5400671 | NCBI WGS metagenome assembly WNGD01 (sample SAMN13153369, study PRJNA577476) | soil metagenome | isolation source: 40 cm soil or saprolite under grassland replicate 2 | place: USA:California | collected 2016-06-15 | reverse complement strand
CATGAAACCTCTCAAATTGACGCACCCGTCGCTTACTCGGAAAGCCTTGCTGCGCAAGGCGGAGACAATCCCCGGTGCCTGGTACGGAATTCGCATCGCTGGCTTGCTGTTGCTTTTGACTGGTTGGAAAACGACGGCCCTGAGTCGCCTGTTCGGCGTGAGTCGACAAGCGATCGTGGACTGGGTTCGCAAAGCCAACAGCAAGGGGATCGACAGCGTCACGAGACCATTGACCTCATTGAGGAAGCTATACGTAAAGCGTCAAAAGCACTGGCGGCCTGACAAGATACGAGCATTTTGTAAAGTTACTTAGTGCCGTTACTATAGAAGGTCCTTCTGGGCAGAAAATAAAATGGTCTTGACTTTGCAAGCTGCCGTCGACTTAGATATTCCTTGGTTGCTTTCCTCACACAGAGCCGGGAGACTGTTGAATGCTCAGGATGCTCCTGCTGCTGACGGTGATGCAAGTTGACCTGCTTTCTCCGCACGGGGAAAAGGCGGTGGTGCTTCTTTTTGTCCGCAGCGATTGTCCGATCTCAAACCGTTACGCTCCAGCGCTTCAGCGGCTATATCATCGTTATTCTTCACGAGGAGTTGAATTCCGTTTGGTCTATCCGGAACCCGGCCTCACCGCTTCCGCCCTGGAAAGGCATTGCAAAGAATATGGTCTGGCCATTCCCGCTTTGCTCGATGCAGACCACAAGTACATAGACCGGGCACAGGTTCGGGTCACGCCGGAAGCCGCGGTGTTCGTGAAGGGGCGGCTGGTCTATCGGGGTCGCATCGACGATCGATTTGTCGATATCGGCAAATCAAGACCGGAAGCAACGCGCCACGATCTGGACGAAGTCCTAACCGCGGTGGCAACTGGAAAAAGCATTCAACGCCGCCAGACCAAAGCCGTTGGCTGCGCGATTGAGGGTTTGCGGTGATAAGAAGACCTTGGAGTGCGCGACTCGTCGCCGCTTTCCGACCAACCGGGCTCTACACGCGTATTTCATGCTTCGTTATCTAGACAAAGATCGTTCAGACCCGAAGCCAAAGCGGCGACGAGTCGCCGCACTCCAAGGGATCGTACTTTCACTTTTCACCCTTCCGCTGGCAGCCCAATCCGTTACCTTTAATAAGGAAGTCGCGCCCATCGTATTCAGATATTGCTCTCCCTGCCACCGCCCGGGCGAGGCGGCGCCGTTCCCTTTACTGTCATACGGAGACGTACGCAAGCACGCTTTGCAGATTGTTGCTGTCACCGAACGACGGTTCATGCCTCCCTGGCCGCCCGAGCCGGGCTATGGCGATTTCGCCGGTGATCGCCGCCTCACTGCAGAACAGCTGAACCTTATCGCAGAATGGGTGAAAGCGGGCGGGCCAGAAGGCGAGCCTTCAGATCTGCCAGCTCAACCACTGTTCACCGAGGGATGGCAGATGGGAACACCGGACCTAATTGTGCAGATGCCCAAGCCTTACCGGCTGGGGGCGAGCGGCGGTGACGTCTTTCGGAATTTTGTCATTCCGGTCGATCTCCGAGAGGCGAAGTATGTTCACGGAATCGAGCTGCGGCCTGGTAACAAGCGCGTGGTGCATCACGCCAATATCTGGATCGACCGCAGACAGTGGCTGCGCCAGCGCGATGGAACCGACGGTCAACCGGGTTTCCCCGGCATGGATGTTCCCACCGAGGCGCGTTCGGATTCCTTTGATCCCGACTCGCACTTCCTATTCTGGAAGCCTGGCACGGCGCTCAAACCGGAGCCGGACGACATGGGCTGGCAGCTGGAGCCAGGCACGGACTTGATTTTGAATGTGCACCTGCAGCCTTCAGGGAAGGAAGAGATGATCCAGCCACAGGTAGGTTTTTACTTTACGTCACAACGACCGAGCCGTTATCCCATGTTGGTTCAACTAGAGCATGATGGGGCCCTTGATATCCCGCCGGGCGCGCAGCGCTTCGAGGTTACAGATCACTTGATCCTGCCCATCGATCTGGAAGTGCTGGCTATCTATCCGCACGCACACTACCTGGGAAAGGAGGTCGAGTCTTGGGCCACGCTTCCCGACGGTTCGCGGCGCTGGCTCATCAAGATAAGCGACTGGGATATCAACTGGCAGGCCGTTTACACTTACCGCAATCCTATCCAGCTGCCCAAGGGTTCCAAAGTCGAAATGCGCGTTACCTACGACAACTCGACATCGAATCCCCGCAATCCCAACCAGCCTCCACGACGAGTTCGTGCCGGTCCGCGCAGCCAGGACGAAATGGGACACGTTTGGTTGCAGGTCCTGCCCGGGAAAGACTCGCGAGAGGATCCTCGTGTCACTCTACAGGAAGCAGTGATGCAACGCCGGTTGGAAAAGTATCCAGCCGATTTCGCTGCCCACTGCAACCTGGGAGCCCTGCGCGCGATCCGCGGCGAATATGGCAAGGCCATTTCCAACTTCCAGCAGGCGCTGAGTGTCGAGCCTGCGAGCGCCACGGCTCGTAACGGGCTTGGGGCAGGTTTCCTGGCTGAAGGTCAGTTCGATGACGCCATTCGAGAGCTCAGGGAAGCGCTGCGGCTCGATCCGAGCCACCTCAATGCGCATTTGAATCTGGCGCGGGCTTTGAGGGCCAAAGGCGACTTGAGTGGGGCCGCCGTCGAGTTAGACGCTTTTTTGAAACAGAAACCGGACAATGCCGATGCACAGTCCGCCCTCGGACTCGTTTATTTCGTGCAGGGCCGTCATGAGGAGGCGTTGCCCCATTTTCGAGAGGCGGCCCGCTTACAGCCTGAGGACGCCGATATCCGCACCAGTTTAGGTGCGGTACTGGCTAGTCGCGGTGACCTGGCTGAGGCGGTCAAGACTTTTGAGCAGGCTCTGAAGTTGAATCCGAACCATGAGCTTGCGCGCGCATATCTAGCCCGAGCGCAGGCGGAACTGGCGGGCAAACGCTAGGAACAACTTGCCCACGAAACACACGAATTGACACGAATGCATGCTCACTGTTCGAGGGCATGCCGCCGGGTTCTTAACCGAATTGTGGCTGTCCCGAGTTTTCATCCTGTCGCTTCAGCAGAGGCATCGATAGGACCGAACGCGTTACACGAGCCTCTTGGAACCCAGGCCCGTTAGTGCCCATTCGTGTTGTTCATGGGATTCGCTGCAGAAGTCTCCTGGCGAACACGAAATCGTAGTTTTCCAACAAAAAATAATGCAAACGTTATAGACACCTTGTTGCCTTTGTTTATCGTAGCCACTGTCACAACACTGTCACAAGAACGGTAGTTCTAATTTCGAACACTCAACGTCCTAAACACCCTTTTGAGAAGGGGGTTATATGTTTAGAAAGAACACCATCGGGTTGATGTCCTTTTATATCCTAGCCTTACTCGTGTTAGTCGTGCTGCTAGGGGGTCGATTGGGAGCACAGTCTATAGCCGGTAACATTGGTGGCACCTTGGTGGATCCGAGCGGAGCTGTGATTCCAGGCGTCCAGGTCACTCTAATCAATGAGGGAACGACCGAAAGCCGTACCACGGTATCTAATGATACTGGGGAATTTGTTTTCGCGGCGGTACAGCCCGGCACATACACGATAAAGGCTGAAAAGACAGGGTTTAGAGGCTTCAATCGCAAGGGAGTTGCGGTGACCGTCAGTGGGCGTGTCGGTTTAGGCAAGATTCAGCTTGAGCTCGGAGAAGTGTCGAACACTGTGAATGTGACTATCGAAGGTGAAACGATCAATACTGAGAGCGCTGACACAGCCGGCGTGCTGTCGCTCAAGCAGCTTGATAGTGTTCCGATTAAGGGGCGCGACGTCATGAACTTGCTGAGGACGTTGCCTGGGGTGTCCCAGGTTAATGCACAGCCCTGGGGCAGCGGTGAAATCGGCGACAGCGACCCGGCTGGAGGGCAGTCTAACGGCGGCCAGTTTGGCAGCTTTACGCCGGCGGTCGGCGGTGCCCGCCTGTTCTGGAATACGGTCACGGTTGACGGGCAGGTAGGTTCCAATCCGGACTTCCCTGGATTATTCATGGCCGCCATCAGTATGGACGCGGTTTCAGAAGCGAAGATTATCTCCAACAACTACACTGCCGACTATGGGCGCAATCCCGGCTCGACCATTAACTTGGTGTCAAAGTCGGGAACTCAGGATTTTCACGGCAACGTTTACGGGTACAAGCGGCACGAGAAGCTAAACGCTAACGAATTCTTTAACAATCGTGACGGGGTGCCCAAACCCATCTACCGATTTGGCACCTTTGGCTTCAATGTCGGTGGGCCTGTTTTCATTCCGGGGAAGTTTAACAGCGATAAGAAAAAGCTCTTTTTCTTTTACTCGCAGGAGAACTGGCGAGTCAATCTGCCTCAAGGTCTCACTCACGTAACCGTTCCAACGGCGGCGGAGAGGGTTGGAGATTTTTCTCACACTTTTGACCAGGGTGGTGCTCTCAGAGTGATTACCGATCCAACGACTGGCCAGCCGTTTCCTAACAACATTATTCCTTCACATCGGATCAACGCTGATGCTCAGAGGCTGCTCAATATCATGCCGCTGCCCAATCAGTTGAACACGGCCTTAACAGGGGGGAATTACAACTTCGAGTGGCAAGACAGCTGTGAAATTCCCAAAATGTTGAACGCCTTGAAGGTCGATTACAATCCTACGGATAAGGACCACTTCGCCTTTCTGCCCCGGCGCTGGAGGTCGGACACGCGAGCGTACGGATGCCGCGTACTGGGATATGGCTCCGACTTGCCCCTGTGGAAGCACCATTACCGATACATCACCGACAGCGTGGTCATGACTTGGACGCGTATAATTAGTCCGACCAAGGTCAACGAGTTCAACAGCGGCTTCACAGGCGAGAAAGAGCAGGGTCAACCAGTCAATCTTTTTGGTAGAACGACTGAAAACTACTTCGACCCAATACGCCGGGTCACGAATTCCTTTGAAACTGGACAGTTGTTTCCGGCGGCTAACCCATACAATATCCTTCCTCAAGCTTACTTCGGAGGAGTCCCCAATGGAGCCTACTTGGACGCCGAAAACCGGCTGCCCGACGATCAAGGCTACAATCGCTTCCATTTCACTGACAATTTCAGCTGGATTCATGGATCGCATACCATGAAATTTGGAGTTTACCTGGAGGTGAACTGGGCGACGGACGGACCCAACGCCAGCTGTTTCAGCGGTTGCTTCAATTTCGACAGAAATGTGAACAATCCGGGAGACACTGGCTGGGCGTATGCGAATGCCCTGTTGGGGAACTTCTCATCCTATTCGGAGACGAACACGCGGCAGAGATATCAGGGGAAGATGACAAATTGGGAGTGGTTTCTCCAGGACACCTGGAAAGTCAACTCGAAGTTGACGCTGAACTACGGTGTTCGGTTCACGCGATTTACGCCTTGGTACCTGAACAAAGGTTCGGGGGCAACCTTCCAGGCCACCGCATACAATCCAAGCGACGTGCCGGCCTTGTATCAGCCGTTTATTGATTCGAATGGTACCAGGGTAGCGCGGAATCCCGTGACGGGCCAGCTCTTCCCAGAAGTCTACATTGGAGCGTTCTCGGCTCCCTGGGATTTCTCCGGAAGTGTTCTTAACACGGATGGGGGCTATGCAAGAGGATTTAGGCGACAGCAGGCCGTTCAATCAATGCCTCGCTTCGGATTTGCCTATGACCTGTTTGGAAACGGGAAAACGGCTATCCGAGGTGGCTTTGCCACAATGAAGCAGACAACTCCCTCGTATAGCGCCTATATCGGGATTCAGAACAACGCTCCGGTCAAATACTCGCCTACCATCTATTACGGAAACATGAATACGTTTCTGTCGCAGACCGGATTGCTGTATCCCACCGGTACCTCCACATTCGACCCCAATGACATTGTTCCCAGTATTTATCGCTACAGCTTAGGAATTCAGCACGAGCTTGGTTTCAACACTGTGATCGATGTGTCTTATGTGGGCAATCAGGGCCGTCACTTGATTCAGCAGTATGATCCCAACATAGTCCCTTACGGGGCTCGGTTCCTGCCCGGGAACCAGGATACAACAACGGGAACTCCACTGCCGGATGATTTCTTCCGGCCTGTCCCAGGGTACAACGGGATCGGTACTACGATCACATCTGGAAGTAGCAATTACAACGCCCTGCAGGTTGCCATCGATCGTCGCTACGCCCACGGTGTCTCGTTTGGAGTCTCCTATACCTGGTCGAAGGTCCTGGGTACCCAATCCAGCGGTTGGGCAGGGGGTGGGGCCATCGACAACGGTCCCGTAGCAACGTATCGGCCGTGGCGAGTTTGGAACTATGGGCCGGCCAGCTTTGACGAGACCCAAATGCTGGTGGTCAACTATGTTTGGGACTTGCCTAAAGTGAGCAAGTATTCCAACAATGCGTTTGTGCGTGGCGTCTTTGATGGCTGGCAACTAGCTGGAGTGTCAACTTTTGCCAGTGGACTGCCCTCAGCAATCTATCCCAGTACAACGGATGGGGCGGACATCACGGGCGGCGGTGATGGCTGGCGGGCGATGTTGATCGGGCAGCCACAGTTGTCTCGGGGTGAGCGAACGTTCGAGCGGTTTTTCAATACCTCGGCCTTTGGACGGCCCCCTCAAGGGTATTTTGGAGATGCTCCGATATCTCCGGTCCGGGGTCCGGGAATAAATAACTGGGACATTACCTTGATGAAGCAATTCAGGCTCTGGAACGAGGCCAGCAGCTTGCAATTCCGATCTGAGTTGTACAACGCCTGGAATCACCCCAATTTTAATTCGGTGGATGTTGGGCCGGTATTTGATGTAAGCGGGGCTCAGGTCAATAGCACGTTTGGGCAAATCAATGGCAATCGTGCAGCCCGAGTCATTCAGTTGTCGCTGCGGTTAACGTTCTGATGCAGGTTCAAGGGGTGAAAGCGCCCTTGGCGTCGGGGAGGTGTCCTTGATGCGGTGACCCTCGGTACACTCTGAGGGGAACGCTGCCCCCTTCAAAAAGGGGAATTTGTGGGAGGCGCGCTCCGTGCGGCGATCACCCTCGATGTAAGCTCAGGGTCGCCGGACGGAGTCCGCCTCCCACATTGGTTTTATGCTTGTTTTCTACAGGAATGAGAGCATTCAACTGAGCTTGTGCGCGGAATCCACGAACCGCCTGCGATTAAACGCAGTCAGCGCGTTCAATCGTGGCTACCAAGAAAGGTCGAGACACAAGACCAAAATCGAATTGTTAGTGCCTGCATGAGATTAAAGGACAAGGTCGCCATCATCACTGGTGGTGGATCCGGCATTGGCCGAGCTACGGCTGAGTTGTTTGCATCTGAAGGGGCAAGGGTCATGCCAAGCTGTTTCTGTCTCGGTCGATGTCTCTGAGCCCGCACAAGCGCAGCGAATGGTTGACGTCGCACTCGAAACCTACGGCGGAATTGATATCCTGTTCAACGGCGCGGGGATTCTGGCTCGAGGCACGGCACTGGACACGGATGAGAAGACCTGGAACCGAGTGATGGCCGTGAACTTAAACGGGACCTTCTGGTGCTGTAAAACCGTGCTTCCGCACTTGATCAAGCGCGGCGGCGGGTCCATCATCAATGTCTCTTCTTCCACCGGCGCCCATGACGCCAAAGGAAACACAGTGGCCTACGTGACATCTAAGGGCGGCGTAACGCTGATGACCAAGGCTATGGCGATTGATCATGCCAAAGCTAAGGTGCGGGTTAACGCGATTTGCCCTGGTCCAACGGACACGCCGATGCTACGAAGTGTTCTATCGCCTGCCGAGATGGATGCCTTTGCTGCAACTTTTCCTATGGGCCGCATGGGACGGCCCGAGGAGTTAGCTTACGCTGCTCTGTTCCTGGCTTCCGATGAATCCTCGTTCGTCACTGGGGCCATGCTGGCCGTGGATGGCGGACAGACGGCCGAGGTTTAAAGATCAGCCTTGTCGCCCCTGTAGCGCAGACCCGTGCTTTTCGGGTCTGCGGCTTTAAGCCCGGATTTTTCTAGCGCCGCGCGAGTCTGACTCGAATGCCTCAATCATTTTTCTGGACCGAATTACAAAGGGTCCGGAGCCGGTCGGAGTTCTTCCGCTGACAGCTGACGGCTAACAGCTGACCGCTGAGAAAAGAAAGGGAAAACCAACCATGGTCATGAAAAAATTCATCAACAAGCCTGAAAACCTAGTGCAGGAGCTTCTCGAGGGTTACACCTCGGCTTACGCTGACAAGGTGAGGTTGGCCGGCAACAAACTGGTAGTACGGACCGTCCCCAAAGCGATAGGACGAGTCGGCATCGTCACTCTGGGAGGAAGCGGCCACGAACCGGGTCTGAGCGGATTTGTGGGCGAAGGAATGCTGGATATCAGTGTTCCCGGGGAGATCTTCGCCGCTCCTGGGGCGCCTCGATGCCTTGAAGCCATTCGCATGGCTGAGCGCGGAGCTGGGGTTTTGTTCGTTGTTCTTAACCACGCGGGCGATGTTCTGGCGGCTAACATGACGATGCAGTTAGCAAAAAAAGAGGGGTTGAAGGTCAAAATGATACTGACTCATGAGGACATTTCGTCCGGTGACCGCGACCATCCAGAGGATCGCCGCGGACTAGTTGGCTTCTTTCCTGTGTACAAAGTGGCAGGCGCTGCCGCTGAAGAAGGCGCAACACTCGAGGAGGTTTGGACCATCGCGGATCGCATGGAAAGGAATATGCGAACTCTGGCCGTGGCGGTCGAAACAGCAACTCATCCGTCAACAGGCGAAGCCATCTTTACGCTGGGCGATGATGAAATGGAAGTCGGAATGGGCCAGCACGGCGAGGCTGGAACCAGTCGCATGAAACTGAAAAGCGCCGACGAAACGGCTGAAATCATGCTGAACCCGTTGCTCGCTGACCTCGAAGTCCAGGCGGGAGAGGAGCTGCTGGTCATTCTAAATGGCGCCGGTGCCACGACTTTGATGGAACTGTTCATTGTGTTCCGCCGGGTAAACCAGATTTTGCTGGATAAGAAGATCAAAGTTGCCCGAACTCTGGTCGGGGAATACATCACCTCACAGGAGCAGGCTGGTTTCCAAATGCACATTGCTCGAATGGATCGCGAACTCTTGAGGCTTTGGGATGCTCCGTGTGATACGCCTTACTTTGTGATGAGGTGAGCGCTTGACTGGATGCCGGATGCCAGATGCCGGATGCTAGATCATGGATGCTGGCCCAAGAACCGGCAGCTAGCATCCAGCATCCAATCTCCAGCATCCAGCATCCAGCATCTACTACCATGACATCAATCGGCCTTAGAGAACTCACTTGGATGATTGAAGGCGCTATTCAGAAAATCAGGAAGGAACACCCATTCCTCTCTCAACTCGATTCGGCGAGCGGGGATGGAGATCATGGCACCACGATGCTGCGTGCTGCGAACCAGGTAGAGAAGGCAATGGCCGAGCGCCCTTCGCGAGATCTCCAAGGCCTGCTTGGTAATGTCGCGTGGACGCTTCTTGGGATTGATGGTGGGGCCACGGGTCCACTACTGGGATCCTGGTTCACGGGAATGTCCGAGTCGGTTGCCGGCAAACAGTCACTTAATGCCGAGGCTTTTAGCGTTATGTTCGAAGCTGGTTTAAAGGCATTGAAGGAACAGACGAAGGCGCAGGTTGGTGACAGAACGCTGATGGATGCATTGATTCCCGCTGTGGCAGCGCTGCGGGCCGGGGCAGATGCAAACCAGGACATTCTGCAAATGCTCCGCGAGGGCGCCAGAGCAGCACTGGAGGGTGCTCTCTCTACCAGCAACTTGAAGGCGCGCTTTGGGAGGGCCAAGTATTTGGGGGAAAGAGTCATCGGGCATCAGGACCCCGGGGCCACCTCCGTTTCTTTGATGTTTCAGGGATTTTACGAGGGGCTCTCGAAGCATGTATAACGTCCAAAGTCCAAAGTCTTAAGTCTTAAGGTCCAAAGTTCAACGTACCTGGACACCTTGGACGTTGGACTCTAGACCTTGGACTTTGAACGACTGAGAAAAGGGAGGAGGATTGACCTATGCCTGACGCAGATGACATGAAGGACGAGAAGGATTTTGGTATTGGCATTCCAGTTCAGTCAAGCGGCTTCTTTCTGAAAGGATCTAATGCCTTAGATTGGGGCATGAAGAATCGCTTGTCTCGAATTTTCAACCCGGTAACCGGAAGAGCGGTCATGCTGGCATTCGATCATGGGTATTTCCAGGGACCGACTACAGGGTTGGAGAGAATGGACCTCAACATCGTACCGCTCATCCCTTACGCAGATGCTCTCATGGCGACCCGAGGGGCGTTGCGAACTTGTATTCCACCCGAGAGTGGGAGACCTGTGGTCTTGCGTTGTAGTGGCGGACAAAGCATTCTGAAGGAACTCTCCAACGAGTTGGTGGCGGTCGACCTCGAGGACGCCGCGCGTATGAATGCGTCTGCTATGGCTGTCCAAGTTTACATCGGGGGTGAGTATGAACACCAGTCGATCCGGAACCTGGTCACCGTCATTAACTCCGGGAACCGATTTGGAATTCCAACGCTTGGAGTCAATGGTGTGGGGAAGGACTTGGTGCGAGATGCGAGGTATCTGGGTTTGGCAGCTCGGATTGTGGCTGAGTTGGGCGCTCACTTCGTGAAGACCTATTTTGTGGAGAGTGGCTTCGAAAGAGTGGTGGCGGGCTGTCCCGTTCCCATTGTGGTGGCTGGCGGAAAGAAACTCCCCGAACTGGAGGCGCTAAGCATGGCCTACAAAGCCGTAAACCAGGGAGCAGCCGGTGTTGACATGGGGAGAAACATCTTTCAGTCGGAAGCTCCCGTGGCCATGATTCAGGCAGTGCGGGCCGTAGTGCATCAGAACGAAACGCCAGAGAAAGCATTTGAGCTGTACAAGAGTCTGAAGAGCGAACGCCATGCGCGCGGCGAAGATCTGTATGCTAACGCTTCTCGTTAGCCTGCCAAGATAAGAATATTCCCCTCCGGTGGAGGGTGCAGGGGTGGGTTGTGGTTTGTGGCGGGAACCAACCCGGGAGCTTTATCCGGAGGGCCTGAAAAAGCCCATGGCGAGAAGAGCGCTCGCCGTGGCTACCAAAGCTGTTTGATGAGAGGAGAGAAACAATGCCTAAAAAAGCAGAAAGAGAAATCGTCTGTATTGCCCAATTTACGGCCAAGCCCGGCAAAGAAGATGAGTTCATTGCAGCGCTTCATAGCCTGATGGCGCCGACGCACAAAGAGAAGGGATGTATCCGCTACGAACTCAACCAGAACATCGATAGTCCCAGAGTGATCACTTTTATCGAGAAGTTCGCCAGCAAGGAAGATTTTGACCTTCATTGCAACATGCCATACATCAAGGCACACTTCGAAAAATCACCTCAGTGGGTAGAGTCACAGTCGATCACTCTTCATCGGGAGATATTGCCGTAGGAAGCAGTCAGCCGTCAGCTGTCAGCTGTCAGCTTCTGGTACCAAATCGCAGAAGTTCGTTAGTCGGCTGCGTTGAGGCCGGGGTCGCCGCCCCCGGCTACAACAACATTTGCCCCTTAATTTTCTGATGGCTGACAGCTGAAAGCTGATTGCTGAGAGCTAATCGCTGACGGCTGACAGCTCACAGCTGACCGCCTCGATTATGAACACCAACGAGCTCGACACGCCTGCCCTGTTGCTGGATCTGGATTGCATGGAAAGCAATCTAAAGCAGATGGCTGGTTTTCTCAGCCACGCTCCGGCAAAGCTTCGCCCTCACTTCAAGAATCACCGGATTCTGGCGCTGGCACAAAGACAAATCGAGGCGGGCGCCATTGGGATGACCTGCGCTAGGCTCCGCCAAGCCGAGCTGTTGGTCGACTACGGAATCAAGGATATCCTGATCGCAAACGAAATTGCAGGTGAAGCCAAGATCAAACAGTTCGTCGAGCTTTCCCGGCGTGCCGACGTCATTGTGGCCGTGGACAATGAGAAAGTCGTTGCCGACATGGCCAGGGTCTCGCGTAACCACAATACGCCAATCAATGTGCTGGTGGACATCGATGTCGGCTTGAAACGTTGTGGAGTGGCGACAACCGAGGCGGCCCTTCGTCTGGCCCAAATCGTAATGGAAAACGGACTGAAGCTTCGCGGCATAATGGGATACGAAGGCCACCTGCAACCGATTGTGCCCGGTGCTGAGAAAGAGCGGACGGTGAGGTCCTCTATGCAGTTGCTCATCGATGCGAAGAACCGGATTGAATCAGCCGGAATACGCGCCCCGATCGCTAGTTGTGGCGGCACAGGCACCTATTCAATCATGGCCTCATTTCCCGGTGTGACCGAAATACAGGCCGGCTCCTATCTGCTCATGGATGCCTGGTACAAGGCTTACGCTCCGGAGTTCAAGCTCGCCCTGAGCCTGCTGGTGACCGTGATCAGCAAGACACCTGGGGAGCGAATCATTGTAGACGCCGGTGTGAAGGCTCTCAGTGGTGAACGGGGAATGCCGTTAGTAAAAGCGATTCACGGCCTTCGCCTGAAAGCCTTGCATGCCGAGCACGGAGTGGTCGAGATTCAAGATCCATCGGTCTCTGTCGAAGTCGGAGACAAAATTGAGCTCTGGGTTCACTACCACGATGGAACTATCAATCTGCATCGCCGTGCGTTCGGGGTTCGGAACGGAACCGTCGAGGAAGTCTTCAAAATCGAGGCAGACGTACGGGACTCCTGAAGCCTAGTTCGTTATGCGTGACCTTCCGAGAACTTTATTCACGTTTCGGGAATCGCATGGGTAGCCACGCTGAGCGGGTTCTGCGAGGCGTGGGTGCGGGTTACATTGGCGAAAAGCCCACGGCGCGCAAAAGCGCTCACCGTGGCTACCAAAGATGCCAGGAAATCAAGGGTGGCAGACCTTAGCTGGTTGATATGGAGGTCCGAAAATGAAAGCAGCAGTGTGGCACGGGCGGGAGGATGTGCGTGTGGAAGAGGTGCATGACCCACCCCTTCCGGAGATAGGTCAGGTGCAAGTCGAAGTAGCCTGGTGCGGAATCTGCGGCACCGATTTGCATGAATACGCGGGAGGCCCTTTATATATCCCTGCAAACAAAGCCCACCCGGTAACCGGGGTTCAGGCCCCCGTGATCATCGGGCATGAAATGTCGGGCCGGGTGGTGGCTCTCGGTGAAGGAGTGGAGGGGTTCAAGATTGGAGACCGCATTGCCGCCTGTCCCATCATCGGTTGTGGCGAGTGTCGTTGGTGTAGGACAGGCTCCATGGCGCAATGTGACAAAGTGGCTTTCCTGGGAACTTCGTGGTGGGGTGGTGGATTCTCAGATAGGCTGAACCTCTATGCGTACCAATGTTACCACCTGCCCGACTCAATGCCCGATGAGATCGGGGCCCTGGTTGAGCCCTTCGCATCGACGGCCCGTGCGGTCGTTCGTGCTGGAGTGAATTCCGAGCATAACGTAGCGATCCTCGGAGCCGGGCCCATTGGCCTTATGTCCCTGCTGGCCGCGGTAATTCGGGGGGCTAAGCGAGTCGTGGCCGTAGAGGTGGCGGAGCGCCGCATTGAAGCGGCCGTCGAGTGTGGGGCGACTGCGATCATCAACCCCAACCGAGAGGATCCTCTGAAGCGAGCCGAGGAAGTGACTGAAGGGGAGGGTTTCGATGTGGTCGTGGAGTGCGTGGGCCAGCAGTCCACCGGGTTGCTGGCAGGCCGATTGACGCGGACACGGGGAACACTGGCGGTCATGGGTGTCTTCGAGGAGCCTGCTCCGCTGGACTTCACCGACCTCGTGTTTCGGGAGAAGACAGTGATAGGCAGTATGAGTGGCTACGGTCTCTTTGATGAAGCGATCCGGATGATGGGTGATCCTAGATTCAAAGGCAATGTGATCATTACCCAACGCATCCGTTTGCAGGATCTCATTGAGGAAGGGTTTCGTCCACTTCTCACCGAGAAGCACAAGCATGTTAAGACGCTGGTTTCGCCTCGCTGAGTTGTCGGACTAGTGGGCGGGGACTAGAGACTAGGGACTAACGGGGGCGAGGGGAACCCGCCCTAAGTCCCCCCTAGACAAGGGGAGCTGTGAAAAAGTTCGAAATGCGGAGGAAACGCCAGATGAGGGCACGTGGCCCACAATGATCCCGAAGGTCTTGCCAATGTGTTGTAGGCAGGGTCCCCTGACCCGGCGCATTTTTTCACAGCTCCAGGGGGGACCAGAGGGGGGTCTATCTCGTTGCCAGCGCTAGCGTCTCGGCTGGATAATCTGGATAATAGGGAGCAACTATGAGACTGAAGGGGAAGGTGGCAGTTGTTACCGGGGCCGGAGCCGGTATTGGCCAGGCTGTAGCCCTGCGGTTTGCCCGGGAAGGCGCTGGAGTGGTGGTGGCGGAGATCGACAGCGGCAACGGCCAGGCGACCGTAGAAGCGATTCAGCGCTCGGAGGGCGCTGCTCTCTTCGCGCGGGCAGACGTCTCCGATGAAAACGACGTGAAGGCCATGGTCACTGCTGCGTCTAACTGTTTCGGACGGATTGACATCCTGTTCAACAATGCAGCCATACTGCTTCACGGCCGGGACACCCGGGCCCACGAGCTCAGCACTGAAGTGTGGGATCGAACCATGGCGGTTAACTTGGGAGGGTATTGGTTATGCTCGAAGTACGTTATCCCGCACATGCTTCGGCAGCGGCAGGGATCAATTATTCACGTTGCCTCTCCGACGGGCATGCTCGGCTTTGCATCTCTGACCGCTTACAGCACCAGCAAAGGTGGCGTGTTTGCATTGACGCGTGCCATGGCTGCGGATTACGCTCCGGAGCACATCCGGGTAAATGCCATTGTGCCGGGTACTATCGATACCCCCATGAATGCTGCTGAACTCGCCAATGAGGAGTCGCGCCAACGTTTTATTGCAATGGCTCCCGCAGGGCGTTTAGGCATACCGGAAGACATCTGCGGATTGGCCGTCTTCCTGGCCTCTGATGAATCTCAATATTGCGTCGGAGGTTTCTATGCCGTGGATGGAGGACAGACAGCGGTTTAGGTGTTGACGCCTGTTAGTAATGAAGGAGAGGTAGGGACGCGGTGCTGCGCGTCCACGTTCGGTTTTTGGAAAATGGACGCGCGGCAGCGCATCCCTACCGTGTCGCCATTCGGAATTTTTCACAGCTGCGTGAAGGTGTGAAAAAGTTGAAGAGTGGGTTTACAGCGGGCTTGTAGTGACGACTTTAGTCGTTTCTTTTCAACCCGACTCTGAAACGACTGAAGTCGTCACTACGATTATCACAGCTCCCTCTTCAAAGGGGGGCCGGTTTCAATTTTCAGTCCTCGCAAAGATGAAAACTTCACCTAGTACCTGTGGTATGACGGGACTTTTTCTGGTATCGAGGAGCTTCCAGCTGAGCCGCGGGCTTGACTGGGACATGAGACACTTCCTCTCCAGCCTGTCCGAAGCACCGTCTGTAGGACAACGGCGTCATTCCGACCAGCTTTCGGAAAGCCACGCCAAAATGGCTCTGGTCACAGAATCCAATGGCCTGACTGATTTCGGAAATCGACTGGTCTGTCAGAGCGAGCAGTGATTGAGCTTTGGCGATTCGAAAGTGATTGAGGTAAGCTAGAAAAGACTGCCCCGTTGCTCGCTTGAAAAAGTACATGAAATGGGAATTACTGGTGGCGCAGATCCGCGCGGCATCGTCCACGCGGATCGCCTCATCGTAGTGCTCCTCCAAGTAATCAAAGACAGGACGCAGCCGTTGGATTGCAGCCTGTTTTCGATTGAAGGTTTCATGAGTGCCCAGATAAGCCGTGTAGTGATTCACGAGGAGCATCAAAATCATCTTCAAATAGGTCTTCACTGCCAGCCGTGCGCGATTCGCAGAAGCGGGTAACTCTGCCTTAATGCGTTGGATCAAATCCAGGATCTGAGATGGAATGCCCGTGCTTGCGGAAATGACGTGAGGGAAATCGTCGTCCTGTAGGAGAAACGGCATCAGATATTGCATGTCGTCTCCGGTAGACTCAGTCGCGCGGACCAGCTCGGGCAGGAAGAAAAGAACGATCGCCTTCAACTGTATAGAGGAGTCCTCGCCATTGCGTGAAGAATCTCCAGTGAAGCGGTGATACAATGTACTGCCTACTACGGCCAGATCCCCGGTCTTGACAGCGAAGCGCCTGTCATGAATCTGATAGAGGGCTTCTCCGGAATAGGCATAGAGCAACTCGAAATAGTCGTGACGATTCATCCGGACAACGCGGCGCCCATCTAAATCGAAGAATCGGATATCGATGGGGAAGGAGGGGTCGAAGGGCCAGACGTGCACCCCCTCAGCGTTAATCTGAGGTTCAACCACCGAATACTCTTTTTCCCAGGTTAGCTTACGAGTGGACACGGAACCCAGGTCCTCGGCCTTAGCAGGGTAGTTATTTGTCGGTCAGCGAAAAATTATAGCCATGAGAGATTCGAGCGTCAAAGGAAATCATAGGATTTCAACAAGGAGGGAGCCATGAACTTTGG
>WNGD01010308.1_pt1 | contig 16467 bp, 20 predicted proteins | sample 5400671 | NCBI WGS metagenome assembly WNGD01 (sample SAMN13153369, study PRJNA577476) | soil metagenome | isolation source: 40 cm soil or saprolite under grassland replicate 2 | place: USA:California | collected 2016-06-15 | reverse complement strand
AATGATGACACAAAGGGGGATGAAAATGAGTAAAGAAAAAAATACGTCAAGTAAGCGCTTCGTTCTTTCGTAATTTTGGTTAATACCGATAGCTTTTGGAATAGCTAAAGTTTCAACTGGCATAGTTTCCCCCTTAAAAGCTATAGATATCGACATATGAAATCTCTTCCCTATAGTTGTCACAGGTTATTGTAGCCGAGGCTGATATAAAAGTGGGTGATATACATGTGTAAGAGTGGTTAAAAATTGAGAAAATAGGTTCTGAAATCTCAATTGCACAAGAAATAGTTGTAGTGGATTAATTACTCGCTATTCGCATATTTTGGAGCGCAAGAGGAGAAAAGCCGGAAGAGACGCCTTCACGGCTTACCCCGTGAGAGAATGTACTCGTTCATTGAGTGGACAAGAAACCAATGGGTGTAGTGGGGCCAGTTCAAGGCACGTCTGTGTTGTTCATATAACTCGATACGATGGATGAGCAAACGTATTCTAGCTGGCTCAGTCAATACGGGGAAAATATGGCATCCGGTTACTATCCTGAGCACCCGTATCACCGACATGCATGGCCGTGCGGAAAAAGCAACGCTGAGCTCTTCTCGTGTAGCACCGACTACAACACATTGGTATTGCTTCATCATACTGAGAGGCAAGATCCTTCTGCAACGTAGTGGTACTCGTCGCAAGGTATCAAACCGCAGTTCCAGTAAACTGTTCACATGAAGCGCCATCTCTTTCACCTATATCGGGCTAGGAAGCCTCGCCCATTCATGGTGAGGAGGAATAGCCCGCCGCCGCAGCGGAGCCGTTTTTACGGGAACGGCTAAACCCCTACACTTGGGATTACTCCCTTGTGCATAAAGTTGGCCTCGCCGATGTTAGAAACGGTTTGTGAGTCAGCAGCACTGGCTTAACCCGTTACACCTGTTTAACCACTGACCGTAGAGCGAAGGGCTGGCCTCGCACCCGTCGGTACCTATGTATTCGCTTCTAACGTAGCCCGCTGGCCAGCTTGATTGTATCCAAGCTGTATGCCCTGGCTGAGGCTGGTCATGTCTCAGGTTTGCAGCAGACGGTCAGAAATCAACCCAACTGCAAGCCCCTTGGCTTTAGCCAGGGGTTCATGACCGTTAGTAACGTGTGCATGTATCGGAGTTGAGATGATGTATGATGAATCTCATGTCACATCGAACATACTTTTGTTCTTCATGACGAGCAAACCGACTAAGTACAGTGTAAAAGACTAAGATGTAGACAAGATGTTGATATACACGAAAGTATGGTGTTAGAACACGCATACATGTAAAGAAGTCTACACACATCATCTCAACAAAAGAGACGCAACAACGAAAGCCGCTCTCCCAAACCTGGAGAAATCTGGGCAGCCATCTGTCATGACGGCTATTTGATTTCCTGGTAGCTGATACCTGTTGCAGTATCCGTCAACGAACCCCGGAGGTGAGTCCTAGCCCGTTGAACCGCCAGGCACGTCGGGAGGAGACCTCCCGAGGGCCCGAGCAAGGCAACCCCAATGCGCTTCCGCGTGCGCGTTAAGCCATTGCGAGCGGCATTTTCATCTCGGATGTGGGGGCTGCTGCAGTTGACATTGGGGCAGTCCCATTCACGTTTCTCAACAGGCATCCCCTCAGCGACCACATACCCACAGTCATGACAGGTGCGTGTGGAGCCACCTTCTTCCCATTGAAGATACGCTTTGCCCGATCGGAGCGCCACCCAGGCCAGTACATGCTTGAAACGCCCGTTCAAGGATTGGTTATTCATGGAGCGGCGCATCTTGCAGGTGATGCCGCTCCCGTGGGGCACATAGTCCCCGACGCCTACTGCGTCCTAGTCTCGGTAAAGTCGGTTGGCCACCGTGTACAAAAACTGCTTCGACTGTTCTCGCCGTTTGCGGTACACGTCCTGCAGCCTGGCATTGAGCATCAACCAGCGTCGAGAGGGCAGCCAGAGGTGGGAGCCGTCAAGACGGCTAATCAGGCGGGATTTCCTCTTGCAGCGATCTCGCTTGGACTTCAGTTGGTCAATACGCTTGTCAAAGGGCTTGAGGAAATAGAGATTCTTGATCTCGGTTGCCTTGCTGTCTGAGCCAACAGCGTAGGCAAAATTCTTGTAGTTGGGGTCCAGTGCGGCCACTCTCGAGGGAGAAAGCTGTTTGCCGTTGGCAAGGGCCCTCTCAACACTGAAGACCACGCTGTAGAGATGACCTTCCTTCACAATGCGGCACTGCCGGATGCACTCGTGATTGGCCCAGGAAGGAAGCGCTTCCGCCAGCTCAAGCACCAGCTGAAGTTGCTTGCCTGCGGCATCTTTACCCAGCGAGAGAGAGAGGATTCTCCCGGAGAGCGCGTAGCCCTAGTATGGCTCATCGTATTGAAGCGAGAACCACTTGCGTTTCCAGGCACGAAACTTCGGCCAGTTGACAGCTTTGGCGCGCTCAAGCAGCTGGTTGTACAGCCAGTTGGCAATCTTGGATTGGGAATCGAGGAGGGTAGCCTGTCCTTCAGTCACCTCGAGCGCGATTTTGACTGCTGATCTCATCTGCTTGCACTCTGTTGGTATGTTCCTCGTACATCCGTTCTACACATTTTACACCCTCAACCCCAACCATGTCAAGAAATACCCCAGTTTTTTTGTTACTGCTACACTTTCCCAGGGAAATGCTCAATGATGCACACGCTCAAGGCGAACACACTACAACCGCACTTTTTAAGCTGAGCAATGTGAGGGCTTGAAAGAGAAAAAAGCTTCAAGAAGTACTTCTCACCTCTGTGGCATTCTAGAGGGATGAAACAAAACCTCGAATGTCACAAAGAGAGAGAAGCACATGAAGCGAAGTCAGCATACAACATCTTCGGAGTCGAAAACGACTCTCAACGACGTGGTCCGTTGGGCCATGGAGTTACGTCATCTGCACGCACGAATTGCCCCCTATTTTGCTCGTGCCTCCACCCCGCAGGCGTTCCCTCTTGTATCTGCAAGGCATTCTCAGCGACAGAGCGCGCAAAAACGGCTGGCAATTGGCTGAACAGGCAGGAGAAATGCGGCCAGATGGGATGCAACGCTTGCTCAGCAATGCAGTATGGGATGAAGATGGGGTCCGTGACGAATTGCGCAAGTACGTCCTCGAACGACTCGGGACTCCCCATGCCATTGCGGCCATCGACGAGACCAGTTTTCCCAAAAGGGGGGACAAGTCGGCGGGAGTGGCCCCGCAATATTGTGGAACCACCAAACGCGTCGAAAATTGCCAGGTGGGAGTGTTTCTCTCCTACATGAGCCCGTCTTCGCCAGACGCTACTCGACCGCGAACTCTATCTGCCCCGTCATTGGGTGGAAGACCGCCCCCGCTGTGAAGAAGCTGGGATTGTCTTCCACGGTCCGTTTTCAGACGAAGTGTGAATTGGCAAGGCGGATGGTGGAGCGTCTCCACCAAGCAAAGGTCGAAATTTCCTGGGTCGTGGCAGATAGCGTCTATGGAAACAATCTGGATCTGCGAACGCAGGCTCGAAGATCATGGATACTGGTATGTACTCGCCAAAGCCTTCACCGAAGAGGTGGGGATTCTGACTCCCGATGGACCCAAGCGAATGCCCGTGAAACAGGCAGAGGAACTTCTGGTCAAGCCACAGGACTGGCAGCGCTTGAGCGTGCGAACGGGCACCAAAGGACCGCTCTTCTTCGACTGGGCATGCCTGCCCATCTTCCACCGATGGCAAGATGACAAAAGGCATTGGTTGCTCATGCGCCGCATTCCCAACGATCCCACTGAGAAGACTTCTTATCGGGTGTTCGGACCGATCGGCACCACCCTTGAGATCATGGTGAAGGCCATTGGGGCCAGATGGCATATTGAGGAGGAGTTCGAGAATGGGAAGGACATCGGCTTAGGCCACGACGAAGCGCGGAGTTTTGTCGGCTGGTTCCGCCACATCACACTTGTTTTGCTCGTTATGGCGATGTTGACGGTCGTCTGTGCGAAGGAGCGACTCGCTTCTGCAGCAAGGGGGTCTAACCACACTCCCCCGCTTCCCATTCCCCTGACCGTGCCTGAAGTCCGCCGTCTCCTTGGCCGGTTGCTCTTTCCTCTTTCTCGCAGTGCTCCAGCTGTGCTCGCCAGGGAATTGATGGCGTCGATGTCAACAAGGAAGCGCCAGCGCCTCTCATGCCAAGCGTCGCCTCAACTCTCGTTAATTCTTGGTCATGCTCGTTTTTCTGAGACTCAAACGGGGTTTTGAGGTTCACGTTGCAGCACCTGACCTGTGCCAAGCCAGAAAAGCTAAGCTGTTTGCAGTTGTGATTCCCCAGATGTGTCCCTGTAGTTCCTCTCGTCTCGCCTCCATGTGTCCCTGTCGTCCCTCTCATCTCGCCTCCATGTGTCCCTCTAGTCCCGAGAATCTTCCTTCATGTTCTTTTGACTGGATTTAGTTCCCAGAGATCAGGAGTTGGATTGATGACCCTCATGACTCAAATGGATTGGTGTACGATGCTCGGCATCGGTCCCAAAACCTTACGCCATTGGCTCCGACACGCCAAGATGCAGTTCTCCATCCATCCGGCCGATGCCCGACTCAAGTGCTTGACCGAAGAGCAAGTCCAGCAGTTGGCAACCCTGCATGCTCGCGCTCTTCAGATGGCTCCTGACCCATCCCTAGCTCTTTCTGAGGAGGTCACGCCTCTCGCTTCGTCGCCAGGGGACCTCGCTGGTGCTCAGGAAAACGAAGCTCCACCCCTTTCTCCGACGCGTTCCTTCTCAGAAGAGGCTGAGCTGCGAAAGACGGTTGGCGTTCTGGAGGCCAAAGTCCTGACCCTCCAAGAGCAAATGACCCAACTCGCCCTTGAGTTGCTCCGCGAGCGTACAGAGCGCTATGAACAGCGTCTGAGGACGTTGGAGGCTCTTCTCCCACCGCACGCCACAAGGGCTCCGGAAGTGAAAGCGCCTGTGCCGACGATGTTGCTTTCTTTCCCTGTGGATTCCCCAGAGTGGTTTGACTGGTTTGCCTCCCTTCACTCTTTCCGCTTTATCGGCTCACAGGGCCGTTTTACGGCCTATCGCGAAGGCCAGACGCGCAGTTGGAAAGCCTATCGCTCCTTCCACGGTCGCTCCCACAGGCGTTCCCTTGGGATGACCGATCGTCTGACGGTTGCTCGCTTGGAACAAGTTGCTGCCTCACTGCAATCAGAGATGAACTCCCTCTCATAAACTGAACAATTTCCCTTCCCCAAAAGAGTCCTCGGTTAGGCTCTCTCCAAACAAGTGCGGTTGTAGTGGAACATATACATCATTGAGCATTTCCCTGGGGAACATCTTGAACTATTGGCAAATAGATTTACAGGGGACGCGTCAGTTCCATATCACTGAGCAACGCCATTATCCAGAAACGACACGCAACGTATGCAGCACTTCCTTCTTCTGATCTTCCTCAACAGCCTGGTGTACCAATGTGTACCCTACGCCTGGAATGGTAAGGATGTAGGAAGGTTTATTTGGGTCTGGCTCTACTTTCTGACGTAAATGACGTACGTGGGCCTTGATCAAGCATGTATCTCCATCATTACCGTACCCCCACACATATGAGACTATTTGGCTCGCCGTGCAAACATTGTTCGCATTGATGGCCAGCAAATGGAGCATCTTGCTTTCAGTCGGGGTGAGGCTCGTCGTTTTCCCATTGATAGCTACCTGATTGTGAAGGGAATCGATACAAATGGGGCCGACCGTGATGACAGAAAAAGGACGCTGTTCGAGCGTAGAACGCCCTCTGCGATTGAGAGCATGAATACGCGCCAGGAGTTGAGCAGGAAAGAAGGGTTTGCGCAGGTAATCATCGGCTCCTGACTCCAGGCATTCAATCTCATCCTGCACATCTTTTCCATCTGTCGTAACGAGCACCAGCGCATCATGCTTATTTTGCATATCCCTGCACATCGCCATAGCATCCACATCCTTCAATAGAGGGTCAAGGATGATGAGGTCAGGTTGCTTTTCCTCCCATTCAATTCTTGCTCGTTCTCCCGTATATGCCCGGTGTACGTCATATCCTAAAGTTTTTAGCCAATTTGTAAGCATCTCAACTTGATAACGATCATTGTCAACGATCAACAATTTCATTGTCTATTCCCCCCTATTTGTGGCAACTCTCTTTTGAGATGTGCAAGATGAGAGACCCGACACACCACTAGCAATTAAAACACAGAAGGGTGTATTTGCACAATCCTCAAATGAGGTATTTACAAAAAGTGAGGAGAGTAGTAGGTCAAAGTCCCCAACCCCCCTCAAATGAGGTATATGGTCACTGCCTGTGTACGGTTAGCCACGCCAGGCTTGCGCAAAATATTTTGTACATGTTTCCCCACTGTACAGTGCGAAATAAAGAGCCGATCAGAACCTCGAGAGGTGAATTTGAAGGTTGTATTGGAGAGGTCATAGTTGAAGCTTGCATCTCGGCAACACGCTCATACTCATCAGTCATTTTCATCTCTCTTCGCTGATGCAGGTTCAACTCTGTTGATTCTCTCCTTTCAGCAGGTTATTGTGTTGCAACAGCAGGTAGTATGGCTAATTCACCAAAACCTCCGCCTGCGGATGCCCCTGGCTTCGGGCCAGGGAAGCTGTCAGTACGTTTCGTTCTCCATCACGATATCAGTCATGGAGTATTAGGCGCTATAACCATTCCTGGTACCATCGCTGTCGGGACTACATGCTTCATGAGCAGCATTGATCACAGGTAAGTTACGTAGCCTGGCAGATTTGCCACGATCCCCTGAAGGAAGTGCAGCGGCAACAGTTCCTCTGGCAACATCGGTGGCAACGCCAGCGAGCGTTGGCACATGACAGAGCATGTTGGTATAGGATGCATTCGCCAGGGGGCAATAACACTCGCCTGCCTTGATGCTTCGGCGTAGCTCGTTGGCTCTTGCTGTATTCCAGGTAGATTTAAAATCGTAGTTATGCTCGCGCAGGTTGCCAACCGATTCTGCGCGAATACAACAGGTCCAGACATCCCCATTGGGAGCGATCTGTGCGGATGCCACCCCGGCCAGACAAGGAATAACCTGGCGCTTCTCAGCCAGTGTGCGCTTCACAATATCGTAGTAACGATCACGAAATGCTTGCGTGATGCGCGAAACACCATTGAACTCAGCTTTGTGAATGCCTTCCTGCAAGCGCTCGATGACCGGTTGATAACGTTGAATTGGCGGTGTGATGCCCATTCCGACTGTATCCAGTTCAACGCGCTCTTCAGCAATTTCACTAATGAATGAGTCCGGCTTGAGTTCATCACGTACGAAGGCATAAATAGTGTCAAACTCGTCCACATTAAAGTTTGAGATCACGGTATGCACACCCAAAGTAAAGTTTTTGTAGCGGCCCTTCAGCGCTTTAAGACCCGCGTATGTGCGCATTGCCCGCTCAAAATTGCCTTTGACACCGCGAACAATATCATGCTTTTCGCCAACGCCGTCTAACGACAGATTAATGATCACATCGGAGGTAGGAGCCGCCTGCAAGACTCGCTCAATGCGACCCGGGATAATCTTATCCTGGATGCCATTGGTGGGAATGTTGATGATGCCAGGACGACAATGCCGATAGGCTGCTCCAACCATCTCAGGTAGGTCTTTGCGCAGCGTTGGCTCACCGCCGCTAAAGGTGAACCAGTAGGCGTCCCTGCCGATTGAAGCAAATGTCTTATCGTACTCTTCGAGGTTGAAGTCATCATTGGGACGCTGCCATACATTACACGTCTTGCAACGCGAGTTGCAGCGATAGCTCACGCTTATTGTGAAATTCATTGGAAGAGCAAAGGGTTTTCCAAGCGCGTATGACGCTTGCATCTTTGCAATTTTGGGTAGAACTTCAAGCATATCTTTTCTCTCTCTTTCAACCGGGCAAGCTAGTAGGTATATCAGTACCTCTATCTGCATCTGTAGAGAAATGCCTGGGAGAAGATAAGGTACAAACGTATCATAGAAAGAAGACAATTGTATCTTTTACACTTTCTTTGCGTGTACCTTTTCGTTGTTGAGATACCATCGCACCCCTTCTACGACGCCACGCTTGACATCAAATTCGGGAGCGTAGCCCAATTCACGACGCGCCCTATCAATCGAGAATTGCTGATTCCCGCCGAGGAGTGTGACGCCATATGTCGTCAGTGGCGGTGGCGCTGCCTTACGGCGACCCATTGCTTGCCATAAGGCTTCAGCAGTACGACCAGCGAGATATACCGCGGAAAAAGGGAGTTTACGCGACACATGCGGTACATGGAGAGCATTGGCAATGGTGTTCAGGTATTCAGCTTGCGTCACGTGCCGATCATCGGCCAGGTTGTAAACTCGACCGACCACCTGATCACCGGCATCCCCCGCTTTGATCAGCCCCTGCACCACATCCCGCACATACACCACTGGCACAATATTTTTGCCAGTGCCAATGATAAAACCCTTCCCGGACTCAACAAGATTGACAAAGCGACTAAAGCTGGCGATGTCTCGTGGCCCATACACCCATGCCGGGCGCACAACAACGACTGGAGCTCCGTACTCTTTCACGAGATTGGAAATCAACTTCTCACCAGCAATCTTCGTACGACTATAGGGGTTGTTTTCAGCGCCATAGGGATAATCCTCGGTCACGATACTATGGAGATGGTGTCCATAGACCGTAATGGAACTGGTATGGACAATGCGCTGCACGCCCGCATCCATCGCTGCCTGAATCAGGTCAGCCAATCCTTGCACATTGACAGCTCTATAGGCTTCTTCCAGGCCCCAGGGACCCGTTTTTGCGGCAACATTATAGACAACCTGCATACTTCGCACAGCGCATTTGAGAGACGCTGCATCCGTCAAATCACCGGACATGATCTCAACACCTGTCCGCAGGTGACTTGTATCTCCATCAGGCCGCACCAGCGCACGCACTTCATCACCACGCTCTACTAACTTATCAACGAGATGACCACCTATAAAACCGGCAGCCCCTGTTACGAGTACTTTCACCAAAACCTCCAGCGGAAATCCCACGTGAGAGTGGACGAAGATTGGCTACTTCATTGTAGGTTGGTATAATACTAAGTGTTTTCAAGGCCGTTTGTCTCCAATGTCCCAAATGGCACGTTCACTCGGCTATGGTAGAGACCTTTTTACCTGCGCCTTTAAAGCCAAACTTCCTGATCGTGTTGCGTAGCCAACCAACGGTGGGACCTTCATCGATCCTTTTGCTGGTCTCGATCAAGAAAGAGGCTGTTTCAGGACGAGGTGCTAACTTGCTCGCTTCGCGTAGCGCTGCCAGTTCCTCATAATGCTGGAAAGCCCAGTACATGTTGATGCGGCATCCCCGGCAATTTTTTATGTCGTCCTCATTCATAGTTCCGCACTGTGGACACTCTGTCATAGCTGCCCCCTTTCTGCCTTGTTTATATCAGACCGTGGCGCATGGCTTCGGCGACTGCATGTGCGCGGTCAGTAACCTGCAACTTCCGGTAAATATCCTGCATCTTTCGTTTGACCTGGATCTCGCTCCAGAACAGTTGCTTTCCGATCTCTTTATTCGTACATCCATTCGATACAAGTCGCATTAACTCGACTTCTGCCATGCTGAGCCCGCGAAATAGGCGGTTCTGTTCTTTGGTCAGTCGATGAAACTCAATTGCCACTTGCGTAATCGCCTGGGATTCACCCAGAACTCGCTCGCCGCTTTGCACAGCACGGAGTGACCTTCGTAAATCATCTATGGACAATGTTTTTTGCAGGAAGCCATGTACGCCGATTCGTAGGGCATCGAAGAGAAGTTTATCATCATTGGAACCGCCGTACAACACGATATGTGTACCGGGGCAACAGCGCAGCAACTGCTTTGCTATATCCAATCCATTGGCCGTTCCCAGGCAGATATCGATTAAGACTATATCAGGTAGTAACTCGGCGGCGAGCAGAAGGGCCTCCCTCTCATCTTCAGCCTCTCCTACAACGTCGAAGTTACCATCCTTGTTCAGCATCACGCATATCCCCTGACGCAGAATCACATGGTCGTCGACTATCAGTACCCGGATCGAGGCATTCTCAGTTTCTGTCATTTGCGTCTTCATTCTCTTCATTCACCTTTAGACTCCGGTACAACATCACCATTGCTCTATTTTAACGACATACTCGCCACATACAAGAACAAATATACTTACATTGAAAATCTTCGATATAGAAGCATCAGATAAAGAAATGTCATAACCAAAAGTTGTGTAAATGGTGCATAGCGGAAAAGCCCAGAAACTGGGTCTGAACTGGATTTAACGGCTCCTCGCTGTACATCAGTACACAACAACCGATATGATATCGATTTCTATAATAGAAAGCTTAGAGCACTCCTGTGTGCGTCGAGTTATATTACCGTTAAGATTTGGTTGCGAAATTTATGTATTGATACGCGTTTCTCAACCCATCGACATGCAGATCTTCCAGGACAATCACCTGGGGACGAAGCGGCGCATTGGCCTGGGTGCAGCAGTGAATCAGCTTTTTGACCTGTTCCTTGGTTTTTTTCTGCTCGGCTGCCGCTGCGCACGTTTCAGTTGCCTGAGATCGCTGTGGAGGACTTTGGGATTCCTGATCGGTGGGCGACCGTCAGAGCAAACGGCAAGCTGGGCAATTGGATGCGATCATCGAACTCGACTTGCGGAGACCTCGCGCATTGTATGCCGGGGAGGAAGCAAGTCCTCCTTTTTCGGGGCAGGGGATGTGGGGATCGGTGCAAGAGGCACCAACCGTGTCCTCCATCGCAACAGCTTGATGGGCTGACAATCCGTGACTTTCGCCGTTTGCATCAGTCGCTTGTTCGTCTGGGGATCGTGCAGGCTCAACTTGCCAGCCATCGTCCCCCCAATGGTTGCCTTTCCCCATGTTGGATGCTTAACCAGCGTGCCACGTTTGATCCCTTGAGAGAGAGTCCCGCCATAGGGTTTGCGCTTGCCACCTTTCCCTGGCTGGAAACGATGCCATTGCCGATGATGCCAGACGAACGGAGCAATGCAAACCAGCCGCCGATTATCAAGAGAAGTCTTCCCTCCAACCGCACTCTCTGCCAGCACCCAGGCATCAATGCAGTGCGCTTCCCAGACCTCAGCCAGCTTCTTGCTCGTTTTCTTCAAGCCCAACTGATCCCGCAACGCTTTGTTTTCGTAGCCCTGATTGCTTTGAACAGGAGCCAGCTTGCCCAATCCCACGTAGAACCACTGTTTGCCTCCTTCCAGTGGAGAAAAGCGTTGATCCCATCGCCTTTTTCCCTGGCTGCGAGCCTTGATGTCTTCAACCACGAAGACGCTGACCGGGAAGAGCTGACGGAGGAACCGAGCCAGACGAAGTTTCCAAGGCCCTCGTGCCCTGGCTTCGGCCTGGATATTGAGGGAGGTATGCGCTGCCGAGAGAACGCTCTACCCCTCACGCAGGCTTTCGGGATCAATCCCCACGGCGAGAGGTTGGACTTCCCGCGCTGATGGCTCAGCATTCAGCCGCACACAGAACAGGCCCCCTTTCCAAAATGCCGTGGCCTTGCCACTTTTGATCCAGCGACGAACGCGGGATGGCGTTGTTGGCATCAATGGATGTTGATCGCCGTCGATGACCGGGACAAACATGTGCGATAAGCCTCTTTCGAGTAAAATGTTCCCTTCGCTGCTGATCACCGAAGCGGAGCGAGATGAGGGAGGCTCTCGCTCGTTGCCGTGGGCTGCCATACCCAGGTGATTCAGCTTCCTTCAACTGCCCATTTCTGAGCTTGGACAAGCTCGTTTCGCAGTTGCCCTCGGTGGTTCTCCGATGGCAAGTCGGATCGCTTCACAAGCCCCCCGCATGCTATGCGGGGGTGCTTGACACCAGAGGCTATTTTCTGCACAATCTTGGTCACTTGATAGCCTCGACTTGCCGCATACGTCTTGAGTCGCTCCACCTGTCGATCAAGGTCGGCTTTCTGTCCCTGAGTGGAGACACGAGCATACAGAGCTATTCCCTTTGGAGCATTTGTTTCCGGTAAAGGATCTCTGATGATGCTGGTACCCGTATCGAGTTGATAGGCATCAAACCTTCCTGCTCGCCACCAACGAAACGCTGTTTTGTAGCTCACGTTCATCTGTTTGGCATATTGGCTCAGTCTCATGAGGAGAAAGGATCATCAAGGGGCATACATGTCAACATCCTTTGTAGCTGTCTCCTTCCCACGGATTTTCCCGTACATTATCTTTCACTTTTCAAATTACTCAGCGCTAAATGCTTCATTAGGGGGCCGCCGGATACCCCTACGATTCATCTAGGGGTAAGGCGGCCCTCACGAGGGACTTCACAAGAGTTGGAACATCTGTTACAATGACATGCATGGATGCGCAACAGACCAAGCATGTCACGTATAAGCTGGCTTACCACTTTGTCTGGTGTCCCAAGTATCGGAAAAAGATTCTGGTGGGCAAGCTTGCTGCATTCGTCGAACAAGAAATTCGTCGTCTCTGTGAAGCCAACACCTGGACGATAGGTGCGCTCAATGTGCAGGAAGATCATGTCCATCTCTTTCTCAGTGCTCCTCCGAATGGTTCACCTTCACAGATCGCTCACGCCCTCAAGGGTGCCACCGCCCGTAGAGTATTTCAACGCTTCCCTGAAGTGAAGAAATATCTTTGGGGCGGTGCTTTCTGGTCTCGTTCGTATGACGTGGGCAGTGTGGGAGATATGAGCGTGGATACCGTGCTTAAATATATCGAATCGGGTCAGGACTGAAGCAGAGAGGCAAATATTCAATTCCTCTTTCTCTACCGCTGACCAGTCTCACGGCGTCTCAACCTGAATACTTGGGCTATCTCGTCGCCTACCTGAGGGGACCTCTTGCCCCTGACGAAGCGGAACGTTACCGCAATAGCCTTGCTCAACAAGAACGTATTCGTAGGACGGTCACAGTCTAACAGGAACATGGGACGGGACCGCGCTTCCCGTCCCACACAGCGTGCGAACGACATGAAACAGATTATCACAGCAAAACTCAAGCTCATCACCACTGCTGACCAGTTTGCCGCATTACGCACAACGCAACTGGCCTATCGTGATGCGCTCAATGCTGTGAGTCAGTACGCTTTCGAGCATGGCAAAACCAGCAGTGTGACCACGCTGCACAAAGGGATGTATCCCGAACTGCGCACACGCTATCGCCTTCCCTCCCAACTGGCCTGTAGCGTCGAGCGACAGGTAGCCTCTACCTACAAGGGACTGTGGACGAAAGTCAAGAAGAATGTCGAGCATCGTCGCAAGAAGATCACCAAGAAACGCTTTAAAGGTCTGGACAAGCCTCCCAAGTATAGCTCTCCCACTGTTCAGTATACCTATGAGCGTGACTACACCTTTCAGCGAAAGCGACAGGTCAGTGTGGGTACACTGGGTGGGCGTGTCAGCATTCCGTACCAGGGCTACGAGAAGCATATGGCACTCATTCGGCAGGGAGCCGGCATCGGTGATGCCAAGCTCTGGTACGACAAAGCCAGGAAAACTTTCTATTTACTCGTTTGCTTAGAGATCGACGTACCTGAACCAACATGCGAACAACTAAGTGAGGTGGTCGGAGTCGATGTTGGGATTCGTTATCTGGCAGTGACTTCTACTTCGATGGGGAAGGCCACCTTTCATCCAGGGAAGCGAGTCCGGCACAAAGCCAACCACTACGCACGACTACGCAAACGCTTGCAGAAAAAAGGCACTCGCGGCGCGAAACGACGCTTGAAACGCATCGAGCAACGAGAGAGACGGTTAAAAGCGCAAGCGAACCATAGCATCGCCAAACAGATCATCAAAGAGCACCCACATGCGCTTCTTGGACTAGAGCAACTCACCGATATTCGAGAGCGAACAAAGCGTAAGAAACGCAAGCGCAAGAAGAACGGCAAAGGCTCTGAGCGAGTCTCGGAGAAGACACGCAAAGCCAATCGCGTCTACTCACAGTGGTCCTTTGCTGAACTGCATGCGCTTATTAGTTACAAGGCGACACTTGCGGGATCGTTAGCCATCAAGGTGGATGCCGATTACACCTCGAAGGCATGTCCAATGTGTGGACACACCGCCGATGAGAACCGTCCACGCAAAGGGTTGCTCTTTGTCTGTCAGAACCCGGACTGTCGGTACACACTGCATGCTGATCTGGTTGGCGCAAGAAATCTGGTGATGAGAACGCTCTTGCTTCGACAGGATTGGAGCACGACGGGGCACCTGTCAATTGCCCCTGATGCATCGGACCGTGAAGCCAAAGCGGCACGCCTGCAAAGGTATGCCGAGTTGCGGTGGAGTCCAGATTGCAAGCCTCCGGCTTCTAGCCGGAGGTGCTTGACAGACAAACACATTATTGACAGTCGTCGATCAGGGAAGTTATAATCCCCTCTATTGAGAGTGGAAGCAGTAAGCAGGTCTGATTATGCGTGTACAAGAACACATAAAATTATCCACGGCAGCGGCAGTGGTCGCGTTACCGTGGCTGAAACAGGATGTATGGATTCCTTTTATCGCAAGTATAGGTATTGATGTTGACCATTATCTCTGGCATGTCCTGGCACGCCGCACCTTGAGTCTACGAGCCGCTGTGCGCTATTTCGGGCAGGCCGACCCACCCCGCTTACCACAGGCACGCCTGCTTCACCATCCAATGATATTGGGTCTCTTAGTATTTATCGCAGCCCGCACTCGCTCACGCATACTCTGGCTGATCCTGGCTGGCCTCCTGTTTCACGTCAGCCTGGACGTCATCCATGTCACGCAGACGAATCACCTCAAGAGAGCGCTGAGTGGGCAGGCAAAGTACACCTGCCCTGAATGTGGACAGCACTTTGACGCGTTACAATTGCACACCGTCTCTTTTGCAAAGAACCTGTTTGATCACTACAATCCGCGTCATTTTGTAGTGCTGTGCCCAAGCTGTCATGAAAAAGCACATCTTATATACTAGTTGGTAGGACCATTGGAACACTACCATTGCAAAACGGTTCTTATCGTCCAGCGAGCGGTCAGGTGCGCGCCGGTAACCTTTACCTGGGCATTTCCTATCAAAGATACGAAAGTACTCTCTTTTGATACGTTTGTAACTTACCTTCTCCTACACACTTCTCTACACTACTAACAGTGGAATTTCTGTGAGAAATCAGGACTTGAAAGAGATTTCCGCCGTTTTAAGATACTTTTGATGCCACGCGCCCCCTCTGGCACGCTGAATGGTCCTTCCTACCGCTTCGGGCGCGTTTCACGCTCGAAAAACTATCGGGGTGACGCGCTTTCGTACCGGATTCGTCTAAACGCCCGTCATTGATAAGGAAGAGATGTATTTTCTATGAAGCATAGTACGAGGAAGATCTTAGCCACTTGTGTGGCATTAGCAGTGGCTGCCGCCAGTACTCTTCTTGTGGTTGGGTCTTTCACCGGTGCACATTCTGCGTCAGCACTTGCATCTGGTATCAGTAGCGTTACCGACTATCCTGTTCCTGGGGGCGATCCCTGGGGAACCGCATTTGATAGGAGTGGACGGGTATGGGTAGCTCTGCCCGGCTGTGATCTGGCACCGAGTTGTCCCAGTTCGACTCCTCCTGGTAAGCTCGCCTTGTTTGATCCCAATGCGCTGAACTGGGCTACCATCGTTTCACTCCCTGCGGGCTACGGTCAACCACTCTTTGTCTCTGTTGATTCTACTGGCAAAGTCTGGTTCACCATGCCGGTCACGAATGCCATCGGTGTGTATGATCCTGCCAGTACGACCGTTGCACAATGGGCTGTCCCGACGTCCAGCGCTGGGCCCTGGGGTATTGCTATTGACTCAAAGGGAACTATCTGGTTTACAGAGCATTATACGAATCAAATCGGCTCTTTTGATCCTAACTCGCGAACTTTTCATGAAGTTGCGACCCCCGCATCGAATAGTCAACCCTATGGTATTACGGTGGACGCTACAGGTAATATCTGGTTTACTGAGAATTTGGATGCTGTTGCATTGATCGGGGAATATACCAATCGGGGGGTCTTACAGGAATATAAGATACGAAATACACCAACAGGTGGTACTGGTCTGACTCCTCACCTGATAACTATTGATCCTAGTGGTAATATCTGGTGGTCGGAGGGCTGGGTCAGTGCTATTGGTCTGCTAAATATCGCTGTCGCTCAGCCGGGGACGAATAATGGCGTTACTGAATATCACTATACCCCCTCTTGTAGCAGTTGTGGTTCGCATACCTCTGGCATCAGCGCCGATAAGCAGGGTCTGATCTGGTTGGATGATTCTCTGCAAAATACTTTTGGTTCATTTCCGATCGGTGGAGGGTCTTTCACTTTCTATAATAGCCCTGGAGGCCACCCTCATGACGGCCTCAATGTTGATTCTCAGAATCGTGTCTGGTTTGATGAGGAATTCGCGAACAAGTTAGCGGAGGCTATTCAATCTGGTTC
>WNGD01003300.1_pt1 | contig 16473 bp, 16 predicted proteins | sample 5400671 | NCBI WGS metagenome assembly WNGD01 (sample SAMN13153369, study PRJNA577476) | soil metagenome | isolation source: 40 cm soil or saprolite under grassland replicate 2 | place: USA:California | collected 2016-06-15 | reverse complement strand
GCGATGGCCTGCTCTTGGCTCGCTTTGTTCCTGAACCCTGGCCTTGCACTCCACCCGCCCTGCGAAAGGCTTCTGTCAGGTGCAAGGTCCTTCAACCAGCCAGAGAGGCCGCCTCATGAAAAAACCTACTGTTGAAAGGAGCACCTGGTGAGGGACACCGATGGCTTCGATGCGAACCGGGGGACAGGGATTCCCTCACAAGCCCATATTCATTCTCGCTCTGTCAGGTACAGTTCATGGGTAATGATGCGCCTCGCGACCGTGGTGGAGAGCACGATGGAGGTGGTGACCTGCCCGTGCTCGGCGAGGCGATTGATCAGGGCCTCCAGGTGTTCGACGGTGGAGACGAGCATTTTAATGACAAATGAATCGCTGCCCGTCACGCGGTAGCATTCCAGGATCTCGGGGATATCTTTGGCAAGCGCAGTGAAGCGGGCATTGCTCTCTCCGGCGTAGGGGCTCATACGGCTAATGGCAGTGATGGACAGACCGAGCTTAGCCGGATTGACCTCGGCGCGATACGCGGTGATAATACCGGCCTCTTCCATCTTATGGATACGCTCGGTTACGGCGGGTGCGGAGAGTCCGACGCGCTGGCCGAGTTCGCTGTAGGAGAGACGAGCATTGCTCTGTAGCGCCTGGAGCAGGTGCCAGCCGGTCTCATCAAGGAGGCGATCAGTTTCTAAAGTCATTGGACTTTTCTCCTTTGCAATCTTAACTCAATGCGGAGTTCCACATTTCTTTTTCTCTTCATTTTACACCAAAAGGGTCGTATACTTCTATTAGAAAGAATGATTGACAGGGCTTCTTAAATGTAGTAGGGATGGGGCTGGCCCCCATCCGGTGACCACTTGTGGTGAACGCGCTCCCTGAGCCGGATGGGGGCCAGCCCCATCCGCCTGTTGAATAAAGTAGATGAGTGTGTCTTACAAGATTAAGGGGAGGAATTATGATAATGATTGTTTTTGCGATGGTGTTACTGTTTGTACTGTTGGATATTGCGGCGCTGCGTTGGGGCTATGATAGCACCGATGGGCGCGAGGGCTATGTGCGGGAGATGGAGCACCATAGCCTGGATGGTTTTAGCGCGGAGCATCACACATTTTCGACGCTCTAATTGAGAAGCACAACCTCTTCGCCGACCTGTAGGGTGCGCTCGGGCGCGTTTTTCTCAAAGAGATGCACGGCCTGCTGGCCCATAACGCGCCAGCGGGCTTTGCGGGCATCGATCTGCAGGCGCACGAAGGCAGTGTTCTCGTCGATACCGGCGACGAGAATGCCGTCGGGTAGATCGCTGATGAGCGTCTGTAGTTCCGAGCTATCGAGGAAGCGGGACATGCGATCGAAATGGGGGAAGACGACGAAGTTGGGGACGACTGCGAGCGAGTCTATCCAGCGCGGCTTCTTTCCATCCATGACCTGGCGTATGGCGATAGTATAGCGGCTCAGCATCATCGCGCCGGCGCTGCAGCCCGTGAGCACGGCACCCTGCTGATAGGCGGCGGTGATGATGTCCCAGGCCGGTGTGTCGCGCAGCGTCTCAATAGTGTGCTGGGGATTGCCACCGGAGAAGTAGTAGAAATTGGCCCCTTGCAGGAGGGCAAGCTGCTCAGGATTGTGCGCGCCGACGCGATCAATGATCGTTGTGGCGCGCACATCCTGCACGCCGAGTTGGGAGAAGTGGCGCAGGCCCAGGTTGTTCCAGGAGATCGGGCCGTTCGGTTCCAGGCCGCTCGCCGTTGGGAGCAAGGCAACGCGCGCGTTGGCCGCACCACCGAGCGTCTCCAACAGATAGGTATCGGTCGTATCCATGACGTTCAGGTACTCGCCGGAGCCGACGAGGGCGACGGCTCCCGGCGAGGGATGGACGCTTTCAGATTGCATATGGCCTCTCATTTCTATCCAGCATGGGCAAAACGCAGCAGATCGGCGATCGTGAAATCCCCAGGCCGGGCGGCGGGGAGCGTGGGACGCCACTCGCTCTCGGCGTTGAGGTAGGAGGTGGGATCGTTGTCGATCAGACCCAGCAGCACCTCGGCCACAATGCGGCCACCGACCTCACCCATGTGCTCGCCGTTATAGCGCACCTCGGCCTCGCGCAGAATGTAGTACCAGAGCGGCGTCTCGCTCTTCCAGCCGAGCTGGTGCAGGCCCACCTCCTCCCGCGTGAGCGGCGCGACACCCATCACCCTGGCGATTGCCTCGCCCGAGGGCAGACCGAGTCCCTCGCCGCGAATGAGATCACGATAAGCGAGCGAGCTCTCTTCTGGAATCTCCGTTGTACCGACCACCGACTCCGGCAGGTTGATCAGCGCGTGGGCAAGCACGGTGTCAATGCGTTTGCTGGCCTGTGGAGGTCGCTTTGCATCCATATTGAAGAAATAGGCCCAATCGATAGTGCGATCGTGGTTGACGGGACAGGTCCCCTGGTAGTCGGGGAAGACCTGGCCCTGGGCACCGCCGTCGTTGAGGCAGTAGAGCTGACGCACCTGGCTATGGCCGTAACGATAGGCAGCGTCAGCGAACTCCACAGGGATATACGCGCCATGCTCGTAAGAATAATACTTCAGGCCGTTCGACAGGATATCCTGCATAAGCTCCTCGCCAACGGTAAGCGGGAGGAACTCGTGGGCAACGATCCACTGATAGTGCCAGCGCACGAGCCGCTGGGCCTCGCCGAACACATTCGCGGGCTCCACGCCCTGCGTCCTCAAATGGTCCACGACCGCGTTGTGGAACTTCAGGAAGGCGAGGTGCAGTTGCGAGATGATCAGATGTACATCGTCGCGGGGATCACCGAGTATGGCGCGACCCTGGCGATTTCTGGGCAGATCGTTCAGCGCATTCACATCGTTGATGCCGAGCAGGAATTTATCCGCGTCTTCAAGATCGTAGATATAGGGACTGCCCGTAGGGCCGGCGGAGTAGAACGATTCCAGATCGAGGCGCGGCGTCCTGAAGTTGCGCAACTCTTTCAGGCGTGCGTGGTGCTGAAGCAGGCTGCGATCAGCGGTAATATCGTGGGCGATAAGTTGGCCGATAAAGGTGAAACCGGCGGGGATACGCGGGTTATCGGAGCCCGCATCCTGCTCCCGAGGTGCGGCATCGGCATCCATATAGGAGCCTGATCGACCAAGCGTCAGTAGGATAGCCTCGTCGCTTTTGGGAGAGGGGAGACCGGGAAACATCCTACCATACTTACCTGCCTTCGCCTGTGAAAGGGCATCTTTGAGATGCGGGGCGATGACACAGCTATGTTGTGCAATTTGTGTAGCCATAGAATGGAATGTGCTCCTTGCATAATGTATCGCATAATGTATCTACTCAATACTATACAACACAGGCAGGAAGCCTATACCGGTGATTCGGCTAGCTATGACCTGGAAAAACGACCAGTTTCTTCCCCTCTCCATATTTCTCCCACCCATCCATTTTAAAAATCTCCCCTTTGAGAATCTCCACTTTCACACGTCTATATTAGTGTCGAATTACACTATTGTCCTTTTTATCGATTAAGAATTTGTAGCAGTTTTAAAGTACATATGTTCTAAAACAGTAACAGGAAAGATAAGCCCTCAAGTTTAGGGAAAAAGGGACGGCATGTTCTTCCTGGAAGAAGTCTCTTTCTACTATCGAGATGGCTCAATGTTTCTAGATATTGCTGTAAGGGGTGAGAACATGTCATTAGAAGGACAACAATGTAGCCACTACCGACTTATCAAATTGCTCAAGCGCGGTGGCATGGGCGAGGTCTATCTGGGAGAAGATACGCTCCTGAATCGCCAGGTCGCCATTAAAGTGATCTACACCGATGCCGCGTCCCCATTCGATCCCAAAGCTGCGCAAGAGGCCGTCCGTCTCTTCTTCCGTGAGGCGCGCGTCATCGCCCAGTTTGATCATGTTCATATCCTCCCGCTCTACGACTCCAACGAGGATATCATCAACGGTACGAAAGTTATGTATATGGTGATGCCGTTGCGGCAGGAGGGCTCCTTCGCCGACTGGTGGTATGAGCATGCGCAAAAGGGTCCCCTGCCCCTGCCTGCTGTTGAACGTATCGTGCGCCAGGCGGCTGAGGCGCTGCAGCACGCGCACGATCGCCAGGTCGTGCATAAGGACGTCAAGCCCTCTAACTTTCTGGTGCGCGGGCACGCGGAGCACCCCAGCCAGCTCGATCTCCAACTGGCCGACTTTGGCATTGCCAAGATCGCGCTGTTGACCAGCGAGACCCAGGCCGTTCGCGGCACGCCATTCTATATGGCACCCGAGCAATGGGACGGGCGACCCGTTCCCGCCACCGACCAGTACGCGCTCGCTGTCATGGCCTACGAGTTGCTCACGGGCCGCCTTCCTTTCGAGGGCGGAGGGCAACAGCAGCTCTGGTATCAGCATACCCAGAAGAGGCCCGAGCGGCCCAGTAGCATCAATCCCAGCATACCCAGAGAGATCGACGAGGTTCTGCTGCATGGGCTGGAGAAAGATCCCAAACGACGCTTCTCGTCCGTCTCTGCCTTCGCGCACGCCTTTCAGCGCGCTGTCATCAACAGCGGCAACATCCAGCACACGGTCAAGGTGAGCCCATTCGAAGCCCGCGTCGGCACCTCACGCCTGCTCACTCTCTTCGATGGACGCGAGGTGAGCGTTCAAGTACCGGCGGGTGCCTTCCAGGGTCAGACCATTCGCCTCGAAAACAATGGTCGCCCAACGACCTACGATGGCTCACGCGGCGCCCTGATCGTCACTATCGCGATCGAGGACGCGTTCGCATCTGCGCCTACAAACTATGCTGGTTATATGGAGCCAACTGTGCCGGTATTTCTTCCTGCTAAAGAGGAAATCTCAATACCTCCTCTTCCTGTGCCACCGGTGCCCGTGCGACGCGCTCCAGCCAACAGGGGACCATTGGTCAGCGTAGTAGCGCTATGCGTGCTCTTGCTCGGCAGCGGCCTGTGCTACCTTACCAACCAACAATACCATTTCAATACCATCAAAGCCGCCGGACAGGTTGCCGCAGTAACCGCCAGCGCCAGGGCTGCCACGCGCGCCACTGCCGCTGCCGACGCGGGAACCGCTGCCGCCAGTACCGCTACAGCCCGCTCCCAGGCCACCGCCACCGTCGTGCAGGAAAATCCGCTCCCCGGCTACTTCTCCGGCACTGGTATGTTAGCGCTCGACGATCCGCTGACTGATGATAGTAATCATCTATGGGCACCGTCTTCGACCTCCACGCCACAAAATGGGAATTGCATGTCTCTCCATCAAGGATTGGATGCCAGCGTCGGCGTGGTTACGGGTGCTAACGGAGTCACAACCGCCAACGGAGTCACAACCGTCGGATCGGACATAACATTTCATGATTGTATCAAAGGGGACAACGCTCAAATTGCCAACTATAATTATGTTAACTTTGCCTACGCAGTTGACATGACCATTAATCAGGGCGATTGTGGTGGCGTCGTTTTTCGCGCCACAAGTCAGCCTATGTACTACTTCGTCATTTGTGAGGATGGAACCTATCGCCTGGTACGTTACAAGAGCGACACAGACGGGAGTGTAACGCTCATTCCTGATTCTGGTTCGAGTGCAGCGCCGACCTCCGCCGCCATTCACACGGGGATAACTGTGAGCAATACCATCGCCGTAGAGGCAAGAGGGGCTCATATTGATCTCTACGTGAATCAGACGAAGATCGATAGTATAGACGATCCCTCATACAGCTCTGGTTATGTGGGTGTGGTCGCCAAATCTCTGCAGCCCGCTGCGAGCGATCCCACGGATGTCACTTTCACCAACGCTAGGGTATGGACCCTCTCCTGAGAGACAAAAGAGGCGCATAATGTGAGAGTATCTATTCAGATACTCTGGCCGCCTGCGGCGGCTCGCTGTTGATGTGGGTGGCGGGGTTTGCGGCCCCGGGCCGCAAACCCCGCCACCCACATCAACAGCCTTGTGAAGCGCCTTTGGCGCTGATGAGTCCGGAAAGAGAGACCTGAACGGTCACATGTGAGTTACAAGCCATTTTTGCATTGTGCGCCTCTATGTGAGACATCATGGCGCGAATGAACGTGCTTCTAAGTGGACACAACATTTAGCCATGAGGAAGGAGATCGTTGCGATCTATGAGCTCCACAATCGTCACTGACATAGATTTTAGCCCGGCATCCCTGCAAGAGCTTCGCGAGGCCGCGCAGGCCGATGTTCTCTATTTAGCCAATCGAGAAGAGTTTCTGCATGCCCTCCAGGATGTTGAAATTCTCTGCTCTTATAATCTGCCCGACGATCTGCTTGAGCGTGCGCCAAAACTGCGCTGGCTGCAATATCCCGGCGCGGGCATCGACAGGCTGCGCGCATTGAAGCTGCTTGCTCCTGGCAGCCGGGTCATAGTGACCTCGGCCTCCGGCATTCACGAAACGCAGATCAGCGAGTACATTATCGGGAGTATGCTCGTGTTCAACCGCTCCTGGCCTGAACTGGTGCACCTGCAGGATCGCCATATCTGGCCGGCCCAATCTGACAATGACCGCCTGCGACAGCTCGAACTGGCGAATGCCACGCTGGGCATCGTGGGTCTGGGGCACATCGGGCGCCGTACGGCGAAGCTTGCCCGCGCCTTTGGTATGAAGGTACTCGGCACCCACTTCTCCGCCCGCGCCGGCGATCAGGACCCCGATGTAGATCGGCTTTATCCACTCGATGACCTGCACGAACTCCTCTCTCAATGCGACTATATTGTGCTGTCCGTTCCTCTGACGAAGCGGACGGAGAAGATGATCGGCGAGGCCGAGCTGCGCGCCATGCGACAGAACGCGTATCTGATAAATATCGCGCGCGGACCCATCATCGACGAGGATGCCTTGATACGCGCCCTCACAGAGGGCTGGATCGCCGGAGCCGGACTGGATGTCGCCGTGCATGAGCCGCTGCCACCCGATAGCCCTCTATACACGACACCCAACCTCATCCTGACGCCGCATATCTCGGGTGCTAGCGAGCACTACAACGAACGCCTGGCCGACCTGTTCGCCGAGAATCTGCGCCACTACCGGGCCGGTCAGCCGTTGCTCAACCGCTACGATCCGCAGAAAGGCTATTGAGGAGTAGACTAAGCAGGGAGAGATAGACTATGGCAGAGCGACAACCCGGCGGACCGCTCTTCGGCATAAGCATCACGCCGACAGCGCAGAATCCGCAACTGATATTCGACCAGGCGCGCCTGGCGGACGATCTAAATCTGTATATGGTCAGCGTGCAGGACCATCCCTACAACGCGGCCTTCTTCGACACCTGGACGCTGCTCAGCGCCCTCGGCAGCGTGACGCAGCATGTCCGGCTCATGCCCAACGTCGTTAATCTTCCGTTGCGCCCGCCCGCCGTACTGGCGAAGTCTGCCGCGACGCTCGATATTCTGACGAATGGACGCTTCGAGATGGGACTGGGTGCCGGCGCGTTTTGGGAGGGCGTCGTCGCGTACGGCGGCCCGCAGCGTTCGCCCGGTCAGGCAGTGGATGCCCTTGTGGAGGCGATGCAGGTGATGCGCGCCCTCTGGCAACCGGCAGGTCCGCGCCAGCAGGCCGTGAGCTTCTCAGGCAAGTACTACCAGCTTAACGAGGCGCAGCCGGGGCCGGTACCTCGCCATTCCATCGGCATCTGGCTCGGCGCGCTGGGACCGCGCATGCTGCACATCACGGGCCAGCTCGCCGACGGCTGGATACCCTCCTCAAGCTACATCCCACCCGGCGATATCCTGCCACGGCAGGACGCTATCGACGAGGCCGCGCAGCAGGCCGGTCGCAGTCCCGCTGCTATTCACCGCGCCTACAACGTCATGGGCATCATTCTCAGGCCCGGTGCGCCCCAGACGCGCGCTCGTAGGCCCGGCATCATTGTCGGTCCGATCAGTCACTGGGTCGACGAACTCACTCGCTACTACCGCGATCTGCGTATGGACTCGTTTCACTTCTGGCCCCACGCTGGAGAAGAGGAGGCTCAGATTCGCCTCTTCGCCGAAGAGGTCGTACCCGCTGTGCGCAAAAATCTGGCGTAGGACAATCTGTTAGTCTAGCGGTCCCAGCGCGTCCTTCGCCAGTTGCTGCTGCGCCAGCGTCACTTCAAGCACATCGGCACCCCAGCCACCGAGCTCGCACGGCACAGTCAGCGTCAGATAGCCCGCCTGCTGCAGGTCTTTGTAGTTCTCGAAGGGAAATCTCCCCGCCCAATCATACTCTGTCGCCCGTCTGGCAAACGTCTCGGAGAGTTCGCGCGCGATAGCCACGATTTTCTTCTGTCTATCGGTTACAGGATATGCCGGAAAGCTCATCAGTTGTTTTGCTCCATTTTTTAGCGATCCTCCACGCGTGATTGGCGCGGGGTTCGTCGAAATATTCTCTTCTCAGTATGCTTCACAGAACGGCGAATTGTCGAGTGAGCCAGGCCCCATCCCTACTTTTGAAACCATGGGGGCAATAGGCCCGTGCAAGTGAGCTTGAAGAAATGCCCTGATCACGAGCTTGCGGTACGTGGGTTTTGCCCCCACGGTTTGAAAGGCCCTGTCGAGTCAAAGCCCATCCATACAATATATAGTATGGCAGTGAATGCACTCTATTTCCTGAAATGATATAATAGCAGTAGCATAAATTTGGGCAGAGGCCCGAAAATTTTGCCAGTAGATGTTTTACGACATCTCGAAAGGATGCAGGAGCTATGGAACAGAAGCCTGACATCATCTCCAATATGCGCGCCATCACCATCTCGCGTGAGTATGGGAGCGGCGGCGGTGAGATCGCCCGACGCTTAGCGCAACGCCTGGGCTGGCAGCTCGTCGATCACGAGATCGTCGTGAGGGTCGCCGGCGAACTGGGCGTGAGTGAGGAGGAGGTCGAGGCGCACGACGAGTACTCCGAGGGCGTCGCCGCGCGCATTCTGAGCAGCTTGCAGGCGATGCAGCCCGCCATGTTCGCCATCTCACCGGTCCCGCCTATGACGACCGCGGAGGGCTACCAGGAGGCGCTCAGCCGCGTCGTCGAGGGCGCACTGGCGACCGGGCACGTGGTTATCGTTGGTCGTGGCGGCCAGGTTCTACTCTGTCAGTACCGCGACGTGCTCCATGTGCGTATCGTTGCTCCGCTTGAGCCGCGCATCGTCTACGTAATGCGCCGCGAGGGGATCGATCGCAATGAGGCTCACGATCGCATACAGGTGAAGGACCAGAATCGCCTGCGTTACCTGCAGAACGTCCACCGCCAGCGTCCCGACAACGCCCACCTGTACGATCTCACGCTCAACACCGGTATCTTCTCCCTGGACCAGGTGGTTGATCTGATCGTCCTCGCGCTACAGGAGAAGGCCAGCCGCCTCACCATACCTGACGAGGAACTGGGTCCTGGTGCGGGCCTCTCGCGCTATGCGGGCCAGCCTGGAGATTTCCATCCACCTGAAAGCGTCGTTAAACCATCCGAGCGATGAAGTCCTGCGGAGTCAGTCGTAGAGAGGTTTACGACTGCTTCCGCTTCCTCTTCATCAAAGCGGAAGCAGGACAATGCTCGCCATTCCGAGAAGTGGTATCACCTCGTACGTGAGCGTCGCGCCCGCTTGCGCAACGAAGCCACGGCTCGCGGTCTTGATCGCGATGGTCTCGAAGTTCACCGGCTGATCTCCCGTCACGCCTGAGACATTGGGGAGCAACACGGTAAGCGAGAGGCCACCCGTATCATCGTTGGCCTTCAAGAGGACCGTGAGCAGCTTACCCAGCGGACTATCCTGCGCCTGAATGCCGCTGCCCAGGAAGTTCCTGTCTCCCTCTAAGCCATGATACTCCACCTTCCCATTGCGAGTATCTTCGCCAGCAATGAGCGGGCCAGGTGCCTGGGGGTAGTAGGTGATCTGTGTGTTTGCGCCTGCGAAGGTGAACTTGTTTGCGCCAGGGCCTGTTTGAGACATGTTGATAGCAACCTTTCTCTCCTGGTTTTAAGACTAATCACTCCTCCTCTATCACATCCCCCAATATCTCATCGATATGCCGCAGCAGGTCGTCCGAGAGCGTGATCTCGCTTGCCTTGACGTTCTCTTCCACCTGTGCGGGACGCGAGGCACCGATGATCACCGATGTCACGTTCGGCTGGCGCAGGACCCAGGCCAGCGACATCTGGGCCAGCGTGTGACCGGATTGCTCCGCCAGGCCCTTGAGCTGCTGCACGGCGGTCAGAACTTCATCGCTCAGCAGGCGCTTCATGAATATGTTGATGCTCTCGTTGGCGGCGCGCGTGCCCTGCTCCGGCTGCTGGCCGGGTTTGTACTTGCCGGTCAGGACGCCCTGGGCCAGCGGCGAGAAGACGACCTGGCCGATGCCCTCGCGCTCGCACAGCGGAATGATGTCCTTCTCGATAGCGCGCGTGAGCATGTTGTACAGCGGCTGATTCGAGGTGATCCTGTCCAGGTTGAACTGGCGCGCCGTTGCGACCGCATCGTCGATCTGAACCGCCGACCACTCCGAGACGCCCGTGTAGAGCACCTTGCCCTGCGTCACGAGGTCGTTGAGGGCGCGCAGGGTCTCCTCCAGCGGCGTCTCCGTGTCATAACGATGGCACTGATAGAGGTCGATATAATCTGTATTCAGGCGGCGCAGGCTGGCGTGGCACTGCTCCATGATATGCTTGCGCGAGAGACCGCGATCGTTCGGTCCCTCGTCGAAGGGGAAATAGACCTTTGTTGCCAGCACGTACGAACTGCGATGATAATCCTTCAGGGCGCGACCGAGTACCTCTTCGGCGGCTCCGTGGAAATAGACATCGGCGGTATCAAAGAAATTGACGCCTAGCTCGTACGCCTTATTGATGCACTGCACGGCCAGATCTTGCTCGACCGACTGTCCATACGTCAGCCAGCTACCCAGGCCAACCGTGCTCAGGCGCACACCGGCGCGCCCCAGGTGTCGATATTGCATGTGTTCTGCCCTCCTCATTTTATATAGCGCCACATTGGCCGGACGGGCCTGACAAGGCCGACAATAGCTAATCACTCCTGGCGAAAGTGTGGCATGTGGCAAATGGAGATGTCAAAGTGAGCTGGATGGCATCCCTGTGCCATCCTTTTTTCGATACCGTTGGCGAATTGCCTTTGGGAGCACAACTTGAGCATCCGAACACGAGGAACATGAGCTGCGAAAACCAATTCGCCAACGGTATCTTTTTCCTGAGTAAAACACATCAATGAAATTTCGTCAATCGCTTTTATAGCGAAATGCGGCATCCTCCACTTGCGTTCTCACATCTCTAAGCCAACGGAAGCAGCCCCCAGGAGCGCGACCTTGGGATTGAGGATAACGTGCACGGGAATGCGCCTGACAAGGTCAGTAAAACGTCCCTTGCGCTTGAACGCCTCCATAAACTGTTCCTGATTCAGTAACGATAAGATGCGGGGAGGGATGCCTCCACCCAGGTAGATGCCACCCGTGGCCAGCACCTTGAGCGCGAGGTTGCCAGCTTCCGCTCCCAGAATCGAGATGAAGGTGTTCAGCGTCGCTGTGCACAGAGCATTTGGTGGATCAGCCGTGAGGGCGGTATTGACGATGATGACCGTGGGATCGGATGCGGCGGCCAGTTGCTCAGCGAGCCAGAAGGGCTCCTCGGCATAGCCGCTTTCTTTGAGAAAGGTGTAGATGTTGGGCAGCCCCCATCCGGAGCAGATGCGCTCGTAACTGACATGCGGAAAGCTTTTGAAGAGCCAGAGCAGCAATTCGGCTTCCAGTCGATTAGAAGGCGCAAAATCGGTATGCCCTCCCTCCGAATCATGGACGTGGTAGCGCGCTCCGTCCCAGGAGAGGAAAGCTTCCCCCAGACCCGTCCCTGGGGCGATGACGGCCAGGGTCCCGTTGGGGGATGGTTGGCCTTCATTTAAGGTGTAGAGGTCGATGGGTTCGAAGGAAGGCACCATGTGAGCAATCGCGGTGAGGTCGTTGAGCAGACGAACCGAGGAGAGCTTGAATGCCTGCCGCAGCTGGGTCTCGTCGAGGACCCAGGGCAGGTTGGTGATCGTGGCCTGACCAGCAAGCACTGGGCCAGCCACGCCAAAGCAGGCCCGGTCGATGGGCAGACTGATCTGAGACAGGAACTCATACACGAGCCGCTCCAGGCTCGGGTACTCTGCACTGGGAAACGCCGCCTCCACTAAGGGCGCTCGCAGCCCGGCCTCTGAAGAAAAAACAGCCAGGTTGGTCTTGGTGCCGCCAATATCGCCAGCAAGTAGCATGACCATGTTCTCCTTCCAGCGCGTGGTCGAAGACGGCAGTGCCGTACTGCTTTGTTAACGTCATTGGGCGATCCTTGTGATCGCTCAGGCGCAAAAGCCGTCACATCGACCTACGCGCATAATCTAATCGATGCACAGAGACGAACGAGCCCGCCACTATCGATGGAGCAGACCTTTCTCTGCTGGCGGTGCTGCTACCCACTGTCTTCCGTTGCGCCAATACGCCTCGATCTGCTCCAGCGTCTTGCCTTTGGTCTCAGGGACGATGAACCATACGAACAACAGGGTCACCAGTGCCATGAAGGCATAGATCCAGAACGTCAACGAGTTGCCTGCCGCATGGAGCAGCGAAAGGAACGTGATGCTGACCAGGAGATTGGCAGCCCAGTTGGCGACCGTCGACAGGCTGGCTCCGGTTCCTCGAAGCTTGTTGGGGAAGATCTCCGAACTCATCAGCCAGAACACCGGTCCCATGCTGATGGCGAACGAGACGATGTAGAGGAGCACGCAAGCCAGAATGAAGTACCCCGCCTTGTTGGGACCAATAGCGAAGACAACACCGATCGCCGTCAGCGTGACCATCATGCCAGCGATGCCGATCAGCAACAGCGCCCGGCGGCCCAGGCGATCGACCAGAAAGATGGCGACAACGGTAGAGAGGACATTGACCACGCCAACAACGGTGGTCGCCAGGATCGCCGTCGAGGCGGATTTAAACCCGGCAATCAAAAAAATGGTCGGAGCATAGTAGATGACCGTGTTGATGCCCACAAACTGCTGCAAGATGGCCAGGCCGACCCCTACAATTAACGCCCAGCGCAGCCCGGGCCGCAACAGTTCGCGCACGCGGTTGATCCAGGGGACCGTCTCTTCCCGTTCTAGCGACGTGCGGATCTCGCGTAGCTCCGTTTCCGCCTGTGCTCCTCCCACGACCCGTTCGAGGGCCCGGCGGGACTCCTCCCAGCGCCCCTTGCTGGCCAACCACCGTGGGGTGTCGGAGAGGAAGAACATGCCAATACCCAGGACCGCCGCGGGGATCACCGCCACCGCGAACATCGGCCGCCAGCCCATCCCGGCAGCAGCAAAGGCCAGGTCCACCAGATAGGCCACCAGGATGCCAATGGTGATGGCTAGTTGGTCAAAGGAGACGAGTGCCCCTCGAATGGCTGGGGGGGCCATCTCGGCGATAAACATCGGAGCCACAACTGCTGCTGCGCCGATGCCGAACCCAATCACAATCCGGAAGGCTACAAAGATCGCCAGGTTCGGCGCCAGGGCCGTCAGGATGGCTCCAGCGGCAAAAATGATCGCCAGGATGATGAGAGTCCGCCGGCGACCGAAAGCATCGGCGAGTTGGCCGGCAACCGCGGCTCCGACAATCGCTCCAATGAGAACGCCGCTGACCGCCAATTCCTCGCCCCCAGGGCTCAGATGGAAGTCCTTCGTGAAAAACAGTTCTGCTCCCGAGATGACACCCGTATCATAGCCGAAGAGCAAGCCGCCCAGGGCGGCGATCGCTGCAATCAGAATGGCTGGGCCTCTTGAAAAGGCCGCGGCGGCGGGTTCAAGACGACGTTGTGGTTGTGCCATGATACACCTCCTTCCAGCCTGCTGACCATACGCTCAGCAGTTTTGCAACAAACAGCAGAGATGGTAACCAGGCTGTGAAATCTGTAGGCCACTTTCACAGAACCAATGGCTCTGAGCAGTGCAACACAGTGAATCATTGTGCTGCACATCCATTCTTTAATACACGAAAGACAAGAGTGAGGGGATACATCCACTGTGTGTCTCTGGATGGTATGCTACACTTGTTGGTAGGGCCTCGTGTCAAACGGGACGCGACTGCCGCACTGAAATAGGCTTTATGAGTGAGGAGAAAAAACGTATGCTACCGTGGTCTGCACAAATAAATGGACGCTATGACGAGGTTGTCTTCAGCAGCGAGGTGCTCAAGGACAATCCCCTGCACGATCCCTACGAGCGGCCTCTGTGGATTTATCTGCCGCCCGGCTATGACGAGGGGCCCGACCGGCGCTACGCCTCGATTTACATGATCCAGGGACTGACGGGTCAGCTCGACATGTGGCGCAACCGCTCGGCGTTCAGGAAGAACTTTCCCGAACTACTCGACGAGCTCTTCACGCGCGGGGAGGCGCCGCCCTGCATCGTCGTCTGGGTCGATTGCTGGACCTCGCTGGGTGGCAGCCAGTTTCTGGACTCGCCTGCCACCGGTCGCTACCACACCTATCTCTGCGACGAGATTGTGCCCTGGATCGATGCGCACTACCGCACGCTGCCACTGCGCGAGCATCGCGGCATCGCGGGCAAGTCCAGCGGCGGATACGGTGCCATGATCACACCGATGCTGCGACCGGACCTGTGGGGAGGACTGGCGACGCACGCGGGCGATGCGCTCTTCGAGACCTGCTACCTGCCTGAGTTCCGCGACTGCGTGCGCGCGCTGCGCAACTACTACAATGGCTCATTCGAGAAGTTCTGGCAGGAGTTTCGCATGCGCCCGGCGTTCTCGCGCGAGAGTGATATGTATCTTTTGAACGATTGGTGCATGGCGGCCTGCTATTCCGCCGACGAAGATGGCACCGTGCACCTGCCGTTCGACACTGCAACCGGAGAACTGATCCCCGCAGTGTGGGAGCGCTGGCTGCGACTCGACCCGGTGCGCATGGTGCCCAATCATGTGGACAGTTTGCACACTATGAAAGCTATCTATATCGATGCGGGGAAGCGCGATCAGTTCTTCCTTGACCTCGGTGCAGAGGCGTTCAGGCGTGCTCTAGAGCGCATCGGCGTCACCGATGTGTACTTTGAGCTATTCGAAGGAACGCATTCAAGTATCGAATACCGCTACCCACTCAGCGTAAAATACCTCGCAGAGCGCCTCACACCTTGATTTACAGCCCGCATCCCTGGAAGCCTATCTGGTTGCTTGAAGGAATTTATCACCCGATTCAGTCAATTTGTACGAGGAAGCTTAGAAAATCGGGTGGTGAAAGCGTCTGATAGGGGGGATTTATTGTGTACGAAAGATACATATAAAAGTGGTTCCCAAAAGGCGATTCAGAGCGTACTATTACAGAGGAAAGTTACAGAGGAAAGTAAATTTTCTAAGAATTGAGGGCCGGTGTAGAGGATACGACGGCACGTAGTTGTTCAGACATGAAGAATCAATGGAGATTGCTATGAAAGAGAGCCCGAGGATGCGCATTGGTCGCTATGAGACATGGATGGAGAACGGCGCGCTGCGTTTGCAGTGCCACGAGTTCGGACGTGCCGGTGGTTTCACCGCCTGTATGGATGCGACCGAGACGCGGAAGCTACTCGAAATCTTGTTGCAGAACCGTGGGAACATCGAGGACGCGGCACAGATGGATGAGCTGATGCACGCTCATGCCGCGCGCGAGCCGCAGTGGCTGAACTCTGTTATCAGTTAGATCAAAAGGGGCAGGAACTTTTAACGCGCATAGTCGCGCGTTACTGGATGCGTAGGCGCTCTATCCCTCCGCTTTGAGGCACGCTAACCATTTCCATGTTGGAGAGACGACGTGGGAATGGTACGAGCCTTGAACGGAGGGATATTTTTATGTAGAGACTTCCAGGTAGTCCTGGCGGCGGATCGAGTACAGTTTCAGGTCTTCGTAGCGCTCGTGCACGAACGAGTATTCGCGCTGCATCTCATCGAAGGACATTCCGACCTTCTGCATGACCCGCTCGGAGGCGAGGTTCTCGACAATACATGCTGCCTGGATGCGCTCGATGCCAAGCACGCGAAAGCCGAACGCCAGAACCATGCGCACCGCCTCTGTGATATACCCCTTGCCCCAGTACGCTTTCGAGATGCCATACGCGATCTCGGCCCGCATGCTGATGGGATACCACCGGGTGAAGCCGCACATCCCCACCAGCCGCCCATTCGCCTTATGGACTACGCCCCACGGCGTCGGCTGCATACACTTATAGCGCTCGATCACACGTGTCATAAAGACCTCTCTGCATTCAGCAAGCGAGCGTGGCGGGTCCCAGCTATTGTACCTGGCGACCTCCGGCTGCGACGTGTACGCGTAGTAGTCGTTAAACTAAGCAGGAGGGTCGCCCCTCCTACTCGTCTTCAAAACCGGACGTGCGCCTTTTAACGCATCCGGCTCCTCAATGATTTGGCCTTTGTCATAAGCACCGACGACACGTTTTGCGTGTCTTTCATCATGGCAA
>WNGD01009492.1_pt1 | contig 16475 bp, 12 predicted proteins | sample 5400671 | NCBI WGS metagenome assembly WNGD01 (sample SAMN13153369, study PRJNA577476) | soil metagenome | isolation source: 40 cm soil or saprolite under grassland replicate 2 | place: USA:California | collected 2016-06-15 | reverse complement strand
CCCGAGAGCGCGTTGATGAAGTTGTCGCGCTGCGTGGCGACGATATCGTTGCCCTGTACGCTTTGCTGCGAATAGCCCAGCGCGCGCTGCTCTCGGGTTTGCCCGAGCGCCGTGACCACCACGGCGTCGAGGTCCAGGGCGGTGCGGCGCAGCACGACGTCGATGACGTTCTCCTCGCCGACGGTCCGCTCCACCGACGCGGTGCCGATGAGCCGGTACTGCAGCACCTGTCCGGGCGCCACGTGAATGGAATACGTTCCATCGTTGTTGGTGGCGGTTCGGCCGATCGTGCCCTTGACCGTGACCCCCACGCCAGCGAGCAGCGTGCCTTGCTCGCTGCGCACCGTGCCGGTCACCACCTTCTGCTGGGCGACGGCCTGACCGGCGACGAGGAAGAGTCCCATGACGGCGATGGGTAGGTGGGTTTTCATGTGAGCTCGACGGGTTTTGGGGAACGGTTAACTAGGCTGGACAGACATTACCGCGCACTCGTGAAGTCAGCAAGCTCGCAAACCCCGAGCGTCATGCCTCTCGTTTGCGCCGCGTCGGCTTCTTCTCGTTCTCCTGCGGGCGCTGCTCGCTCGTCCCGGCCACCACGACCTGGTTCCGGCCCGAGCCCTTCGCCTTGTACATCGCGGCATCGGCGGTGGCAATCAGCTCCTCGGGCGTGTCGCCGCCGTCGGGGTACTCCGCCACGCCGATGCTCAGCGTGAGGTTCCCCTCGCCCAGATCCTGCTCGGCCACGCGGGCGCGAATGCGCTCCGCGACGAGCGTGGCGGTCGCCAGGTTGGCCTCGAGCAGCATCACCACGAATTCCTCGCCACCGTAGCGCGCCACGCAGTCCACCTGCCGGGTCGTCCGGCGGAAGACTTCCGCGATCTTGACGAGCGCCGCGTCCCCGGCGAGGTGTCCATGGGTGTCGTTGTACTGCTTGAAACGGTCGACGTCCGCCAGCAGGACCGAGAACGCGCGGCGCAGCCGCCGCGACCGCTGCACCTCGCTGGCGAGCGTCCCCATGAGGTGGCGGCGATTGTAGAGGCCGGTCAGGGCATCGGTGAGCGACAGCTTCTCCAGCTCCCCTTGACTCTCTTTCTCTCGCAGGCGCGACACGAGGGTATTGAACGCCCGCGTCAGGTACCCGACCTCCCCGCTGCCGCCGGCGGGGAGGTCGACCGACAGGTCCCCGGCGGCCACGCGCCCCGCGGCTTCACTGAGGTGCTCGAGCGGTCCCGTGATGAACGAACCCGCGATGAACGCCAACAGCCCCACGCCGAGCAGCAGCGCGATCAGGAGGAGCACCGTGCGGAACCGCAGCACTCCGGCCTCGCGCACCGCTTCGGCACGCGGCGTTTCGGCGACGGCTGCCCAGCGCAGCTGGGGGATGCGCCGCAGCACGGCCAGGACCGCGCGCCCCTGCGGCCGCGACTGTGCGACGGTCTGGCCTTCACGCTCGATGAGCTCGCGCGTGGTCGCTTCGGGCAACGTCGTCTTCATCAGATCCGCGGAGTTGCCCGTCGAGCTGATTACGACGCGCCCCTGCTCGGTGATGAAGTAGAGGTCTCGCGAGTTATCCGCCGACAGCCCGCCCAGCACGTTCCTGAGGCTGTCCAAATTGATCTTCGCGCCCAGCGCGCCCAGAAATACGCCGTCATCTTGACGAATCGGTACGACCAGGAGCAGCGCGGCCTTGCCGATGCCGGCATCCCAGAACGGGTCGCCCACGAGCGCGTCCCGAGTTCGCAGGTCGTTCATGCGTTCCGGCGACAGGCGGAAGCCGGTCCGGCTGCCGCTGTTCGTCAGGACCTGACCGTCCCGCCCGATGATGGCGAGTCCTTCGTGCGCCGGGAGGTTCTGCCGCACGGCGTTGAGGTAGTCGCGGAGCCGGGTGAGGGACTGCGCCCCGTTCCGGCCGGTGGCGCGGGCCAGATTGTCTGAAACGACGTAGGGGCTCGCCCGCAAGCGCAAATCGTACACCCGCTGGTAGAGCCAGACATCCGCTTCGCGAGCCATGTCCGAGCTCAGGCCGCGGAGCTCCTGCCCAACGCGATCGCTCAGCGAGCGGCGATTGCGTCCGTACAACATCACGGTCATCGCGAGCGTCGTGAACAGCGTCGCCAACACCGCGAACGCGACGAACTTGCCCCTCACGGTGTCGAGGCGCAGGGTGCGCAGCGAGCGAAGGCTCTTATCCCAGAAGTCCACGGAGCCAACATTCACTTTCGGGCGGCAGAAGCAAGAGACGGCGCTTCAACTCACCTCTTCCCAATGCCTTGCCCGATCGAGCGCCTTCTGCCACCCGCGCTCGAGCTTCTTGCGCTCGCCGGCCTTCATCGCGGGCGTGAAACGGCGGTCCATCTGCCACTGTGACGCGATCTGCTTCTGGTCTTTCCAATAGCCGACCGCCAGTCCCGCCAGGTACGCGGCGCCGAGTGCGGTGGTCTCGGTGACTCTGGGGCGCACCACGGGGACGGCGAGCAGGTTCGATTGGAATTGCATCAGGAGGTTGTTCGCGGACGCGCCGCCGTCCACGCGCAGCTCCTTCAGCTTGATCTTCGCGTCGGCCTCCATCGCGCGCAGCACGTCGGCCACCTGAAACGCGATCCCCTCGAGCGCCGCGCGCGCGATGTGGGCCGCGGTCGTGCCGCGGGTGACGCCCGCGACGAGGCCGCGCGCGTACTGATCCCAATGCGGCGCGCCGAGGCCGGCGAACGCGGGGACGAGATAGACCCCTTCCGGATCAGTCACCTGTGATGCGAGGGCTTCCACTTCCGACGAGGACTTGATGATGCCCAACCCGTCGCGCAGCCATTGCACCACCGCGCCGGCGATGAAGATGCTCCCTTCCAGCGCGTACTCGGTCCGCTGCCCGATGCGCCACGCCACCGTCGTCAGGAGATTGTTTTTCGATGCGATCGGCTTCGTGCCGGTGTTCATCAGCATGAAGCAGCCGGTGCCGTAGGTGTTCTTCACCATGCCGGGCGCGGTACATGCCTGGCCGAACAGCGCCGCCTGCTGGTCGCCCGCGATGCCGGCGATCGGAATGCGGCCGCCGAACAGCGTCGTCTCGCCGTACACCTCGCTGGACGAGCGCACCTCGGGCAATACCGATCTCGGCACGCCAAACAGCTTGAGCAGCTCGTCGTCCCAATCGCCCGTTCGCACATTAAACAGCATCGTGCGCGACGCATTACTCGGATCGGTCACGTGGACTCGGCCGCCTGTCAGGTTCCACACGAGCCACGTGTCGATCGTGCCAAAGGCCAAGCGGCCGGTTTTCCGGACGTTCTTGAGCAACCAAGCCAGCTTCGTGCCGGAGAAATAGGCGTCGACGACGAGGCCGGTCTTGCGCTTGATCATCGGCTCGAGCTTGCGGGCCTTCAGCCGGTCGCAGGCGGCGGCGGTGCGGCGGTCCTGCCAGACGATGGCGTGATGGATTGGCTCGCCGGTATCGCGGTCCCACACCACGGTGGTCTCGCGCTGGTTCGTGATCCCGATGGCGGCGATGTCGGCGGCAGTGAGTTTGGCCTTGCCGATCGCCTCCGAGGCGGTGTGCAGCTGGGTGGCCCAAATCTCTTTCGCGTCGTGCTCGACCCAACCCGGCTTCGGGAAGATCTGGCGAAACTCCCGCTGCGCCGAGGCGACGACGTTGCCGCTGTGGTCGAAGACGATGGCGCGCGAGCTCGTCGTCCCCTGGTCGAGGGCCAGAATGTATTTCACGCCGGCCAGCACATCTTATAGAGGAAAGCCGCGATCAGGCCGCCGATGATTGGGCCGGTGACGGGGATCCAGGCGTAGCCCCAGTCCGAATTCCCCTTACCCGCGATCGGCAGGATCGCATGCGCGATTCGGGGCCCCAGGTCGCGCGCCGGGTTGATCGCGTAGCCCGTTGGCCCGCCCAGCGACAGGCCGATCGCCCACACGATGACGCCGACGAGTGCCGGGCCGAATCCTACGTCCCACCCGTACGCCGGGTTGAGATTCTTGGGTGTCAGGATGGCGAGCACGCCGAGCACCAGAACGAACGTGCCCACGATTTCCGTCAGCAGATTCGAGACCGGGTGGCGGATGGCGGGGCCGGTGCAGAACACGGCCAGCTTCGAGGCCTGGCTCTCCGTCACTGCCCAGTGGGGCAGATAGGCGAGCCAGACGATCGTGGCGCCCAGCATGGCGCCGAGTATTTGGGCCGCGATGTAGGTGGGCACCGAGGCCCACGCGAACTTGCCGATCGAGGCGAGCCCGATCGTGACGGCAGGGTTCAAGTGCGCGCCGCTGAACGCGCCGACGGCGTACACCGCGACCGTGACGCCGCACGCCCAGCCGGCGGTGATGACGATCCAGCCGGAGCTCTGGCCTTTGGTCTTGTTGAGCACGACGTTGGCGACCACGCCATCGCCCAGGATGATGAGCAGCATGGTGCCGAGCACTTCTGCGAGGAAGGGGGCCATGAGGCGGCGAAGCTACGCGCGCCGTAGACCCTTGTCTACATCACCGCCACACCGACGCCTTCTTCGCCCATGTGCTGTCCTGATACCGTTTGGTAAACGCTTGCCCGGTTGCCTTGAGCGACGCCGGATCTCCTGTTGCCTTGTACGGCGCGACACCCGCCCAGTACAGCGCTTCCGGCGCCGCGTCGGTCTGCGGCAGTTTCTCGGTGATTTCCCGGAAGCGCCGCTCCGCCTCAGGCCACTGCTGCTGCGCAAAAGCCAACTTCGCCCGGCCCAGCATCAGCTGCGCGAGCAAGTCATCAGCGGGAAGGAAGCCTTCAATGCGGTGCTGCTCGACGCCGTCGGGATCGAGTAACAGAATCGTCGGGGTCCACGGCGCCTGGAATCGCTCGCTGAACCGCTTGAAGGCCTGTCCTTCGTCCTTCACGTGCACGCGGGCGGGAAGAAAACCCTCGTTGACGTAGCGTACCACCCGCTCGTCGGGCCACACCTCGGCATCCAGCCGAGCACAGCCACTTCACATCGGTGCGGCGCTGAAGTCGAGCAGAACGGGCTTGCGCTGCGCCTTCGCGTCCTTGAGGACCTGATCCACGTCGTGTCGGAAATTGATTGGCATAAACGCCTCCTCGCGTTCGGACCCCATCCGAAAGAGATTCTCTACCCGTCCCGGGCCGCCTCGAGCGCGCCGAGCAGCGTCCCGACGTCGTAACTGCCGTCGTGCCGCACGCCGTTGATGAAGAACGTCGGCGTGCCGTTCACGCCGCTCTTCACGCCGCTCATGAAGTCATCGCGCACGCGGTTACGATAGGTCCCGGCGGCCAGCTCGCCGCCCAGCCGGTCGGCGTCAAGGCCCAGATCGCGGGCGTACTCGAGCAGATTCTCGTCTTCGAGGGCGAACTGCCGCTCGAACAGGCGATCGTGCATCTGCCAGAACGCACCCTGCGCCGCGGCCGCTTCCGCGGCTTCGGCCGCGTGCTGCGCGAACTGGTGGATGCGCGTGAGTGGGAAATTCCGGAACCCGAACCGCAGCCGCGCGCCGAGCCGCTCCTGGATCTGCTTCACGATCGGGTATGCCTCCCGGCAATACGGGCACTGGAAGTCCCCGTACTCGACCAGCGTGAGCGGCGCGTTCTCGGGGCCTTTCACATGATCTCGCGGCCCCACGGGGATGGTCAACGTCACGTCGCGGTCATTCGGTCGGCTCATCGCTCACCTCGAGTAGCGCGTCCCAGGAACATAATGGTGCTAGCCGGTCTCGAGTGCCGGGGGCATTATCGATGGCATGAACCCTCCCCCGGTAGTCGAAGAGGGCGTCGTGGTGGTGCGGGGCGGTGCGCGCGGGTTTGTTCAGGAAATCACCGCCGGCCGTCACCACCTCGTCGCAGATGAACCCGCTGGCTCCGGTGGCACAGATCGGGGCCCCGGTCCTTACGATCTCCTGCTGGCGGCCCTTGGTTCCTGTATGTCCATGACCATCGCGCTGTACGCGCGTGGAAAGCAGTGGCCGCTCGAGAATGTCGTGATCCGGTTGCGGCACTCGCGCATTTACGCCAGAGATTGCACCGACTGCGTGGTCCGGGACGATACGATGCTGGATCGTATTGAAACCGAGATCCAGCTCTCAGGGGCACTCACACCCGAGCAGCAAAGCAAGCTGATGGACGTGGCCCACAAGTGTCCGGTGCATCGGACCCTCAAGTCCGAGATCAGCATCCAGGACGTGTCTTAGGGTCCGGCCGCTTCCCGCCGGCCGCGATGAGCGCCTCGATGATCTCGGCGGACCGGTCTGGGTTGCCGCCATGCGCCGCCCGCCAGATCGCGGTTTCGACCATGTCACCATACGGGCTTCGCATCCCCGGACGAGCACCGCGCTCGAGCAGTAATCGAATGACTTCGACGTGACTGCCGAGTACTGCGTAGAAGAGTGCCGTTTCGCCGTCACCCGTATGCGCATCGGGCTCGACACCGCGCTCGAGCAGGAAGCTCACGATCTCAGCCTGTCCATACCCGGCGGCATACCGCAGGGCCATCTCGCGTCTCGACACGTCGGCAGTAGCGACGAGCTGCTGCACGATGTCGAGCCGTCCGATTCCTGCCGCGCCGACGATGCCGACATGGGCGCCACGCTCGGCGAGGTACTGCGCGGCCTCCGGACATCCGTTAGCGAGACACGCATACACCGCGTCAGCGTTGTTGCCCGCCAGATTGGGATGCTCGATCTGCGCACCGTGATCCAACAGCACTTGGATCACGGGAATCTGGACGCCGGCTGCGCGCGGAGGACTGCTCGTCGCTACGAGGCCCAACGCCGTGCACCCGCCGCCGTACACATCCGCCTCCGCTTCGACGTCCGCACCCGCCGCGAGCAGTAGCTCGGTGACGCGCGCCGCATTCGGGGGGGACTTCTGGCGGTAGTTCTCAACGCCGTTCGCCGAGACGTAGTGCAGCAACGTGGCCCGATGCTCCCGCGCCGATCGCGCGCGAATCAGCTCCGGATGCTGCCGCAGGAGCTGCTGCAGGAACGCCTCGTCGCCGCGGACGATGGCCTCGGCCGCCGCCTCGAACGCGGCGGTCTCCGTGCCAGCATGAGCGAGGGCATCGAGGTGAGCGGCGAAGGTGGGCCAGCTCGTAAAACCGTGCGACCGCGCGAGCACGAATTGCGCGTCGGCCAGCACGCAGCGGCGAGCTTCGCGGGTCAATGTTCTCGCCGCGAACTCCCCGACCTGCTGTGCCGCGCGATCGATCGTTGTCCGCGCCGAGCCGGCGAGGAGCGATGCCATCCAGCGGTCGGCCCATGCGGCGATCGCCGGCGTGCCCGCGTCACAGGCTTTGACGAGATCCTTGGCCTGTTTCCGGTATTGCTCGAGGCTGGGACTTGGGGGAAGCGGCAGTGCGTCCTGCGGATTGGGAAACATACGAAGCTCCTTTCAGTGCACGCCCGTCGTCCGCGAGTGTCGGGCTGAAAGAAGTTCGCGATTCAATTGTACCTGCTTGAGGGTGGGCACGGCCCTTTCCGCGGACTGGATGCGCCCCTCGCGCTTCTAGAACGCTAGCTCCAGTCCCGCGGAAAAGTCAAACAGCGCGGGGGGGGGGGGGGGGGAGCCATGAGCATCGATCGCCGAGCCTTTCTCAAAGACACAACTGCCACTGCGGCGGCTTTGACCGTACCGCTCTTGATTCGAACCCAGCAATCCGATCTCGCCCCAATCTTCGCGCAGATCGAACGCCGCCACGACGAATCGGTGCAACGGCTGCAGGAATGGATCCGCCAGCCGTCGATCGCTGCGGAGAACCGCGGCATGAATGAGGGATGCGAGCTGACGATGCGGATGCTGCGCGATGCGGGGTTCCAACAGGTCACGAAAGTCCCCAGCGACGGGCAGCCCGGCATCTTCGCCACGTTCGACGCGGGCGCGCCCAAGACGCTCGGCCTCTACTTCATGTACGACGTCAAACAGGTCGACCCGGCGGAATGGTCGTCGCCCCCGTGGGACGCGGCGCTCGTGGACAAACAAGGGTTGGGCAAGGTCGTCATGGGGCGCGGCGCGGTGAATCAGAAAGGGCCCGAGGCCACATTCCTCGCCGCACTGCACGCGATCCGCGGCGCGGGCCGCAAGCTGCCCGTCAATCTCGTCCTCGTCGCCGAGGGTGAGGAGGAGATCGGCTCGCCGCATTTCCCGCAGATCGTGCGGCGGCCAGAGGTGCTCGCGGCGCTGAAGCCCTGCGTCGGCATCTTCATGCCATCGGCCGGCCAAGGCCTCGACGGCCAGGTCACGATCACACTCGGCGCCAAGGGCGTGATCGAGTGTGAGCTGGTCTCGAGCGGGGAGCGGTGGGGACGCGGTCCGCGCGCCGACATTCACTCGAGCAATAAGGCCAGAGTCGACAGCCCCGCGTGGCACCTGGTGCAGGCCCTCGCGACGCTCGTCTCCCCCGACGGCAACGATCCCGTGATCGACAACTTTGCCGACAAGGCTCGGCCGCTCTCCGCGGACGAAAAAGCGATGATCGCCGCCGCCGCCGCTCGACTGGACGAGAACGCCGCGAAGCAATTGCTCGGCGTGCAGCACTGGGTCCACGATGCCGGCTGGACCGAGGCGCTTGAGCTCCTGATGTCGCGTCCTACCGTCAACATCGAAGGACTCGTGGGCGGCTACACCGGCCCCGGCGGCAAGACGATTCTGCCGCACCGGGCCACGGCGAAGCTCGATCTGCGCCTCGTGCCCGACATGACGGCCGCCGATGCACTCGCTGCGCTCAAGGCGCATCTCGCCAGGCGCGGCTTCGGTGATATCGAGGTCAACATGACGGGGGGCTACGATCCGACGAGCACGGCGCGCGACGCCATGGTGATTCGGGCGCAGGAAGCGGTGTATCGGCGCTCCCGCATCGAGCCGATTCTGCTGCCGCGCAATGCCGGCTCCTGGCCCGGCTACGTTTTCACCGGCGAGCCATTGAAGCTCGCGGCCGGACACTTTGGCCTCGGCCATGGCAGCGGCGCGCACGCTCCGGATGAGTACTACGTCATCGAGTCCACGAATCCCAAGGTACAGGGCATCGATGGCGGCACGCGCTCGTACGTCGAGTATCTGTTCGAGGTGGCGCGAGCGCGCGTCTAGCTCAGGGCCAGCGTCGGCGTGAAGTCGGGCGTCCGGCGCGCCTTGGTCGCCTGCTCGAACGCATACGCCACCCGAAGCAACACCGGCTCGCTCCAGGCGCGCCCATAGAACGAGATGCCGAGCGGCAGGCCGAAGTGGAAACCCGCCGGGACCGTGATGTGCGGGTATCCGGAGACCGCGGGGAACTGCGAGCTGCCGGGACCGCCCCCACCACTCCCGCCGCCCGCGAGGTCGACGAGTGACGCGATCCCGCCCGAGGGCCCGAGCATCGCGTCGAGCTTGTACTTGTCCATCGTGGCGTCGATGCCCTTGGTGCGGGTCAGCTCGATGCACTTGGCGCGCGCGTCGAGGTAGGCCTGCTCGGTGAGCGGCCCCCGGGCTTGCGAGGCGATGAACGTCTCCTGCCCGAAGTAGGGCATCTCGCGGTCCTCGTTTGCCGCGTTGAACGCGATCAGGTCCGCGAGGGTGCGCGGCTTTACGGTGGCGGGCATCGTGGCGAGATAGGCGTTCAGATCCGTCTTGAATTCGTACTGCAGCACGTCGCGCTCGTTCATGCCCAGCTGGCCGGCCGTTTCGATTGCGGCGGGGTCGACGACCTCGGCGCCCTGGGCCTTGAGCACCGCGATCGCCTGCTCCAGCACCGTGTCTACAATCGGATTGTTGCCGGTGCGCGCCTGGACACCGATACGCGCGCCCTTCAATCCGCTCGAGTCGAGAAACGCCGTGTAGTCCTTCGCGACATGACCTTGAGCGTCTGCCGTCGCCGGATCGCGCGGGTCCACGCCGGCCAGCGCCGTGAGCAGCGCGGCGGCGTCGGCCACGGTGCGCGCCATCGGTCCCGCGGTGTCCTGACTGTGGGCGATCGGGATGATCCCCGCGCGGCTCACCAGGCCCACGGTCGGCTTCATGCCGACGATGCCGCAGGTGTTCGCCGGACTGACAATCGACCCGTCCGTTTCGGTGCCCACCGCGACCGCGCAGAGATTGGCGCTCACTGACACCGCCGACCCGGAGCTCGAGCCCGATGGCGTACGATCCAGCACGTACGGGTTGCGGCACTGGCGGCCGCGGCCGCTCCAGCCGCTCGATGAGCGGCTGGACCGGAAGTTGGCCCACTCTGAGAGGTTCGCCTTGGCGAGGATCACGGCGCCCGCGGCGCGCAATTTTTCGACGATGGACGCATCGCGCACCGCGAAGTTGCCCTCGAGTGCGAGGGAGCCCGCGGCCGTCTGCATCTTGTCGTGTGTGTCGATGTTGTCCTTGACGATGACCGGGATCCCATGGAGGGGACCGCGCACCTTGCCGCGGCGCCGCTCGCCGTCCAGCCCGTCCGCGGTCGCGAGCGCGTCAGGATTCGTCTCGAGCACCGCGCGCAGCATGGGACCCTGGCGATCGAGCGCCGCGATGCGATCCAGGTAAGCCTGAGTCACCCCGCGCGCCGAGAGGCGTCCGGCTTTCATGCCGTCCTGGAGCTGGGCGATCGTGGTTTCCTCGAGGGCGAACGCCTGCTGCGGACTTGGGTGAGCTCGTTCGGTGCCGGGCATCACGATGCCAGCGACGGCCAGGGAGGCGAGCTCCGCGAATTCGCGGCGCGAGAGGGGGTTCGACCGATCAGTCGGGGTCATCTTGGTCCTCGGAGGCTCTCTCATCGAGTGACGCCGAACGCGAACACCGTGCGCGAACGATAGGTCGCGCCCGGACGCAGGATCGTAGATGGGAAGTTCGGGTGGTTCGGTGAGTCGGGAAAATGCTGGGTCTCGAGACAGAGGCCGGAGCGGTACGAGTATACCCGCCCGCCCTTCCCCGTGATCGTGCCGTCGAGGAAGTTGCCCGAGTAGAACTGCACGCCCGGCTCAGTCGTGCTGATATCCAGCGTGCGCCCGCTGCTCGGTTCTACCAGACGGGCAGCGTGCGCGAGACCCGGTGCCTGCCGGTCGAGCACCCAGTTGTGATCGTAGCCACGTCCATACCGCAGCTGCGTGTTGTCCTGCGCGATGCGCGCGCCGATCGGCGTTGGCGTGCGGAAATCGAAAGGCGTGCCGGCGACTGCTGTGATCGCGCCGGTCGGAATGAGCGTTGAGTCGACGGGCGTGAATGCCGCGGCGTCGAGCGTCAGTATGTGGTCGAGGATGTCGCCATTCCCCGCACCGTGCAGGTTCCAGTACGTGTGCTGTGACAGATTCACGGGCGTGGCTTTGTCGCTCGTGGCTTCGTAGTCCACTACCAGCTCATCGCGCGGCGTGAGGGTGTAGGTGACGCGCGTGACGAGCGTTCCGGGGAAACCTTCTTCGCCGTCGTTGCTCGTGTAGCGCAGCGTGACTCCCATGCCGCTGTCGGTCTGGAACGGCTCGCCGCTCCAGACGACCTTGTCGAATCCGCGAACCCCCCCATGCAGCGTGTTTGGCCCATTGTTCTTGGCGAGATGGTACGTCGTGCCGTCGAGGGTGAACTGACCATTGCCGATGCGATTGGCGTAGCGGCCGACGATCGCGCCGAAGTACGGCGAGTCCTTGAGGTAGCCGGCGAGGCTGTCGAAGCCCAGCACGATGTCGTCGAGCTTTCCCGAGCGGTCGGGCGTCCGGATCGACGTGATGATCGCGCCGTACGTGATGACCTGGACTTCGATGCCGTGCGCATTCGTGAGTGTGAACTGAGTCTTCATCGTGTCACGCAGCACAAACAGCACCGTTGGGTCAACCGGGTAACGCCCGAATCGTGCGCCATAGATCGCGAGTCCTCCGGGTAGCGCTGCATCGACCTCCAACCTGACGATCATCGCTCCGGTGCGGGCTCCCGCGCGGAGCGCCGCGGCGGGAATCGGCATGCGGAGCAGCTCCCCGTACGATCCGGCTTCGTAGAGATGCCCATCATGCGGCTGCGCGTACCAGCTGAGGATGCCACGCGAGTCGGCGGGGTCGTCGGGGAGCTCCCAGCGGCCGGCGAGTTCACCGTTTACGCGCACCGTGACCGCACTGCGGAATGGCCTGCTGCCGGTCATCGGATAGCTGTTCGGGTTGCGGCTGGGATCGTGGAAACCACCGCCGCGCATATAGTCCGAGTTGTCCGCCGCTGTGGAGTCGCGGTCCTTGCCGTTCAAGCGTTTCGCTGATGCCTCGACGAGGAACGTCGCGCTCGCGACGTCGTTCGTGTCGAGGCCGGCCGGCCAGGGAATGCGGTACTCGAAATAGCCGCTGCCCGCCCCATTCAGTTTGTGATCGTCCAGCACGCTCCATTGTTTGAGCGTCCAGTGGGCGTCGCGCACGGCGGTGGCCGGCACGCGGGCGACCCGCACCTTCCGGCCATCCAACAACGTCGCCACCGTGGGTGCGTCGCCCTCGACGATGAAGGTGGTGAAGTTGCGCTGCAGCACGGAGTCCTTTGCATCGACGAGGCGCGTTGCCAGCACCAGCGTGGCGGGCTCGTTCGGCATCGTCAGCGCGAGCGGCGGCAACGCCCGCGACATCCAGGGCCGGTACGGCACGCGTGTCACGGCCGTGTCCCACGTGCGCCGCTCACCGAGTGCATTCCAGCCGTAGAGCTCGGTGCGCAACGTGAGCGAATCGCCGAATGCTCTGCCGGTCAGGAATGACGCGTAGAGCGGCACGTCCACCCGCTCGCCCGGCCGAACCGTGCGGCTCAGCTCTGGATCGCCGACCGCGATGTAGAGCGGCGCGTGCAGGTCGCGCAGCGACATCCCGGGCACGATGTCGCCAAACCCGGTTTCCTTCCAGGAGCGGTCGTAGCGCCAGTAGCCGTTCCACTCGTTGATCACGTCGTGGTGCTCGGTGTACAGCCAGCCGCAGACCTTCGGATGACGGCGAAAGGCGTCGATCGCGCGGTGGTAGTCCCAGCTCCAATCCACGTCGCCCGTGCTGCCCTCGTAGCCCCACACGTTGCCGAACTCCGAGTTGCACATCGGCTGACGGGCCTGGCGCCACGGCGCTCGGAAGTTCCAGGTCGAGCCGGGGAACGTGCTGTCGCTGAGCCGCTGGTCGTGCGCGTCCCAGCGCCAGCCGGGCAAGTAGTCGTGCCACGTGTTGAGATCAGTCTCGGTGTGCCCGCTGCCGCAGCACACCGAGTTGTCTTCGACCAGCCGCGTGGGATCGAGCGACTTGGCCAAGCGGTAATCGCGCGCGACGCGACGCTCGGTCGCTGGCAAATAGCGATCGCGGCCGTCGACCTTCGTCTCCAGTCCCCACGTCTCGTTGAACAGCACCCAGGCGAACACCGACGGGTGGTTGTAGTCCCGTGCGATCATGCCGCGCAGCGCGACGTTGTGCTCGCGGAACGCCGCGGAATCGGGCGGACCCCACCAGTTCGGTACGTCGGCCATGATCAGCACGCCCAGCCGATCGGCCCAATACAGTTTGCGCGGCGCCTCGATCTTGACGTGCTCGCGGAGGCCGTTCAACCCGATCGCGCGCGCGCGCAGGATCTCATCGCGCAGCACACTGTCCGACGGAAACGTGTAGTAGCCCTGCGGATGGTACGCCTGGTCGAGCGCCAGCTGGAGATAGACCGGCGTGCCGTTGAGCGCGACGTAGCGGTTCGTCGTGCCGGGCACATCGACGACTCCGATCGTGCGCATGCCGAAGTAGCTCTGCACTCGGTCCTCGGCGAGGCCCTTACCGCTCACGCTCACGCTGACCTCGTGCAAGAAGGGATCGTCCAGCGTCCAGCGGCGCGCTTGCGGCAGCGGGACATCGAGATGCGCAGTCCTCGCGCCGCGCGGGATGCGGTGCGTCACTACCGGACCCCCCCCGCCGGCGCGGTTGGTAAACGCGAGGCGCAGGGTAACCGCACGCGGGGCGGGTTCGAGCAGCCGCAGGTCTATGGCGACTCCGGACAGGTCGGCATGCGGCGTGAAATGCACGAACTCCAGCGGATCGCTGCCACGCGCCTCGAGGTAGACGGTCTGCCACATCCCGCGTGCTTTTCCGTAACCCTGTTTTCCCTCGAGCTTGAAGGCGTGCGGCGTGTCGTCGACTCGCACGACGAGTCGCCGGGACTCACCGGGTCGAGCGTGCGGCAGCTCGAAGGAGAATGGCGTGTAGCCGCCTTGATGCTCGCCCAGCCTCTGGCCATCGAGCCACGCGGTCGTCTTCCAGTCGGACGCGCCGAACACGAGAAACACGCGACGTCCGTGCCAAGTGTCGGGGATCGTGATCGCGCGGGCATACCACCCGATGTCGGCGCTGTCCGGGACGCCCGACAGCGGCGCGCCCCAGGAAAACGGCACCACGATCTCGCGTCCCGCCGGAAGCCCGCGGCTTGGCCAGCCCTCGCGTTCCCCGCTGTTCTGCGGATCGAAGGCGAACCGCCAGCGGCCGTTGAGGTTGAGCCATTGCGCGCGTGCGAAGTCGGGACGCGGATGCTCCGGAAGGGGAATGCTGTCGGGTGCGGCACGCGCGACGGCGACGAGGAGCACCAGGACGAGACTCACCTCATAGCTCGCGGCGTTTCAACTGCTCGACCGCGTAGTGGCACGCCCGCGCGGTCAGCGCCATGTAGGTCAGCGACGGATTCTGACAGCTGCTGGACGTCATCGCGGCGCCGTCGGTAACGAAGACATTCGGCACGTCCCACGACTGGTTCCAGCCGTTGAGCACTGACGTCTTCGGGTCCCGGCCCATGCGGGCCGTTCCCATCTCGTGATTGGTCCCGCCCGGCGTACTCGGCCCACTCGTGCTGGGCTGAATGTCTTTCGCGCCCGCCGCCTCGAGCAGCTCCGCTGCGGTGACGTTCATGTCGCGATGGATCGCCAGCTCGTTGTCGCTCCAGCGGCATTCGATGTGGAGTGACGGGATGCCCCACGCATCGACCAGCGTTGGATGCAGCGTGGCGCGGTTCTCCTCGCGCGGCAGCATCTCGCCGAATCCGTCGAAGCTCATCGACCAGGGGCCGAGCTGCGTCAGCCGTGCCTTGAGCGCCGGCCCGATTCCGGGCGCGTGCAGCGCGGCTTGCCATCCCGCGCGACCCGCACCACCCTGGAATCCGTACCCACGAATGAAGTCGGGATGCCGGGGCGGGGACGTGACATTGCGGAAGCGCGGCACGTAAATGCCGTTGGGACGTTCCCCGATCGTGCGGCGGTCGGTCCAGCCGTCGAATACGCCGCTGGCGCCGCCCCACTTGATGTGATCCATGATGTTGCGACCGACCTGCCCACTCGAGTTGCCAATCCCTGAGTTGAGCAGAATGCGCGCGCTCTCGAGTGCGGATGCACACAGAAAGATCACGCGCGCGCTGTACTCTCGTTCCGCCTTCGTGTTGGCATCGATCACGCGGACTCCGGACACCCGACCTTTCGCGCGGTCGTAGACGAGACTGCGCACGATGCTGAACGGCCGCAGCGTCAGCCGGCCGGTGGCCTGCGCCGCCGGGAGCGTCGCGTTGACGCTGCTGAAATACGACCGCGTGATGCAGCCGCGGTGGCACGGCCCGCAGTAGTGACACGGCGCCCGGCCGTTGTGCGCCGCCGTGAGGTTCGCCACCCGGCCGATCGTGAGCACGCGCGCGCGCCCGAACGTAGCGGCGATCCGTTGGCCCACGTGCTGCTCGACGCAATTCAGCGCCATCGGCGGCAAAAATTGGCCGTCGGGGAGCTGCGCGAGGCCTTCCGCCTGACCGCTCACCCCGATGAAGCGCTCGACGCGATCGTACCAGGGCGCGATGTCCGCGTAGCGGATCGGCCAATCGACCGCGATGCCGTCGCGCACGTTGGCCTCGAAATCGAGATCGCTCCAGCGGTAGACCTGGCGTCCCCAGATGATCGACTTGCCGCCGACTTGCCGGGCGCGAAACCAGTAGAACGGTCGATCGGCCGGCGTGCTGTAGGGGTTGTCGACATCGTCGGTCCAGAAGACGTGACTCAATTCGTCGAACGACACCGAATGACTCTGCATCGGCTGACGCGCGGCGACCGTGCGCCGATCGCCCAGTCCCCGGAACGGCGCCTCCCAGGGAGGTTTGTGCTCGGTGTAATCCTGCTCGGGCACAATCGGTCGGCCGGCTTCGAGCACGAGCGTGCGCAGGCCGAGCTCGGTCAGCTCCTTCGCCGCCCAGCCGCCCGTCATGCCGGAACCGACGACGATGGCGTCAAAATCGGTCATACGGGTGCGCACCCGTCGTACCGCCACGGCAGCGGGTACAGCTTGAGCGCCCGCATGCCCACCTCGGACGTGCAATAGCCGTACACCGTGAGGTACTTGAGCCTCGCGAACCAATGGTCGTTCGTGCCGGCGGCGAAGGCTGCGTTATCCAGCGCGTTGAGCAGCGCGAGCTGGTCGGCTTCGCTGCGATCTACGAAATTTCCCCGCGAGTCCAACTCTTTGAGCCCCGCAAGAAAACGCTCGCGCTCCTCGGGTGTGTGCCAGTCGGTCAGCATCTTGTCGATGAAGGCTCCCACGTT
>WNGD01005543.1_pt1 | contig 16475 bp, 18 predicted proteins | sample 5400671 | NCBI WGS metagenome assembly WNGD01 (sample SAMN13153369, study PRJNA577476) | soil metagenome | isolation source: 40 cm soil or saprolite under grassland replicate 2 | place: USA:California | collected 2016-06-15 | reverse complement strand
TCTGATCTCGGCAGACCCATTGTCGCTCTCGATCGCGCGCAAGTCGGAGCGGCTCCGGTCGATAGGCACGCCAAGTTCAGTGCCCCCTCGCGTGTCGGTGAATTTGATGCGGACATGACCGCTCGCGATGGTTTCCTTCAAGGCCGCGCGCGTTTTTTCGCGCAGGCTCGCTTCGACCGGATGGTCGCCTTTGCAGAGAAATTGCACTAGCTCGCTCACTCCGCCCCTCCTCGTCGATCGGTCGTTTTCGCAGGTACCGTTTGGAACCGCTTGCGCCAGTTGGTGTCAAGCCGACCAGGCCTAGGCGCGTGACGATTCGTAGGTGAAGGGCAACAGATTTCAAGAGCGAACAAAAATTGAACGCAGATCGACGGGCCACGGGAGCTGCTGCCCACAGTGCTTGCCACCATGGTAACTTAGGCCGCTAGGGGGCTGGCGGGTAGCCGAGGGCCACCACGATTTGTGACGCGACTGCGACTCCAATTCCCGCACTCAGCAGCAGTGCCGTACCCGCGACCACGTAATGCAGGTCGCTCGGGCTCTTATGCCAATACCGCCTGCGGGTCCAAGCTCGCAGGATCCACGCCGTCGTCCCGACGCAGAAGAGAACGGCCGCGAGATAGATTGAAACAACCACGAGGGTCATGCCGCACAGACCAAGCGAATCTCGTTAGATGGTACACCGCAGCGAAAGCCGCGACCATGCCGATCCGCCGAGGCCACCATTTCGTAGGTCTGAAGATAGTCCTCGGGCGCGAGTCGTCCGCGCGAAAACAGACCTCATCGCTCGCAATCGCGAGCCCAAAAATGCAGAAGGAACGCTCTGACGAATGGAAGCATCCTCGGTTTGAAATCGGAAGGCGCGCGAACAATGTGAACGTCGGAAAGTTCAGGCAGGGCCTCGTCTTTTAGATGGTCCAGAATGCTCGCGCGCATCTCGGTCGCGGACTTGCGGAATCGGAATACCTTGATGAGCGCGACACTCTGGCCCGCGAGCACAACCATCCACGGATCAGCTGTAGTGCCGTCAACGCTGAGACCGGTTTCCTCGGCAATCTCCCGTCGGACATTGCGATCGAAGTCGACACGGCCGCAGACAACATCCCGCGGGTCGGGCATGCCGGCCGGAAAGTAAATCCCTCCGGCACCGGCGGTGTGGGCATTCATGACGCCCAACACGAACGCGCTGTCGCAGGATAGCAACGCCCCCATCGCGAAGCACGCCCGGACGTCGCGGTCGGGAAAACCCCAATCACGCCAAGCGATGAAACTTGCGTAGTCAGTCTCGAACAAAGTGCCCCGCAGCATGGTGTCCGAAATCTCAAAATCGCGCAGCACCAGGACGCGCCCGTTCCACAATTGGGGCTTCGCGCGCCGCAAATGCGTGAAATAGTCTTCGATCTCGGTGCGCCGGTCGGCAGCGAACGACCATGGCAGGGGAGAAACAAGGAAATCCAAGCGCTGAACGGGAATGATATCGATGTCCGTCATTTTGCATTTTCGGCGCTGCATAGCGCTCCCTAGGAGTTCGATCCCGGCTCGGTCAGCGCCCGCTCGAAGGCCCCCACGGCGCTGGTGCCCCGCAGCAAGCCTCCCGTCGAGACGTCGTTCGCTCCCTGCGTCAGGAACAGAAATTCGATCTTACCGCAATTGACCGAAAAACGTGATCGATGCCAGTCTCATGCCGCGACGACCATCCCATTCGCTACGAATGCGGCCCACAGCGCCTGCCTCGGCTCGCTCAGCTCAGGGAAGTTCGACGCGAGGCTCATGATGACCGGCAGCGACGCCGAACTCGGCTTCGTCATCACGGCTTTCGAGTTGTTGCTCGAGGTCGACCGCGCCTTACCGGCGACGCAAGGGGCCGAGGAAGAATGGTCGAGTTGACGGAGCAATCAAATGATTTGGAGAGTCGGGAAGGTCGAGAACATCGACATGGGATCGGGCTTCCTTCCCAGTCCCGGATTCACGATTCAACAAGACGGCCGATCGCCCTCGCTGACGATAATCTTCGAGGACCTGAAAACTGCCGAGCAATGCGCTTCGTCGATGCGCGAAATCATCGACAAGGCGACGGCGATCAGGGGCTGCGATTAGCGGCTCTTTCCAGGCGCTGCGTGCGGGACGAGGACCCGAGACGGCGTCAACGCCCCTCTTATCCGGGACGTTAGCGGGTGCGCGGCGCAATGGAAGAGCCCGGCGCCGATCGGCACGGCCAGGGCGCTGCATATTTGACCAAATTGCTCTTTTGCACGCCACGGCGCGGTGGCCGGCCCGTCGTCAGCAATGCCGGGAGGGTGTCCCTGTCTTGCGCCCGCGGCATTGCGGAGGGCGCGATGGACCTTACATAACGGCTTGAGCCGGAAACGGAGGGATCCCCCGATTGACTCCATGAGCGCCAAACCGCAGCAGCTTGGTCCATCTGACGTCGGGACGCCGGCATCGACCATCCCGATGGGGCTGCGAATATTGGCCATGACTCTTCGTGCGCTGTTCATCGGGGCGCTCGTGGTCGTGACCGTGCGCGTGAGCAGCCCCCAGAGCGAGACCCTTTCGTCCGTCTACGAGACCCCCGGCGATCTGATCAGGCTTGCCCTGGGATTTGCGGTGTGTCTGTGGATCGTGCTCCATCTTTTCATGCTTCCCAAGGACGCCGAGGGATATCGGACCTGGGTCTACCTCGGCCTTGTGGTCGTCCCGATCGCATTGGCGATTGCCTTCGCCATCTGGTGACGTGCGCCCGCAACACGCGCGTCTCTTTCGGGGAAGAGAGCGGTCATGCGGCGGACGTCGCTGCAATGGCTGGGTTTGACGCGAAACCGAACTCGCACGTGCTGCTCGCTGCGACCCATCAGGTCAGGTACGTCTTGTTATCGGCGCCCAGTGCAGGCGCGGCGATTGCCGCTGCGGGGGCTGCGCGAAAGTCGGGATCGAGCGGCACCGGGAGCGCCGGCATGGTCGCCCCCTCGGGATTGGTGAGCACGTGGCCGAACACGCCACGCGCCATGTAGTGCGGGTCCGTCAATGCGTCACCGAGGCTCGCAACGATGGAGCAGCAACAATCTTTGCCGGCGAAACGCGAGCGCCAGACGTCTGCTGTCTCGGTCGCAATGATCGTGGCAATACGAGCTTTCGTCGCCGCCGGATTTTTCTTATCGTCACGAAACTCAGGCTCGAGACCCATGAGGTCGCAGAACGTCTCCCAGAATTTCTGTTCGAGCGGCGCAGCCGCCACCACTCTGCCGTCCTTGGTGGGATAGAGGCCATAACGGGGCGAGCCGCCGGTCACGTAGCCCGCCCCATTTCCCGGCCAAGTGCCCGCGACGAGACCCTGACCGATCGCCCAGAACATGAGCGGGAACAGATTTTCCGCCATCGCCACATCGAGGTGGCGCCCGCGTCCCGTCCGGCGACGCTCCTCGAGAGCCAATAAAATGTTCATCACAGCCGGGTATGCGCCGCCCGCGATGTCCGCGATCAGCGTCGGCGGCAAGACCGGCCGCGACGGATCGCCCATCGACAGCGCCAGCAGACCTGCATCGCCGATATAGTTGAGGTCATGGGCGGCAACGTCGCGTTTGAGACCACTTTGCCCATATCCCGAGATTGAACAGTAGACGACCGTGGGATTGAGCTTGGTCACCGAGTCGTAGTCGAGCCCGAGCCGCGCCATGACGCCGGGTCGGAATTGCTCGACGATGACATCCGCGCGTTGCACCAAGGGCTGCAGCCGGGCCCGTTCCGCGACGTTTTTCAGGTCAAGGGCGACACTGCGCTTCCCGCGATTGAGCAGCGCGAAGCCCACGCTGTCGTGCCCCCATTTGGTCGCACGGCCGCGCATCTCCTCGCCGCGTGGCGGCTCAATCTTGACAACCTCCGCGCCGGCCTCGGCCAACAGCAGCGTCGCCAGTGGCCCCGGTAGCAAGGTCGAGAAGTCGAGGACAAACAGACCTTCAAGCGGCCGCATCGCACGTTCCCTGTTTTGGAGAGAGGGGCGGTATTTATCGTGCAGATCAATTTGCTTTGGAAGAGCCGGCACAAGTCTGCTCTGCAGCCATCGCGCGTTCTGCGCTGGCCTTCCGCAACGTGGGGCATATGGATAGCCTATGCGGTGCCGACCGGAAATCAGAAATCGCAGCGACGGTGAAGGGATGTCCAAGGACAACACGACGGTAGGGTTCGTCGGGCTGGGCACCATGGGCGGCCGGATGGCCGCCAACGTGCAAAGAGCCGGCTTCAAGCTCCTCGTCCACGACCTGCATAGGCAGGCGGCCAGCCATCATCTTGCCGCTGGCGCCATCTGGGCAGACAGCCCGCGGGCGCTCGCAAGGGAGGCCGACGTCATCTTCTCCTCGTTGCCGGAACCGAGCGATGTGGAGGCGGTCGCGCTCGGGCCGGACGGTCTCATCGCCGGCATCAAGCCCGGCGCCGCCTATTTCGAGCTCTCGACCAATTCGCCGAGCGTCGTGAAGAAGCTCAACGCTGCCTTCGCCGAGAGAGGCGCGCACATGCTGGACGCGCCCGTGAGCGGCGGCCCCGCAGGGGCAGCATCCCGCAAGCTCGCGATCTGGGTCGGTGGGGACGAAAACGTCTTCAACCGGCACAAGGCCGTGCTCGACGCCATCGGCGACAAGGTCGCCTATATCGGGCCGATCGGCAGCGCCACCGTGGCCAAGCTCGTCCACAACATGTCGGGCTATGCAATCGTCTGTGCGCTTGCCGAAACCTTCACCATGGGCGTGAAGGCGGGCATCGAGCCGCTCGCGCTGTGGCAGGCGGTGCGCCAAGGCGCGGCCGGGCGCCGTTTTACCTTCGATGCCTTGATCGACCAGTTCCTGCCCGGCAAGTACGATCCGCCGGCCTTCGCGCTCAAGCTCGCCCACAAGGACGTTTCGCTCGCCAATGCGCTCGGCCGCGAGCTCGGCGTGCCCATGCGCATGTGCAATCTCACGCTCGCCGAGATGACGGAAGCTCTCGCGCGTGGGTGGGGCGGCCGCGATTCGCGCTCGGTGATGCTGCTGCAGCAGGAACGCGCGGGCGTCGAGATCGCCGTAGATGCCGAGCGGTTGCGCCTAGCGCTCGCGCCCGCGGTCCCGAAGGACAGCGCAAAGCCCGCCTGATTCTCACGGTTCTGAGATTGCGCGAAACGCAACGACGAGCGTTGGCACCGGTGCCGTCATTCGCTCCCTGCGAGACCGGCTTTGCGCACGATGTCGCCCAGGCGGGCGATCTCGGCTTGCACGAACGTCCGCAATTCATCGGGGGCGGCCGAGTCGACCGGGATCAGCCCCTGGCGCTGGATGAACTCTTCGCGAACATCCGGTTCACGCAGAACCACGCGCAGGTCGGCGTGGAGCTTGTCGACGATCGAGCGTGGCGTCTTGGCGGGCGCCACCAGCATCCACCATGACGCCGCGTCGTATCCGGGCACGCCGATTTCGGCGAGCGGCGGCACGTCCGGGATGGCGCCGACGCGTTCTTTCGTCGTCACGCCGAGCATTCGCACCTTGCCGCTATGGGCGAGCGGCAGCGCGAGCGGGATGGGCGAGGTCATCATCGCAATATGCCCGCCGGCGAGATCGTTGAGCGCAGGCTGCATGCCCTTGTAGGGAACATGTTGCATCGGGATGCCGAGCCTCATCTTGAGGAGCTCGCCATTGAGATGCTGTCCGGTCCCGGGGCCGGCCGAGCCGAACGACAGTCCGCCCTGGGTGGAACGCGCCAGCTTGACCAGGTCCTCGATCGAACGCACCGGCAGCGCCGCGTTGACCAACAGAACCTCGGGTGACCTGGCAATCTGCACGATCGGGATAAAATCGGCGAGCGGATCGTAAGGAAGATTCTTGTGCAAGGAGACGTTGGTTGCCATGGTGTTGCTGGCGGCGGTCATGAGCGTATACCCGTCCGGCGTCGCATGCGCGACGAACACCGAGCCGGTGATCGAACTCGCACCCGGCCGGTTCTCGATCACGAACGATTGCCCATAAAGCCGCTCGAGCTTGCTGCCGATCAGCCGGGCGAGGATGCTGTACATGCCGCCGGGCGCGGAAGGCGCAACGATGGTGACGGTGCGGTTCGGATAATCTTGCGCCCGCGCGGCCGAAGCGGCGAACAGGACAAGACCGACGAAGGCCCATAGCGCGGGCCGTGCGCGTTGGCTGAGTGAGCGTGGCGTCATGGGTTTTCGCCGAATTGCGCCATCGTTCTCAAAACTTGATCGGCGAGCCACGGCCGACGGGTTGGATTGACGAGCACGCGCGCTAATCGATCTTGATGCCGACCGCCTTGATGACGGCGCTCCATTTGGCGATTTCCGATTTGAGCAGCTGTCCCAGCTCCTCGGGCGAAGAGCCCTCGGCCAGGTAACCGGTTTGGGCGAGCTTGTCCTTGATCGCCGGGTCGGCGAGAGCCGCGTTGGTGTCGGCGCTGATCTTGCGCACGATCGCAGGCGGCGTCTTGGCCGGAACGAACAGCGCCTGCCACGCCGTCACGTCGTAACCTCGCACGCCCGCCTCGGCGATGGTCGGCACGTCGGGGGCGGCCGCATCCCGCTGCCCGCCGGTGGTCGCCAAAACGCGAACCTGCCCCGACCGCGCGTAGGACAGCAATGTGCCGCTGCCGAAATAGCAGTCCACCCGGCCTGGTATGAGGTCGGTGAAGGCGGGCGAGGCGCCGCGATAAGGAACGTGCGTCATCTGGAGGCCGGCCATCTGTAGGAACAACATCTCGGCCAAGTACGGCGCGCTGCCGGTGCCGGGCGATGCGATCGTGAGCTTGCCGGGACGGGACTTGGCATAGTCGATGAATTCCTTCATCGAATGGGCCGGCGAGGAGTTCGGCACGAACACGAAATAGGCAAGCTGGGTGACGAGCGAGACCGGCGCAAAATCCGTGGTCGGATCGTAGTTCAGCGAGCGGTAGAGGCTGGTATTCACCGCTAGCGACGCGGTGGCGAACAAGACCGTGTATCCGTCGGGATCGGACTGCGCGACGTATTCGTTGCCGATGTTGGTCCCGGCGCCGCCCTTGTTCTCGACGACGACCTGTTGACCCCACATCTTCGAAAGCTTTTCGGCGAGCATGCGCGCGACGATATCCGTCGGGCCCCCGGCGGCGACCGGCACGATGAGGCGCACGGGTTTGTTCGGGAAATCGCCCTTCGGGGCCTGCGCACGCGCCGCGCGTCTGAAAAGGTTGGGCGCGAGTGCCGGCGCAGCGCAGAGGGCAATCAAGTGACGACGGGTGAGCATCTCGGTACCCCCGTGGTCTCGATATTACCACTCTATCCCGCGGCGCAGGCTCCACATATTCGGCGAAAGGTCGCGCCTGCCGCTTGTCCCCGAGGCAAGCCAAGTTGCTGCCTAGCCCGAAGGACGGCGCGGCGCCGGCTTCGTGCCGACGGAATATTCAAATCGACCTACGGCTCCGCTGGCCCGATCGGCCAACGGAGCCAACTCGACAGACGCCTGCGGGCGACGCGGCTACTTGTTGACGAGCGCCGCACCTGCCGTGCAGATCACCTCATCCTGCGACCCGGTGCCCCCCGAACAGCCGACGGCGCCGATGATCTTGCCGTCCTCGATCAACGGGATGCCGCCCCGCGACGCGATGACGTCATCGAGGGTCAATATGTATTTGAGATCGAACTTTTGCACCACGTCCTCGAAGGCCTTGGTCGGACGGCGGTACTTGACTGCGGCGCGCGCCTTGTGCTCGGCGATTGCGATCGAGGCCAGTTGCGCATCGTCCATCCGCAGGAAGGCGACAAGATTGGCGCCCGAGTCGACGACCGCGATGTTCATCGGCCAGCCCTTCTTGCTGGCTTCCGCAGCGGCGGCCTCGATCACCGCGTTGGCGCGTTTCGCTCCAATCGGCGATCCATAGGCGGCGCTGAACGGCATCTTTTCAGGAACGGCGTCGAGATTGGGCGGAGCAGGTTGCTGAGCGCGCAACTCGGTACTGACCAGCATTGCCGCACCGACAAGCAGTGACGGCAAAATCTGCCTTCGCATGAATAACCTCCCAAGACTGTCGTTGAAGACCACTACCGCACGAGGGTTGACCGCGCCGTTGAAACAGCGCGCGCGAGTGACTGTATAGAACCGGGCCTTACGCCTCAACCCGCAAGCTCAGCCTCCGCGCGATCCAAACCTTTCACCATCGGCACGACCTTCGCGACAGTTTTGAGTCACGACGGCTTTCGCCCGCAGCGTGCTAGCGCACCTTGTAAAGGGCATGCCGCCGATTGTGCGTGAAGGGCCGGACCTGGCCCGGCCAGCGGCCTTCTTCGACCGCATTGGCCCACGCCGAGCTGACAAGGACGTGGGGGCCGTCAATCTCGTAAACCGCGCTGTAGCGTGGGCCGTCATGCGCGACCTTCTTCTCGGCGCCGCCGATGCTCAGGGCGAAGTGCTCTCCCGCCAACCGCGTCACTGCGCGCACGCCCGGCACCTTGAGAAGATTGGGGATGTGCTCGGTGTCGTAGACCTCATTGAAGAGCGCCTCTTTGTCGGCATCGACATCCATGTTCACCACGAAGAGGTACTTGGAGCTGATCGGCATGAGGATCTGCCTCGCTTATCTTGCGCTTGCGCACCCCCGGCACGGGGGCCGTGCTATCGTAGGTGACGTGCTGTTGCGATGCTACCGCCTGGAGGGAGCCCGCCGTGTCGATCGCCTCAACGTCCGCCGCAACGTCGACCCCCTACTATCTTCCCGTCCGCCAGGACTGGCTTGATCGGCGCAAGGAGCCGATCCTTGCGCCCGATCTGCCCATCGTCGATCCCCACCACCATCTGTGGGACCGGCCGGGCTGGCGTTATCTGCTCGATGAATTGCTGGCGGATACGAGCAGCGGCCACAACGTCGTCGCCACCGTGTTCGTACAGGCGCGCGCGATGACGCGCGCCGCAGGCCCGGTCGAAATGCGGCCGGTGGGCGAAACCGAGTTCGTCAACGGCGTCGCCGCCATGAGTGCGAGCGGCATTTACGGCAAGACCAAGCATTGCGCCGGCATTGTCGGCCACGCGGACCTGACGTTGGGCAGCCGAGTCGAGCCGGTGCTCGCCGCCCACATTCGTGCCGGCGGTGATCGCTTCCGCGGCATCCGCCACATCAGTGCCTGGGACGCCGACGCGTCGATCCGCAATCCGGCCTACAGCCCGCCGCGCGGTCTCTTGGGCGACAAAAACTTTCGCGAAGGGTTCGCCATTCTCGGCCGACTCGGCCTCTCCTTCGACGCCTGGCTCTACCATCCCCAGATCGACGACGTTCGCGATCTCGCGCGCGCCTTTGCTGAAACGAAGATCGTCCTCAATCACGTGGGCGGCCCGATTGGAATCGGCGCCTATGCCGGCAAGCACAAGCAAGTATTTCCCGGCTGGGCCGCATCGATCAAGGCGCTCGCCGCCTGCCCGAATGTTCACGTCAAGCTCGGGGGCCTCGGCATGCGCATGGGCGGCTTCGGCTTCCACGAGCAGTCCGAGCCCCCATCCTCGGAGACGCTGGCAGCCACGTGGCGTCCCTACATCGAGACCTGCATCAATGCGTTCGGGCCGTCGCGATGCATGTTCGAGAGCAACTTTCCCGTCGACAAGGGCTCCTACAGCTATCCGGTGTTCTGGAACGCCTGCAAGCTTCTGACCAAGGGCGCAAGCGACGCCGAGAAAGCCGACCTGTTCTCTGGCACCGCGACGAGGTTCTACCGCCTCGACGTGTCCGGCTGACGCCATTAGGAGCCCACAAATACGGGCGACGCGCGGGGCTATGGCATTCGTTGGCTGGCGAGTTGGGAGGAGTGCGATGCGGACGATCATGTCGGCGGCGATACTCTCTATGTCGATAGCGAGTCCGGCAGAAGCTATCCGGCCGGACGAATGCGAGCAGCAACGTGCGCTGTTTCCAAAGGAATGGAATGACGTCAGTAAGGAGAAGCCGCTGTTCTTCTGCTGGTCGCACTATTCCGGCGCTTTCAAAGTCACGCTTGGAGCGGCCGACGACAAGGGCCGCCGGCTTATGAGTCTCGTGCCGCTCGAGCGGAACGACGCCAAAGCCAAACAAGATACTTCGAAAGACGTTTTTCGCATTTGGCTGGACAAGGAACAGATCCACCGGCTGCAAGAAGGAAAGTATTTTGCGACCGTCGTACGACAAAAGGAATCCTGCTGGATTCGCGGAGCGCTTTCGGGGCCGGACGACGGCAAAGAAGATTCGGTCTTCTTCTTGGACGGCGCAAACCCCAAATCCGACAGCCCCGACGCGGGTTCGTTCTACAACAAGGCTCCGCGATTCAGCGTGTTTCAGGGCGACTCTTACGACTGCGAAGCGATCAAGTAGCGCGCCCCCACGCGGGCGGGAACGTCGGCTTGTCGGCGACGGTCTCCATGCTCAGGGGACTCTGAGGCGGCGACGCGAACCCAATCCCAGCCGAGCGGCAGGTTATATCCCCAGCGCAACCTCTGCCCAGTGCACCACGGGTTTGCTGTTGAGAAACTCCATGACGCCGGGCTCGATCCTCGCGGGTCGGTCGTGCGGGAGCACGACCGTCGCGACAATCATGTCGCAGCGGTCGTTGAACACGACTGAGATCGCGGACTTGCCTAGCCGATTGCGAGCGGCGAGCGCGTAGGCGCGACTGCGACCCTTCATCCAGGCAACCGTGATCGGCCGGCCGGCGCCGAGGGGTGAGACCTCGCCGCCGACGAGATCGAAGTCGCTCATGCGATCGAGGTCGGCGTCATCGGCGACGCCTGTTGTGCAATTGCAGGAGCCGAGCTTGGCGCGGAGATAGAGCTTGACCTCGACGCCGCAGTCGGCCGCCTTGCAGGCGAATGCGCGGCCGGTTCCCCATTGATCCATGGGGAACGGCCACTTCGTTTCCACCCAGAGCGGCCGGGCGTCCGATGCGTCGCCCGTCAGCTTGCCCGCGGGCCTTGGCGCGATGAGCGCGACGGCGATCGCGCCTGCGAGCCCCGCCGCCAGCGCGAGCGCCAATCCCGCGAACTTCATCACGAGGCTGCCCTCGCGGCGCCGTCTCGCTCAGCGCGCGCTTTGCGCCACGAACGCGCGCGCCTGCGCGATCTGAGGTCTGACCGGATCGGCATTCTCCGTGAGCGCGACGGCCTCGGCGTAATGCGCTCGCGCCTTGGCGGGATCGCCTGCCTTTTCCGCGGCCGACGCGGCGCCAAGCGTGGCGCCCAGCCGGTTCGGCTCCTTTTTCAAGGTCGCCTCGAAGGCGGCGAGCGCTTCCTTGGCCATGCCGCGCTCGAGCAGCATCGTGCCGTAGAGTTCGCGCGCCGGCGTCGGCACGCCTGGGGTCACCGGATGCTTCTCGGTCCTGTCCTCGGCATCGGCGGCGGCGCTCATGGCCTTGAGCGCGTCGTCGTACTTGCCCTCGGCATACAACACCCAGGCGGTCGCGACCTGCGACTGGATGTCGACTTGCTCGGCCCAATACGCGTCCTTGGCCGCGCGCAGCTTCTCGCGCAGTTCGGCGAGTTTGGCGATGTCGGCCTTGGCGGCGTCCGGCTGGCCCGACCGCGCCGCGCCGAAAGCTCGGGCGAAGTGCGTCATGGCTTCGACGTGGGCCAGCGGGGTGGGCCTGACCGCAAGCTGCGCGGCCGCGTTCCAATCGCCGCGCTCGATCGCGTAGCGCGCTGGACTGACGGCCAGCGCGTAGGGCCCGGCAATGAACGTCTCGGTGAAGCCGCCGATCCCGCGCATTTCATCCAAGACCGCCTGCGCTTTCGCATCCTGCCCGGTCTGCAGGTAGGCATAGACGAGGTAATCCATTGCGTGCAGTTGGTCGTGGCCCTCGTTGCTGGCCTTGGCGGCCCGCGCCGCTTCCGCGTTGGAGCCGATCGATTCCTTCCAATAGCCGACGCGGGTGAAGATATGCGACGGCATGTGCTGCGCGTGCGGCGCCGCCGGCGCAATCTGGGAATACCGCTTGGCCGCGTCGAGGCCTCGCTCCGCCAGGGCCGGCGTGTCGTAGAGATGGATCAGATAGTGGGCGACGCCGGGATGGCGCGGTTGGCGCAGGAAGATCGGCTCTTGTCGCTCGGCGGGGCTGCGACATTGAGTTCGATCGCATAGAGAATTTGGGCCTCGTCGTCCTTCGGATAGGTCTGCGCCACGCCTTCCATGGCCTTGAGGTAGGCGAGCACGCGGGTGCGATGATCGACTTTGTCGAAGTCGGTATAGAACGCGGCCATCGCATTGATGAAATCGCGCTCGCGTTGCGTCTTCGCGCCGATCGCCTTGCTCTTCTCAATCGCCGCGAGGCCGAGCGGAAGGTTGCCCACGGGCGGCGGCGCGTGCGGATTGTTGAGGAGGCTCAGCGCAATGCCCCAATAGGCGATGCCGCAATTTGGGTCGGCTTTGAGCACCTCCTCGAATAGTTCCCTCGACTCGCGATACCAGAATGAATGCTGGTAACGCATGGCGCGATCAAAGCGCCGCTGCGCCACCTCGTTGCAGGACGTGTCGAAATGAACGGTGCCCAATCGCTGGTCAGTTTCTTCCTGACCGAGGATAGGCTGCGAGAATGAAACGCTGGCCGCGATCGAGGCGGCAGCGACGGCAAATGCTGACCTGATCATGGGACTTTCTCCTATCCGTGTCGTACGTTCGAGCCGACCGCCCGATAAATTTTCCAACGCTATCAGGGGCCGCCCTGCCCCACAATTCCGCCGAGCTGACGCGGCCTACGGCGACGGGAACCACGCGAGAGATCGAATGAGGCGCGGCGAGTTGATCACGCTCATCGGCGGCGCGGCGGCAACGCGGCCGCTCGCGGCGCGCGCGGCAGCTATTCCTCGGGCTCTCTGACGACCGCCGGTTCTTCGTCCCGGTCCTCGTCCTCTTCGTCGTCTTCGTCCTCGTCGTCACAACATTCACGGACGATGTTAGCGCGCCAGCGCGGGGGCGGCAAAGCGTCTGCATTGCTGCCCTTCAATGCGGCCGCCTATGAGCGAGAAGCGCTGACGGGTGATGCCTCGGGGACACCACCGCTTCACCGCGAGCTAAACTCGCCCATCTTCCGGCGAGACTGGCCGGACCCTGAACACCAGGCGTTGCAAGCGGTTTGCCAGCAAGCGCGGCTCTGTGTTCGTGCCGGCCTCGTTGAGCCTGTCGATGATGTCCTGAATCGCATTGCAGTGACACCAGGCGGTTTCCAACAATCGCTCCGCCGTGTTGGGGTGCTCCTCGTGATGTCGTCTTGAATTCGTCGTTTCTTCCTTGCCTGGCATTGTCGCTTCCGTCTCCATTGGTGCACCCCTCGAGCGTCACTTTGCATGACTCATCTCTTGGGCCTATGTGAGCTACTTCACATTGCGCCCTTCGCCTTTAGTCGCGTGGAGGCGCCTTGCTGAGAGGCGCGTCTAGCCCCACAAATGCCGTATGGCGTGATAGCTAGGCCCTATGGTGTGATAGCTAGGCCCTATGGTGTGATAGCTAGGCCCTAATGTCACAACGATTGTTGGAGTCGACGGCATGCGCAGCGGGGACGTAGCTCTGCGGCTTTTGGTCGTTTTCTCGGTCGCGGGCTTCATCGCCCTGGTCGCCAGCCTCTACGAGGTCGACCGGCGCGAAAAGAGCAGTTCTGGGACAGCCGCGGCCAATCTCATCGAGATCGAGCAGCAGGTCCAAGTCCTTGGCAATCAAATTCGCATTCTCAGTAACCAATTGGGCGCCAGCGAGCGGCAGACGCAGGCGCTCAGCAATCAAATCCAAGCTCTCGCTGTACGGTTAAATGAGCTGGAGGACGATTTGCGCCGTCGTCGATGACCGCCGCACCCCGCGCTGCCTGGCTGGCGAGGCGGCTGCGGCGTGGCGGCATCAGCGTCTCCGGTACGGGCCTCGCTTCAGAACAATTCAGGTCTGGCCCAAGGACTTGCCCGCGGCTCGGCGGCGGGCCGATCATGCGGTAGACTAGGTCATGGGCTCTCGCCGGAGCGGGAGGGAGGACGGCCCGTGTCCGACATGAAACGCCGCGACTTATTCGCGCTCCTCGGCGGCGCGGCGGCCGTATGGCCGCTCGCGGCGCGCGCGCAGCAGCCGGGGATGCCGCTGGTCGGATTTCTCAGCAGCGCCTCGCCCGAAGCGTTCACGCCTTATCTCGACGCATTCCGCCTCGGTCTCGATCAAGCGGGATTTGTGGAAGGCCGCAACTTCGCCATCGTGTATCGTTGGGCGCGCGGCCGCGACCATCAACTGCCGGCGCTCGCCGCCGAGCTCCTCGAGCGCAAAGTTGCCGTCATCGCAGCCAGCGGCGAGCCGGCGGTGATGGCCGCCAAAGCCGCAACTTCGACCACCCCGATCATATTCCTGCTCGATGGCGATCCGGTCCGCCTCGGCCTGGTCGCGGGCTTCCATCGGCCGGGAAGCAATTTGAGCGGCGTGACCATGCTCACCCTCGCGCTCGACCTGCAGCGGCTCGCCCTGTTGCGCGAAGCGTTGCCGAGAGCCGCCAGCATTGCGGTGCTGATCAACCCGAATTTCCCCGGCTCGCCGGCGCGCATGCGCGAGGTGCAGGACGCCGCCCGCAGCATGGTGCAGGATCTCGCCCTCGCGCCCGCCTCCAACGAAGGCGAGATCGAGCGGGCGTTTGCCAAGTTCGAGCAGCGGCGGCCGGATGCGCTCCTCGTCGCCAGCGATCCGTTCCTCGATTCCCGGCGCGGCCAGATCGTTGCGCTCGCCGCGCGCTATGCCGTCCCGGCGATGTACGAACGGCGCGATTTCGCCGCGGCGGGCGGCTTGATGAGCTATGGCACGCAGCTTCCCGATTTGTATCACAAGCAGGGGGCGTATACGGCGCTCGTGCTCAAGGAGACGAGCCCAGCCGATCTGCCGGTGCTGCAGCCGACCCGGTTCGAGCTGGTCATCAACCTCAAGACCGCGAAGGCGCTCGGCCTCGAAATTCCGCCGCCGTTCATCGCGCGCGCCGACGCGCTGATCGAATGAATGCATGAACGCGCGCGGGCCTGCCCAGCTCGATTGGTTGACCGCACGCGCGACCGCAAGATAGAGTTTTGTCGAAGCGACCCTCGGTCGGGCTGGGCATGCGTCCGATTCCGTTCGCGAGCTTCCAAGTCGAAGAGGAGGACGGCTCGCCGAAACAGGACTACACCGGCTTGCACCAGTTTTGCGAAGAGGTGTGCGCACGGAAATTCCCATCGCGTGGTTTGCGCACGGCCCAAGGACCTTGCGGCCTCTCTGCGGTGCGGCAGGTTGGCGTGCGGCAAACCGACCGCAGGGAGCCGGTCACCTGCTGGTTGGCATGTGGCAGGACACCGGCGAGTGGGAGGAAGCCCGATGCTCCATGTCAAGCGCCGCGCGTTCATCGTGCTCATCGGCGCCGCGGCGATCGCGTGGCCGCTCGCGGCGGCGCTTCTCGCCGCGGGCATTTCGGCAACCGGCCCGGCATCGGCGCAGACTTACCCCAGCCGTCCGATCACGCTCGTGGTCCCCTACCCGCCCGGCGGCGCGACCGATGCGATCGCGCGTATCATCCAGGACAGCATGTCGCAATCGCTTGGGCAGCAGATCGTCGTCGAAAACATTGGCGGCGCCGGCGGGATGGTCGCCGCCGGCCGCGCCGCCCGCGCCGCGCCCGACGGCTATACGGTGCTGCTGCACCAGGTGGCGCTGGCGGCGGGCATGACGCTTTACCCCAATCTTGCGTTCGACGCGGAAAAGGATTTCGTCCCCATCGGCCTCATCAACACCGCCGCTTCGACCCTGGCGGCGCGTCCGACGCTGCCGCCGAACGATATCGCCGAACTGGTGCGCTGGATGAAGGCGCCCGGACAGAACGTCAAGATCGCGCATCCCGGCGTCGGCTCGTTCGGTCATTTGGCCGGCGTGCTGGTCGCCGAGGAGATCGGCGCGACGGTCACGCAAGTGCCTTATCGCGGCGCCGGGCCGGCGCTCAACGACCTGCTGGCGAGCGTCGCCGATCTGAGCTCCATATCGGCTGTGGTCGCCGGACCCTTGGTCAAGGCCGGCAAAATCAAGGCCTACGCCATCATCGGCAGAACCCGCTTCGCCGGCCTGCCGGAGCTGCCGACCATGGGTGAGGTCGGTTACAAGAAGCTCGATCTCGATTTCTGGCACATGCTGCTCGCGCCCGCCGGCACGCCGCGGCCGATCGTCGAGCGGCTCAACAAGGAGCTGCGCGCGCTGGTCGACACCGATGCGGTCAGACAGCGCATCCAGGCCGAAGGCGGTGACGCGATGACGTCGTCGCCGGACGAATACGCGCGCGATATCGACCTCGAAGAGACGAAGTGGGGCACGCTGATCAGGAAGCTCAATCTGAAGGTCGAGTGAGGGCGGGCGTTTGCCGTCGATCAACAGGCGTCCGCTGAGCGAGAAATTCGGTCGTTGAACCGTTGGTAGTGCCCGTTCCGGGCTCGCCGCATGCCAGCGACCCGGAGCGGCAATACGCTGATCGCAATCGCCCTTACAATTGC
>WNGD01007295.1_pt1 | contig 16477 bp, 9 predicted proteins | sample 5400671 | NCBI WGS metagenome assembly WNGD01 (sample SAMN13153369, study PRJNA577476) | soil metagenome | isolation source: 40 cm soil or saprolite under grassland replicate 2 | place: USA:California | collected 2016-06-15 | reverse complement strand
TCAGGTCCAGGATCGGCCCGTCCGGGCGCATCGCGGAGCCGAGCTTGTAGATCTGAATCCAGTAATACGCCTCGAGGCGGGCGTCAGGGAACGTGAGGAAGCTCGCCGGATAGTAGGCGTGCCACCACTTCCGGTGCGCCGCCGCGAGTCGCGCCAGCCCTACCCGCGCGGCCTCCCCCGTGGCGGCCTGCGCCTCGGCAAGGGCTTCGCGGCCGGTTTTCCCGCGACCGATGCTGATGTAGAAAGTCCTCACCTGACCCGTCCAGGTCCACGTCGCCCCCCCGCTCGCCGCCCCGTGCGTCGAGCACGATGACGATCACCGACGGCTGAGCGGCAGTGAAGCTACGCCAGCGGACCTCTCCTAGGTCCGTGGTGACCGTCCCGCTCGCCTCGGCGTCCCAGAGCGCCAAGCGTGCGTTGCCCCCCTGCACCGTTCCGGTCGTCTTCACGACGACGCGCCCGATGGGGAAGCGCGACTGGTCGTGGACGAAGTCCGTGCGGTTGATGGTCCAGCCAAGCACTCCTCCCTGCGCATCGATTGTGGCGCCGAGGCGCCCGTTGCCGATGAACGCGCTCTCGCCCCAGCGCGTGGGGAGACGGTCCCAGACCAGATCGTGGCGCGCGAGAAACACGGGCCAATCGACGCGCGTCGCAGGTGTCTGCAGCGACAGGAGCAGAGCGAGACAGGATGGCACGATCACGGGAGCATCTTCCATCGGATAGCGCGATAGCTGAACGGTTTCCCGCTGAGCGGTCTGGGCACGCTGCCCTGGAGCTGTCCCGAGGCATCCCGCTTGACCGCCAGCGTACTCCACGCGAAGGCGCCCCGCTCGTACGCGAACGTCGCGCCGTCGTCGTCGTACAGGTCGAAGCGGCCGTCCGCATCGCCGTAGTGCCGCACCTCCAGGTCCACCCGCTCGGCGGGCGCCGGCACCTGGCGTGGTTCGTCGGCGAGCAGCGGGATGATGGCGCCGTCGCGCACGAACAGGGGAATGCGCTCGAGACCGGGGCGTACAGTGATCGTCTCTCCGTTCCCTGCGACGTCCCCGGTATAAAAGTCGTACCACCGCCCGGCCGGCAGGACCACGGTGCGCGCGCTATCCCCGGCGAACAGCGGCGCCACGAGCAGGTCGTCACCCACCATGAACTGGTCCTTGACGTCGCGGTCTGACCGGAACCCCTCGACCAGCGCCATCGCGCGGAACGGGGGCGTCCCCTCAAAGTGGTAATGCGCGAACGCCGTGTAGAGATACGGCAGGAGCCGTACCCGGAGCTTCATCACATCCCGCACTGCGTCGGCCACGTCCGGAAACGACCACGGCTTCGTGCCGTCCGACCAGGCGTTGAGCATCGCGAGCGGGGAGAAGCACACCGACTGCATGCGGCGCAGCCACTCCTCGCTCGTCTTGGACGAGCGGACCTCGGGCGTCCAGAGGACGCCGATGAAGCCGCTGTTCACCAGCGCGGTGATGAAGTCAGGGTGGCTGTAGTAGTCGTTGTAGATCACGTACGGCAGCGGCGCGGCGGCGGCGTTCGAGCCGCGCACGAGACCCCAGGTGCGCCGGTCGCGCTCGTGGAACAGCTGCGCCGTGGCGCGCTGCAGCGAGAGTCCGTACACCTGACGCATCTCTTCCCCGGAGAGGCCCGATGGAAACTCCGCATCATCCGGCCAGAGCCATCTGTCGTAGCCGTCGACCTCGTCGATCTTGTAACCCGAGACGCCGAGGTCCAAGTGCTCGCGCCGGAACAGATCGAGCACGACGGCGCGTGTCTCGGCGAGCGTGAAGTCCGGCACGAGTCCGGTCCAGACGGTGTGCGAGCCGGAGAGCGGCCGGAGCTTCTCGTAGAAGGGCGCCCGGGGCGAGACATACGGGTTAATCCAGAGATTCACGGCCACGCCCCGGCGCTGCATTTGCCGCATGAACTCGGGCGCGTCCGGGAAGCGCGTCGTGTCCCAGACGAACGTCCCGGGGTACGCCGCGCTCTGCCACCCCGGCTCGAGTCCGATTACATCGAGCGGGTAACCGCGCGCGACGAACTCATCCACCTCGTGCAGCACCTGATCGGCGGTGTACAGCGTCGGGACGCGATGCAGGAACCCGAGCCCCCACTTGGGCGGGAGCGCGCCGCCACCCGAGAACAGATTGTAGCGTCGCACCGCGTCGAGGGGAGTCGGGCCGGCGAAGACGTAAAGCCGCGCCCCGGCCGATGGGATCAGCACCTCGACGGCGTCGGACCGCGGCTGGGACGACCAGCTCCTGTCGGTATTTCGGTCTTTGACCGGCGGCGGATGTTTCGAGTCCCTGCGGACGGCCGTTCCCGCATACACGGTGACGTAGCGCGGCGCGTCGATCAGCACGCCGTAGCCGGCGCTCGACACGTAGAACGGCACCGGCGCATGGGTCCGCCCGTTGTCCGATCCCCCGTAGTGGTCGACGTGCAGCTGCTTCACCGTCCCCCGTTGCCCGACGGCCTTGAAGTTGAGCCCGAGTCCGTAGAGCTCTTCGGACGGCTCGAGCGGGAAACGGAGCGAGACCTTGCGGTCGCGTCGCGACACACGGATCTCCTCGCGCGGCAGCGGAAAGTCCACCGACGGCAGGCGGAGCAGCGCGTCCCGGCGCGGCGCGCCACCAGCCGCGTCGAGCAGGCTTAAAGAGTCGGGCGTGCCGACGGTCGCCTTCCAGACGCCGGGCGCCACCGCGTCCCATACGAGCGGCAGCTCCCCCCGGACGGAAACGCTCTGGGCCGCCGTGACGGGCGCGAGGGCACTCACCGCGATCACGCACGCGGTGAGCGACCGGCACGGCATCAGCGGGCCGGTGCGGGCGGGAGGATCATCGCGACGACCGCCGTCGTCCACTCACCGTGGTTGTTCTTGTATGTCCCCCGCATCCACACGAGCGCCGTGCGCGGATCCTTCCATCTGGGCACGACCGGCCGGAGGTTGTCCATGGTCGAGTTGGCCGTGATCGGCTCCCAGCGCCACGTGGCGCCCGAGTCCCGCGTCGTGCCCCGGAACAGCTCGTGATGGCGCCGGTCGTCGACACGACTGACGAGCGCCGTCCCGGTGACCGGATCCGCGTCGGTCGAGATGTAGACGACGTCCGGGTCGTTGGGATCGAGCGAGGCCAGACCCGTGTAGTCGTCCTCTCCGGCGTACAGCCGCGTTCCCGCGTACGCGATCTCGTGCACCCGCCACGCCGATCCGTCCCAGCGGCCATAGTCGAAGCGGTGGTCGAACCCTCCCTGGCCGCGCGGCAGGCCGCGGCCGTCCTTCTGGACCGAGAACACCACGTACGGCCGCTGCTGCGCATCCAGCTCGAGGTCGCTCATCCACGCCACGTTGTCTGGGTCGCCCTGAAACACCTTGGTCAGGTCCCACGCGTTGATCTCCACGTCGGTGGTCTCGCTGAGCTTGCCGCGGCGCGTGCCGTCCGAGAGGTAGATGGTGCCGTCGCGCACGAAGGCGTGATACAGGCTGTTGTCGTAGTTGCGCGGGTGGTCTTCCGTCATGACGAAGTGGATCGTGCTCACGCCGTCGAAGGCGTACTTGAGATAGGGGCTGTAGCCGTCCTTGCCGTGGGCCACGCGACCGCCGTAGCGCCAGGTGCGGCCGGTGTCGTCCGAGTACATGTAGTTCGGGTCGAGATCGACGCCGCGGAAGAAGTTCAGGATGCGGCCCGAGGACAGGCGGAACAGGTTCGAGTACGTGACGTTGTTGCCGCGCAGCGGCTGGGCGGGGCTGCCCGGCGTGTCGAAGGTCGATGCGGGCCCCCATTTGAGAGGGTTGTGCGGCTCCGACACCGCGTAGTAGATGCGGCGCTCGACCCCGTGCTGCGTGTACACCGCCAGATAGCGGCCATCCGGCAGGGCGAGGAACGCGGGACTCGCGTGGTCGTCCTGCTGCAGGTGGCGGTGCAGCACCGTGTGCCGTGTCGCGCCCGAAGCGAGGTCGTAGACGGAGACCTCGACGTTGCCCCAGTCGGGGGCACGGTCGTTGCGATAGTCGCCCACGGCGCGAACCGACCCCACGATGAGCTGGCCGTCGTCGACGATCGCCCGCTCGTCCATGAACCACGACCACGCGCCGTTGTCATTCAGCTCGATCACCGTCCCCGCGACGTAGTTCGAGGGGAGGTCACGGGTGCCGGCGACACTCAGCGCTAGCAGACAGGCGATCGTCAGACGCATGCGAGGTATCGCTCCTTGATCAGCGGCAGGAGGGTATCGACCGGCGTACTCCAGACTGCCTCGTTGAAGATCTCGACCTCGATCGGGCCGGCGTACCCGGCGCCCTCGACGGCCCCGCGGATCCGCCGCAGCTCGATCACGCCGTCGCCCATCATGCCGCGGTTCATCAGCACGTCGTGCACGGGCACCAGCCAGTCGGAGACGTGGAACCCGACCAGCCGCCCGGCGGCGCGGGCGAGTTCCTCGTACACGTCGGGGTCCCACCAGATGTGATAGACGTCGGCCACGAGGCCGACGCTCGCAGCATCGAACCGCTCCGCCAGACAGCGCGCCTCGCGCAGCGTCGTGATGCAGGAGCGCTCGGCCGCGAACGCGGGGTGCATCGGCTCGATCCCGAGTCGCACGCCGCGCTCCGTGGCGTACGGCACGAGGCGCGCGATGCCGTCCGCGACCATGCGACGCGCCGCGGCGATGTCCCGGTCGGGCAGGGGCGCGGCCCCGCACACCAGGACAAGGACCTCCGCGCCCAGCGCCGCCGCTTCGTCCACCGCGCGCCGGTTGTCCTCGATCCGCGACTCCCGCTCCGCGTGGGTCGCCGCCGGGAACATCCCTCCTCGACACACGCTCGACACGCGTAGCCCGGCGTCGCGCACCAGGCGCACCGCCCGATCGAGTCCCGTCTCCGCGAGCTTGTGACGCCACACGGCGATGTATGGCACGCCGTGCCGGGCACACGCCTCGACGGCCTCCACGAGACTGGCCCGCTCGACGGTGATCTGATTCAGGCTGAGTCGGCTGATCCCGGGGGACCCCGCGGTCCTCACCCCCTGACCCCCTCTCCCTTCGGGAGAGGGGGAACTCGGGACGTCCCCCCTATCCGGAACGGAGAGGGGGACAGGGGGTGAGGACCCGAACGGGTCAGCGGGTGATGGCCTCACTCGACCCCCGCGAGCGCCAGCACCCGCCGCATCCGCTCCGCGGCGCGGTCCGGATCGACGAGCAGCCCGGCACAGTCCGCGAGCCGAAACAGCTCGGCCAGATGCGGCAAGGAGCGCCAGCTCTCGGCACCTCCGAGCATCCGAAAGTGCGTCTGGTGGCCGTTCAGATACGCCAGGAATACAACGCCCGTCTTGTACGCGTACGTGGGGGGCTGGAAGATGTGGCGCGACAGCGCCACGCTGGGCCCCAGCGCCCGGCGGTAACCGGCCACGTCCCCCCGGTCCAAGGCCTGCAGCGCGGCCGACGCAGCGGGCGCGATCGCGTCGAAGATCCCCAGCAGCGCGTCGCTGTGCCTGTGACCGTCTCCCGCCCCCCCGTCTCCCAGTATCAGCCGGTCGTAGTTCAAGTCGTCGCCCGTGTACATGCGCACACCGTCGGGGAGGAGCGCGCGCATCTCGATCTCGCGCTCCGCGTCGAGCAGCGAGATCTTGATGCCGTCGACCTTGGTTCGGTGATCGCGGATGATCCCAAGGCAGACGTGCATGGCCTCTCGCACGTGCCGCGTTCCCCAATACCCGGCGAGCTCCGGGTCGAACATGTCCCCCAGCCAGTGGAGAATCACCGGCCGGCTCGCCTGCCGGAGGATCGTGCCGTACACCCGGCGGTAGTCGTCCGGCCCGCGCGCCGCCCGCGCCAACGCCCGGCTCGCCATCAGGATCACCCGTCCGCCATGCCGCTCGACGTAGCCGACCTGCTCCTCGTAGGCGTGCGCGACGTCGTCGAGCGTCACGCGCTCACCCGGCATCAAATGGTCGGTGCCGGCGCCGCAGGCGATCCTCCCCCCGGTCGCCCGTGCCTCACTCATCGAGCGGCGGATGAGCTCGCGCGCCCCCGGCCAGCCTAGCCCCGTGCCGTCAGGGGGTGAGGACTCGCCGAGCGAAGGAGAGGGGGCGAGCGACGGCACCTCGACCCAGCGGCGCTCCGCCCACGACTGGAGTCCCAGCTCCGCGAGCTGCACGCCCTTCGCGCCCTCGCAGAAATCGTGTGGGAATGACTCGTCCGCCGCGACGTGACGCAGGAACATTTCCCACTGCACCTTGAAGGCGTTGTCGGGCGGCCCCTCGTCCGGGACCTCTCGCCACTGCGCATAGAAGGCGAACGGGTTCGGCACATCAGGGTTCCACACGGCCCGCGGCGTGTCGGCGCGAGGCTGCGTCTTGCAGCTCCGTAAGCCCGCGACGGCGCTACCGAGCGTGCCGTCGACCTGGATTTGCAGCAGGTCGTCGCGGTACACGCGTACCGCCCACGAGGAGTTGAACTGCGCGACTATGTCGCCTGCGGGCCCGGCCAGCACGAAGGTGGCGTACGCTGCGTCGTCCGCCGTCGCGGCGTAGCGCTTGCCCCGCTCGTCAACTCGTGCGGGGATGTGCGTCGCGCCGGTGCACTGCACGGCCTTGACCTCCCCGAACGTGTGGTCGAGCAGGTAGCGCCAGTGGGCGAACATGTCGAGAATGATCCCGCCGCCCTCCTCCTTCTTGTAGTTCCACGACGGGCGTTGCGCCGGCGGCTCGTCGCCCTCGAATACCCAGTACCCAAACTCGCCGCGCACGCTCAGGATGCGGCCGAAGAACCCCTCGTCGACCAAGCGCCTGAGCTTGCGGATGCCGGGGAGGAAGAGCTTGTCCTGCACGATGCCATGCTTCACCCCGCGGCGGTGGGCGAGACGCAGCAGGTCGAGCGCTTCGGCCGTCGTGGTCGCCAGCGGCTTCTCGCAGTAGACGTGCTTGCCCGCGGCGATGGCCCGCCGCACGTGGTCGGCGCGGAGGGAGGTCAGCGTAGCGTCGAAGTAGATCGAGTCCGCTGGATTCGTGAGGCAGGCGTCCAGGTCGGTCGACACGCGCTCGATGCCGTGCGCTTCGGCGACTGCCCGGAGCTTGGACTCGTTCCGACCGACGAGGATCGGGTCGGGAAGCAGCCGCTCACCGCCCGGCAACGCTGCGCCGCCCTGTTGTCGGATGGCGACGATCGAGCGGACGAGATGCTGGTTCAATCCCATGCGGCCAGTGACGCCGTTCATGATGATCCCGACGCGTCGCGTGGCCATCAGCCCCTCCCTAGGGGCGCGCGTAGGGCGCAGCATGCTGCGCCCCTACAAAGGTGGGGACAGGCGGGGAGGTAGGCGGCAGGAACAGCACTGCGATCGCGCCCGTGATCGCAAAGCCGATCACGGCCGCGAAGCCGGTGGCGTAGCTCCCCGTCACATCGCGCATCCGTCCCACGAGCACAGGCGCGAGCGCCTCGGCAACGCCGTCGGCCGTCAGAACGACGCCCATCGCGCGTCCCAGCACCCGCACCCCGAACAGCTCGGCGGCCATGAGCGGGATGACCATGTACTCACCGCCCAGCCCGATCCCGAAGACTAAGGCGAAGAGGTAGATCGCTGCGGGCGTTCCCGTGAGGAAGAGCAAGGGGATCGCCGACGCGACGAGCCCATAGATCAACAGCATCACGTACTTCTTGGACATCCGGTCCGCCAGCCACCCCATGCCCAAACGGCCGCCCAGGCTCGACACGAGCACCAGCGACGCGATCTGTGCGGCCGCAGCCTGCGAGTAGCCGTGATCGAGGCTCAGGAACAGCTTCAGGTGCTGGTTCGTGCCGCCGACCGCGGCGATTGAGCACATGCTGCCGGCAAGCAGCAGGTAGAATGCCGGCGCACGTAGGACCGTGCGGATGGAAGCGGGGCCCGCGGCCCGGGGATCGGGGGTCGGGGTGCCGGCTGCCGCAGGCGGCGCCTCAGGGACAAACAGCGCCAGCGGCAGGGCCGCGACGACGATCAGCACGCCCAGGGCCTGTAGCGCGCCTTGCCAGCCGACTGCCCGCGTCAGCCACACCGCCAGGAACGGCACCATCGCGCCGCCGACCCCGATGCCAAGGTACGCGAAGCCCATCGCCCGGCCGCGCGCCGCGGTGAACCAGCGGGACAAGAGCACCTGGTTCGGGAGCGGCCCGCCGCAGAAGTTCCCGAGCGCGTTGAAGAAATAGAAGAAGTAAAACCCCGCGAGCGTGTGGATTGCCCCGAGCCCGACGAGCGCGGCACCAGCCATGAGGATCCCCGCGACCATGAGGCGGCGCGGGCCGAAGCGGTCGACCAGCCAGCCGGCGAGGAACCCGAACAGCGGCCCGACGACGAGCTTGCTGATCGCGTTGCCGGAAGTCACCTGGGCGCGCGACCAGCCGAACTCGCGCACCATGAAGTCGTAGAAGAACGGCAGGCCGTAGAGCGCGATCCCGACTATCGAGAACAGCGCTAGGAACGACGTCGCGGCGACCCTGAGCTGTGCGGCACGCGCGGGCTGAATCACAGGTTACGGCGTTGCAGCTCGCTCACAGCGTAGTCCGCGGCGCGCGCGGTGAGGGCCATATAGGTGAGCGACGGATTGACGCACGATGAGCTGGCCATGCAGGCACCGTCGGTGACGAAGAGGTTCGGCACGTCGTGCGCCTGGTTGTGCGCGTTGAGCACCGACGTCCTGGGGTCCTTGCCCATGCGTGCGGTCCCCATCTCGTGCACGCTGAAGCCGGGCGGCCCCTCGTCGTCGTACGTCTCGACGTTGGTGCAGCCGGCGGCCTCCAGCATCTCGGCCCCCTGCGTCTGTACGTCTTCGCGGATGGCCCGCTCGTTGGCGCTCCAGGCGCAATGGATCCGCAAGAGCGGGATCCCCCACTGGTCCTTCCGTTCCGGGTCGAGATCCACATAGTTCTCGTGCCGCGGCAGGCACTCGCCGTAGCCCTGCAGCGAGATTCTCCATGGTCCCGGCTCGCGCAGCCGCTGCTTCAAGTCCGCTCCCAGTCCCGGCTCCGCCGCGCCGCGCGTCCAGCCCTCCCGACCCGCCCCCGCCTGGATTCCGTAGCCGCGCAGGAACCCGAGCTGCGCCTCCCCCTTCACACCGAGATTTCGGAAGCGCGGGATGTACGTCCCGGTGGGCCGCCGGCCGTAGACGTACTTGTCCAACAGACCGGGCACGACGCCGCGCGCACCCGCCTTCGAGATGTGGTCCATCACGTTGTGGCCCAGCTCGCCGCTCGAGTTGGCCAGGCCGGTCGGGAAGCGCGCGCTCTTGGAGTTCAGCAGGATCTGCGCAGTGGCGAGGGTCGAGGCGCACAGGAAAATCACGCGCCCGGCGTACTCGCGCGTCGCCTTGGTATGCGCGTCGATCACGCGCAGGCCCACGGCCCGGTCGGCCCGCTCGTCGTAGATGACGCTGTGCACGATCGCGTCGGTGACGACGGTGAGCTTGCCGGTCTGCCGCGCCGCCGGCAGGGTGGCGCTCAAGCTCGAGAAGTAGCCACCGTAGCTGCAGCCGCGCGCGCACTGGTTGCGCGCCTGACAGGGGCCGCGGCCGTTGTGCGCCCGGGTCAGGTTGGCAACCCGCGTCACCGTCATGCGCCGCCCGCGGAACGCACGCTCGATTCCTTGCTGCACGAGCCGCTCGGCGCAGTTCATTTCCCACGGCGGGAGGAACTCGCCGTCCGGCAGATGCGCGAGGCCGAGCGGCTCGCCGCTCACCCCGATGAACCGCTCGACGTGAGCGTACCAGGGCGCCAAGTCGTGATAGCGGATCGGCCAATCGACCCCGTGGCCGTCGCGCCGGTTGGCCTCGAAGTCGAGGTCGCTCCAGCGCCAGCACAGCCGACCCCAGATGAGGCTGCGCCCGCCCAGCTGGTAGCCGCGGATCCAGCGAAACGGCTTGTCGTCAGGGGTGACGTAGGCGTGCTCCCGATCGTTCACGAAGAAGTGTCGGGTCGCTTCGCCGAATGCGTAGTTCTTGCTTTGGATCGGGTAGTCGCGCTCGTACAGCTCCTGGTCGCCGCGGCCGCGCAGGGGGAACTGCCAGGGCTGCAGCCACTCGGTGACGTAGTCCTTGCCGTGCTCCACATGCCGGCCGCGCTCGAGCACGAGCGTGCGCAGCCCCTTTTCGCACAGCTCCTTGGCGGCCCAGCCGCCGGTGATGCCGGAGCCGACGACGATGGCGTCGTACGGTTCGTTCACACGGCCCACGTTCGACCGACCTGTGCGAGCGGGATGCACCCCTCGAAGCGGCCCGGGACCGGGAGGTTGTGCAGCTCGCGCGTGGCGCCGATCTCGGAGGTGTAGTAGCCGAGCAACGTGAGCTCTTTCAGCGTGCGGAAGAACGGCACCTCGTCCCGCTCGGGTGTCGCGACGAACGCCTCGCGGTCGAGCTGATCGAGCAGCGTGCGCTGCGTCTGTGTCGCGCATTGCAGGAAGGGGCGGCCGCAGCTGCGCTGCGCCCGTAAATCGAGGTCCGCGAGGCCGGCCAGGAACCGCTCCCGCTCCGGGGCGGGGTAGGACTCCGCGAGCACGGCGTCGATGAAGCGGTGCACGCCCACGGCGCGGGCGCCTGGCGTGTCGGTCTCGGGGAGGATGTGCTCGGCGACGGTGGCGACCAGCTCCGCCTGGGCCGGCGCGAGCGCGCGGGGCGCCCAGGCGCTCGCGGGGACCCGGCGCGCCTCGCACCCGGCGAGCACGCCGGCGATGGCAGGAGCGGCAAGGGCACCCCCGAGCAAGAGGGCCGCGCGCCGCAACGCCTCGCGCCGGTCGATCGCGTCATGCGCGTTATGCGCGTCGTTCGCGTCGTGCGCGTCGTTCGCGGGGTCCGTCATGATCGGGCGCCGGCCTTTGCGACCTTGCAAAACATGCGCCAGGCGTGCCATGTACCGAGTATGACCGTCCGCATCGGTGTCCTCGGCGGAGGCAACATCAGCGACACGCACGCGCGCGCCGCACGGGAGACTCCGGGCGTCGAGCTCGTCGCGTATTGGGGGCGAGATCCGGAGAAGGCGTCAGGCATGGCCGCTCGCTACGGCGGGCGGGCCTACCGGGATCTCGACGGCTTCATGCGACACCGGCCGATGGACGCGGTGCTCGTGGGGACGCCGTCGGGCCTTCACGCCGAGCACGCGCGGGCCGCCGCACGGCAGGGGCTGCACGTGCTGGTGGAGAAGCCCCTCGACGTCACCACCGAGCACATCGACGCGCTGGTCGACGAGTGCGACCGCGCCGGCGTGAAGTTGGGCGTGATCTTTCAAGACCGCACCGCGCCTCACCTCGTCTGGCTCAAGAGTCTGCTCGCGACAGGCGCGCTCGGCAGCGCGATCCTGGTGTCGGCGCGCGTGAAGTGGCACCGGCCGCCGGAATACTACGCCGGCTCCGGGTGGCGCGGGAGGTGGGCGCTCGACGGCGGCGGAGCACTGATGAACCAGGCAATCCACTCTGTCGACCTGCTCTTGTGGCTGCTCGGGGACATCGCGCGTGTCTACGCCAGCACGCGCACCGCGCTCCACGACATCGAGGTGGAGGACACGGCGGTCGCGTGTCTCGAGTTCGCCGGCGGCGCCATCGGCACACTCGAGGCCGCGACATCGGCCTTCCCGGGATTCCCGCGGCGCGTCGAGCTCACGGGCTCGGAGGGAACCGTCCTCGTCGAGCACGACCGGGTCGTCTCCGTCCAGCTCCGGGCGCCGCCGCCGGACGCACCCCCTGCCGAAGCGGGAGGCACCAACGCCAGCGCTACGTCTCCCGTGGTGGCGAACGTCCGCGGGCACCGCCGGGTGCTCGAAGATTTCCTGTCCGCGATCCGCACGGGGGCGAGGCCGCTGTGTGACGGCCGCGAGGGACGCCGCAGCGTCGAGCTCGTGGAAGCGCTGTACCGGTCGGCGCGTACGGGAGCGGCGGTGAGCCTGAGCGCGGCCCGTCGCTGAGCGCCCGCAGCACCCGTGGCGTCGGCGCGACACCCCGTTCCCGACGATCCAACCTAGACGACCCGAGCAGCGATGCGTGATGCCGCTTGACGAAAGTTCCACTGCACACCTTGGCGACGGTTCTTGGGCTGCGTGACTAGCATCACGTGAGGGGCACGACGCTTGCGGAGGCACTCCAAAAACGGGGATTCCGCGCACTCGGAGGATCCGATGTGGAAGCGTCGCCGCCAAGCCGTCGGGGGGCGTCCATCGCTACCCCATCACGTCGTCGTGTCGGCGCCGGTCCGGTCCCTGCCGGCCGGGCGCCGTTCCACCCCCAGGCATCTCCCTCTGCTGCTATCGCTGTTCGTCGTCTTGCCTCTCCACGTCGGCCGCGCCCAAGACGGGGCCACGACCGCGGGGCACGACGCAGGGACGATTTCGGGTGCAGTCACGGCCCAGGAGACTGGCGCCCCCCTAGCGGAGGCCCGTGTGACGATTGTGGGCACGGCACTCGGCGCCACCGCTGGGGTCGACGGCCGCTACACCATCGCCCTCGTGCCTCCCGGGACGTATCGGCTGCGGGCGCAACTGATCGGGCATGCGCCCGCAGAACTCGCCGGCGTGGTCGTGGCAGCCGGGAATACGGCCACCGCGGACTTCCGGCTGCCGCTGCTCGCCATCTCGCTCTCGGAGGTCGTCGTCGTCGGCTACGGCACGCAGGCCCGCAAGGATGTGACGGGCTCCGTGACCTCGGTATCAGGCGGAGACGTGACGGCAGTTCCGAAGGCGAACGCCGTCGACGCCCTCAAGGGGCGCGTACCCGGCGTGGATATCCTCACCACCGGTAACAAGCCAGGCGACGGCATCAGCATCCGGGTCAGGGGCGAGCGCTCGCTGACCGCGTCCAACGATCCGCTCTACGTGCTCGACGGCATCCCGCTGTCCGGGGGGATCGGGGACCTGAACCCGAACGACATCGAGTCGATCGAGGTCTTGAAGGACGCATCGGCCACGGCGATCTACGGCTCGCGCGGCGCCAGCGGCGTGGTGCTCATCACCACCCGGCAGGGCAAGGCGGGGGTGACGAGCGTCAGCTACGACACGTATTTCGGCGTGCAGCAGGCGTCGCGGCGGATGCAGATGATGAACGGCCCGCAATTCGCCCAGTTCAAGCGGGAGGCCAGCCGGACGGTGGGAAAGTACCAGTGCCCGAGCGGCGTGGCGGCGTGCGACGCCGGCGATGCTGCGCTCTTGTGGCCGGTGGAGATTGCGTCGCTCAAAGCCGGTCAGTGGACGGATTGGCAAGATCTCGTGTTGCAGGAGGGGCAGCAGGTCAACAACGAGGTGCGGATCACCGGAGGCGACGACAAGAGCCGGTTCGCGCTCAGCGGGAGCAAGTTCGATCAGCGCGGAATCGTGAAGGGGCAGGACTTCACGCGCTGGTCGGCGCGACTCAATTTCGACCATCGGCTGAGCCCCCGACTGCGAGTCGGCACCTCCACCAACGCAGTTCGCAGCGACCAGCGCCTCGGCAGAGGCGACGGGGTCTACAGCGAGGCGCTGGGCAACGACCCGCTCGGCATGCCGTTCGACAGCGCGGGGAACCTCATCTTCAAGCCCACCCCGGACGGGCAGCGTGTGAACCCGCTCTCCGACATCGAGAACCAGAAGGACAACCGGGCGCGCACCCGGGTGTTCGGTACGCTGTTCGCCGACTACAATCTGACCGAGTGGCTGAACTGGCGGGTGAACTTCGGCGCCGACCTGACGTTTTTCCGGCGGGGACAGTTCTGGGGTGCCCAGACGCAGGCGATGCAGGGAAGCGGCGCCAACGCGTCGCTGCAGCAAAATCGGACCGTCGCTTACACCCTTGACAACATTCTGACCATTCGGCGGAGCTTGGGCTCGGCTCAGCGAGTCGAGGCCACGCTGCTGTACAGCATCCAACGGCAGCAGTTCGAAGATCAGGTCACGAGCGTGACCGGGCTGCCGTACGAGCAGCAGCAGTTCTACGACCTGGGGTCAGCCGGCCGCATCTTGAGCGTGGGCAGCAACCTGACCGATTGGAAACTCCAATCCTACATGGCCCGGGTCAATTACGCGCTCAAGGATCGCTATCTCCTGACGTTGACCAGTCGCCTGGACGGCTCCTCCCGTCTGGCTCCGGGACACAAGTATCAGCTGTTCCCCTCGGTTGCGGTGGCCTGGCGGCTCGCTGACGAGGACTTCATCCGTCGCACCAACCTCTTCTCCGATCTGAAGCTGCGGATTAGTTACGGGCAAACCGGCAATACGGCGATCGATCCCTATCAAACGGAAGGATCGCTGACGCGAACGATGTACTCGTTCGCTGACCAGCCGGCGGTAGGTTACCGGCCCGGCAGCCTCGTGAACCCGGATCTGACGTGGGAGCGGACTGGCCAGGTAGACGTGGGGCTGGAGTTCGGCCTGCTGAGCGGCCGGCTCAGCGGATCGGTGGACGTCTATCGGTCCTCCACGGACCACCTGCTGATGGCGCGGCAGCTCGCCGGCGCGAACGGCTACTCGAGCATTCTGCAGAACGTCGGGGCGACGCGGAACTACGGGGCCGAGGTGGCTCTCTCGACCGAGCTCCTCCGGAACTGGCATGGACTGGCGTGGACCACCCAGCTCAACTGGGCGATGAACCGCAATCGCATCGTCAGCTTGTACGGCGGCTACAAGGACGACGTGGGAAACCGCTGGTTTATCGGCTCCCCCATCCAGGTCTACTACGACTACAAGTTCGCCGGCATCTGGCAGCTTCAGGATTCCATCGAGGCGAAGCGTTACGGGCGGAAGCCCGGGGACATTCGGATCGTCGACCAGAACGGCGACAGCAAGATCGACGCCAACGACCGGGTGATTCTCGGCACCGGGTTCCCCGACTGGACGGGAAGCCTGACCAGCCACTTCGACTGGAAGGGCCTGGACCTGTCGATCATGGCGGTCGCCCGTTGGGGCTTCATGGTGAACGACCAGTTCCGCAAGGACAACAACGTGCTGGCCGGCCGCTACAACAACCTCGCCGTGAACTACTGGACGCCGACCAACCCTTCGAACACCGATCCTCGTCCGAACGTCGATCAGGAATTCCCGCCGTTCAACAGCGCGTTGGGCTTCGAAGATGGGTCGTTCGTCCGCGTCCGTAGCATCACGCTGGGTTACACCGTGCCGGGCGCGCGGATCGGTCCGTTCCGCGGCCGCTCCCTGCGCGTCTACGCCACGGCGCTGGATCCGTTCCTGTTCACCGACTTTCAGGGCCTCGACCCTGAGTCACGCACCAGCGCCGGTGTGCCCGGCTACTGGACGGTGTTGACCGGCCTCACGGTAGGCTTTTAGACCGGCGGGAGGAGCCATGAGCAAGCGAACTGGCGTGGTGCTTGGCGCGGTGCTGCTGGCGGGCCTCGCCGGCTGCATGGACCTGAATGAAGACGTCATTTCCGGCTTGACGCCGGGAGCCTACGGCACGGAGGCCGCGTTCCAAGCGCTGGTCAACGCGTCGTACGAGCCGCTGCGCAGCTTCTGGGCGCAGGAACGGGGCTTCACGGTGACCGAGTTCGGGACGGACACCTACACCAAGGGCGCCGACGGGAGCTACAAATACATCAACGACTACACATCACAGCTGAACCCCACGGTGGACTACTTCAGCAACACCTGGGACGACTTCTATCGGGCGATCAACACCGCCAACTCGGCGATCGGCCAGGCGCCGGTCGTGCAGATGGACTCGAGCCTCAAAGCCCAACGGCTGGCCGAAGTGCGCTTTCTGCGCGCGCTCTATTACTTCGTCCTGGTCCAGATGTACGGGCCGCTGCCTCTGCAGCTGACAGCGACCACGACGCCGAGCACCGAGTTCACGCGCGTCCCGGTCGATACGGTCTATGAGCAGATCTTGAGCGACCTGCGCTACGCCGAAGCGAATCTCGGTTACGTAACGAAAGACTACGGGCGCGTGACCAAAGGGGCGGTGCAGCATCTCATGGCCAAGGTCTACTTGACCCGGCTCCGCGACACGAACGCCGTGGTCGACGAGGCCGCGAAACAGCAGGCCGGCGACTTCGCGAACGCCGCCGACTACGCGCTCCGGGTCATCAACTCCGGGCAATACCAGCTACTGCCCCGGTTCGCCGACGTGTTCGCGTTCAACAACGAGCGGAACGCGGAGGTGATCTGGTCGGTCCAGTACACCATGGACCCGCTGACCACCGGCCCCGGCAACACAGGCCATCTGTACTTCCTGATGGAGTACGATGTCCTGCCCGGCATGTTACGCGACATCGCCAACGGCCGCCCGTTCAAGCGCTTCCGGCCCACGACGTTCCTGCTCGGCTTGTACGACCGCACCAAGGACGCGCGCTACGACGCCCAGTTCAAACGCGTGTGGTACGCCAACAACGTGACGACGATCCCGCGGGACGCGAGCGGCGCGCTCAAGTTCCAGCTCGGCGACACGGCGGTGTTCGTCTCGACCAGCGACGCGGATACCGTGCTGGCGAAGACCAAGCCGTACCGCGTGTACACGCCGAAGACGTACAGCAACCGGATTTTCCCGTCGCTG